>JGI24023J19991_10001490_pt1 | contig 17744 bp, 16 predicted proteins | sample Cruoilmetagenom1_FD_19991 | JGI IMG/M metagenome (IMG submission 19991) | reverse complement strand
AATAGGAATATCTGTAAACACGGTTCCGAGGTTAGTAAATGTTTTGAAGTAGCTTATTGCTTTATCTTTATCTGGAACATAAGGATCGTGAAAGCTTACCCATACCCAAATATAAACACATATTAATAAAGCTATTACTATCCAGAAGGGTGTCGAAAGACCATAGTGCACAGCGATTTGCCCACCAGCCAAAGGACCTACAAAGTACCCAAGACTCATGAATGAATATAAGTATGAAAACAACCGCCCTCTATCTTCCTCAGTACTAATATCAGCAATTGAGCTCTGACAAATTGCAACATTTGATTCCGTAAGTCCAGCAAAAAAACATGCTCCCATAAGCAGCCAGAGCATTCTTATATCAAGAGCATAGGCAATGACTATGTAGAAGAATATTGTAAATACAAGCGATATATTGAGTATCCGTTTCCTTCCAAATTTATCAGCTAAGGAGCCGATAACTGGGGCACCTATAAATTGGCCCAATGGGTACAAAGCTAAAAGTATGCCTCCATAAATAGCCCTCGTTGAACTAGATACAGAAGTATCAAAAAAGCCTGTGTCATGGATAAGCATAGGAATAAATAGGGCAACCATTAAGCCATATCCTGCAAAAGCCGTCGCTATGACCATATAAAGAGGAAGTATGGGATGTATATCAGTTTTTTGCATCTGCGAAGCTGCAGGTAACAATACTAAATCCCTCCAGAGATATTTAGTATTAATGTGCTTAAGCCATTATAACTCAGATGCGTCAAAAACAATACGTATTTAAGTTATTTCTAACAACTATGGTATGATTTTCCAACCAAATATTACGAAGAGGAATATTAAATGGCTAAAAAGAGAAAATGGGATCAGCTTAGACCTGTAAAAATCACGCGCGGAGTTATGAAAAATGCCGAAGGCTCAGCACTTATAGAAATGGGCGAGACAAAAGTAATATGTACTGCAACTGTTGAGGAAAGTGTGCCGCCTTTCCTTCGAGATACAGGAACAGGTTGGGTTACAACCGAATACTCAATGCTTCCAAGATCTACACAAGAGCGCATAAGAAGAGACAGTGTCAGAGGTAAAATAGGCGGCAGATCTCATGAGATACAAAGAATTATTGGTCGAGTTCTTAGAGCGGTAATTGATTTTGAAAAGCTTGGCGAGAGATCAATAACAATTGACTGCGATGTAATGCAGGCAGACGGCGGAACACGAACAGCTTCCATTACAGGTGGATTTGTAGCTTTATCTGAAGCTTGTTCTTACCTTGTAAAACAAGGACTTGTTGAAGAGAACCCACTTACTGACTATATAGCAGCTGTTAGTGTCGGTATTGTTAACGACAAACTAGCCCTTGATTTAGACTATGAGCAGGATTACGCGGCAGAAGTGGATATGAACATTGCTATGACTGGGGCAGGGCTTCTTGTAGAAGTACAGGGAACAGCCGAAGGAAAACCTTTTAGCAAAAATAGACTGACAGAACTCGTGAAACTTGCGGATAAGGGCATTAAAGAACTTATTAAGAAACAAAAAGAAGTGCTTTCGAAATAAACTATGATTAAAGAAGTCGTATTAGCAACCACAAACCAGGGAAAGGTTAAAGAATTCTCTAAATTACTAGGGGGAGTCTTTGAAAACGTTATATCTTTAAAGGAATTAGACTCTCCACCCGAAGTTATTGAAGACGGTGCAACCTTTCGTGATAATGCACTTAAAAAAGCGAGAGAGATTGCCCAATTTTCGGGCAAGTTAACTCTGGCAGATGATTCAGGGCTTGAAGTAGAAGCCTTAGATGGACACCCTGGTGTGTATTCCGCGAGATATTCGGGCGAGAACGCTACTGATAAAACTAATATTGAGAAGTTGTTAGATGAGTTGGGTGACAATCCCAATAGAAATGCCAGATTTGTATGCATCCTAGCTCTTGTAGATCCAAAGGGGGACGAGTTAGTTGTAGAAGGATTTTGTGAGGGCATTATTCTGAACGAACCAAGAGGCGAGGGCGGCTTTGGATACGATCCGGTCTTTTATTTACCTGATAGAGAAAAAACAATGGCAGAAATAGACCCTGAATTGAAGAATCGGATCAGTCACAGGGCAAATGCCTGTAAATTGCTTGCCGAATACCTTCTAAGAAAACAAGATTGATTATTTTATTCGCTCTTTATCATAGAGTAAAAGTCTAGTCTTTTTCTTTCGTTCCAGTAAAAATAGCAATAGGGAACGTGAACATTAACTGTTTCCCTTCGAGGCGGGCGTTTATACCCAAGTTATTAACGCCTATATCCACAGTTATCATGTTCATAATTTCTTCCCTATCTAAAGGTGTGTGAGAAGATGCGTTCAGGAGCGATTCGACATCCGTATCCAGCCCGTAGTCGTTTCGTTTAAGATTCTTGAGACCCGAAAGTTGAAACATTTTCGTGAATTCAGACTCAGTGAGGGCGTGTACGTGTGACTCATCCCGCATCTTTTCCATACGGTCATATTCGGCAGAGTGTTCATCTTTCACACAAACATCTGCAATAAGCACCCGTCCACTCGGTTTGCATACCCGTATCATCTCCTCAAGTGCCTTCACAGGTTCAAGGAAATGGTGGAAGCTGTAGCGAGTAATCACGAGTGAAAAACTATCGTTATCAAAGGGCAGGGGAACCGCGCCTCCTATTTCCCAGGATACATTGCTAAGATTATTTTCCCGCTCCTTCTCACGGGCCTGATCTATCATAGCTTCTGTGATATCTATCCCCGTTACATGCAAACCATGCCGCGCAAATTCACAAGCCACAAGACCGGGACCACATGCTACATCCAGCACCTCGTTTTTGTCATTGACTTCGGACATCTCCACAAGTAGTTCCATAGAATCTAGATGTATATTTAATTCTGCAAATGGAATTGCTTGCTTGGTGAACTGATTAACAACCTTTTCTATATGTTTTCTTGTGTTTTCCTGACTCAAATAGACACCTGTTTTTTACTAATTTGGTTTTAGTATAAACTGGAAATATATGGCATGCTACTATTTATGACAATAAATGTTGCCAAACTGTCAAAATTGCCTTAGGTTAGATTAGGGTACACACTGTCAATCATTCTTAGAATTTATACAGTTTTTTTATTTTTCATACATTTCTCTACAATTTGGTATTGCAAGATCGAAAGCTTTTGATCATTTTGGCGGATTTTAACCGTGGCTGTTCAACTGCACTAAGGAGACTAAAACTAGTCTCAATCATTTGATTTTATAGTAACCTTGGGTTACAAAATCCCAATTAGGGGAACAATCTCTATGACACAAGAACAAATTTTTACGAAAGCTACAGATGCTGATTGGATAAACATCGACTTCTTGCCTGGAGTTCAACTGGCTACCTTGGCCGAACCAGTAACAAACGGCTCAATCCATAAAGCAAAATTGGCAAAGGGCACGGTAATTCCAGTTCATACGCACCCAGCTGATGAATATGTGCTCGTGCAGAGCGGGACAATCCAGACGACAGGCGGTGAAGTTTGTGAAAAAGGCGATTTTTGGTTTGCGCCGGCTGGGTTGCGGCAAGGCCCGCATGAAGCCCTAACAGATGTTGAACTTCTGACGATCCGACTGGGTAAAATGGGCGAATTTGAAACAGAATGATCTAAATCTATAAAAAATTATTGCTTACACTATTGCAACATTGTCCGCTTTTGAATATATTAATAAAGACCTGCACGGTCCCGCCTTAAAACTCTTTAAATTCTGAGGTTTTTAGTTAGTTGGAAAAGACAAAATATATATTTGTAACTGGTGGTGTTATGTCGTCCTTGGGAAAAGGGCTTGCTGCCGCATCTGTCGGCGCACTGCTTGAAAGCAGAGGACTAAAAGTAACACTCCAGAAATTAGATCCATATATTAATGTTGACCCTGGAACTATGAACCCCCTTCAGCATGGTGAAGTATACGTGACTGATGACGGCGCAGAGACTGATCTTGATCTTGGTCACTATGCACGCTTTACTCATTCGAATTTATCTCAGAAAAACAATTTCACCAGCGGCAGAATTTATAACTCGGTTATTTCCAAAGAAAGAGAAGGCAAATACCTTGGCAAAACAGTTCAGGTTATTCCTCATATTACTGATGAGATCAAAGAACGGGTTTTAGCTGTTGCAGATGATAATGATGTAGTTATAGTTGAAATTGGGGGAACGGTAGGAGATATAGAAAGTCTTCCCTTCCTTGAAGCTGTAAGACAGTTAAGAACGGATCTTGGAAAAGAGAACACACTTTTTATTCATCTGACTTATGTTCCTTTCTTGGCAGCAGCGGGTGAACTAAAATCAAAACCCACTCAGCATAGCGTAAAAGAACTTCTTCAAATAGGGATACAGCCCGACATTCTACTTTGCAGAACTGAAAGAAACCTCCCTCAGGATATCAAACAAAAGATTGCGCTATTTTGCAACGTTAAAAATGAAGCTGTAATTACCGCTATTGATGTGAGCACTATCTATGAGGTGCCTATTTACCTACACCAAGAAAAGCTTGATCAGATCATAATAGACTATTTGAAAATGTGGACCAAGAAACCCGACATTTCAAATTGGGTTGATATTGCGGAGAAATTTAAAAATCCTAAGTCAGATGTAACAATAGGAGTAGTTGGTAAATATGTAAGCCTAAAAGATTCATATAAAAGCCTTCATGAAGCCCTAGATCACGGTGGACTGGCAAATGATTCTAAAGTTGAAATTAAATATGTAGATTCTGAAGATATAGAATCCCAGGGAGTTGAGTCATTGCTGGACGGTGTTCACGGAATACTAGTTCCCGGGGGGTTTGGAAAACGAGGGTTTGAAGGCAAAATCGAAGCTATCAGATACGCCAGGGAGCAAAAAGTTCCTTTCTTTGGTATTTGTCTCGGAATGCAAATGGCAGTTGTTGAATTTGCCAGAAACATATGCGGAATAAAAGATGCTCATTCCATCGAATTTTCTGAAGATGTTGTAAGCCCAGTCATAAACCTCATGGAAAATCAAAGAGATATTAACGATATGGGCGGTACAATGAGATTAGGGGCTTATCCTTGCATTCTTGCAAATGATACTCTTGCACAATCCGCTTATGGAACTGATAAGATATCTGAAAGACACAGACATAGATATGAAGTAAATAACTCCTACCGTCAGACTCTATCAAATAATGGCCTCACCTTTAGTGGACTTTCTCCTGACGAACAACTCGTAGAAATGATAGAACTTGATAACCACCCGTGGTTTGTGGGATGCCAATTTCATCCCGAGTTTAAGTCCACACCACTTGAACCTCACCCACTCTTTAGAGACTTTGTAAAAGTTGCAATGGAATTTAAGTCTTCCCTGTCTGTTTAAAAATTGCTTGATATTAAAACATCACAGGTGAATACTTATTTACATGATCAAATTTATATCAATCTTCATTTTTATTGCAGTCTTATTTCTATCCACAGATACAAGACCTTGTGCGGCTGATGTCTCGGAATCTCAAAAACCAGAAGTAGAACATTTGCTCGAATTTGTTGAAACTTCAGATTGTATATTTGAGAGAAATGGGAAGAAATATGATGGCAAAAAGGCGTCTAAACATATCAAAAGAAAGTATAAATATTTTAGAGACCGAATCACGACAACTAAAGAGTTTATAGAATACTCCGGCACTAAGAGCACAACTAGTAATAAAGAGTATCTTATTTATTGTGCAGATAATGCTCCCATAGAATCAAGAGTCTGGTTATTGGAAGAATTGACCCGATATAGAAATAAATCTATGTGATTTTTCTCAATTCAATGAAAGATTCGTAGCCTGTGTTAGAATAGTTCCCTTAAAGAGAATATAAACTTTTTAAGTAGACCGAATATTAATATCAAATGACAATTAAAATCCCCTCAGCTCACGAACTTATTCTGTTCAGAAAAAGAAAAGAACCGTCTTTTGCAATTTTTAATGAGACTATTGGAAACAAAGCAAACATTTTCTCAGAAGAAGGAAAAGATATATCTGTGGACATAGAGAAAATCGCATATAATTCCGGAATCATTATTAAAGGCAATTTTACCCCAGCTGAAAAGAANCTTAAATTAAGAGAAATAAGAAGAACCCTTGAAGAAGCAAAAGATAAATTAGATATAGAAACCCTATGGGAATGTATTGGAAATGAAGATCCTGAACTTACATTCAAAGATATCTCGGACCTTTACTTTGGAGATGCAGACAAGTCCAACGATGACTCCTTAGCCTTATTCTGGGCTGTAGATAAAAACGATATTTATTTTAAGAGAGGTGAGGCTGGTTATATAGCAAGAGAGGCTTCTGAAGTCAAAGAACTGATTGCTAAAAAAGATACTGAGAAAAGAAGGGAAAAAGAACGCACTCAAGCACTATTATGGGCTAAGAAAGTGATTTCAGGTAACAGTGTTGACCTAAAAGAAGATTTTGATCCTATTGGTTATATAGACCTTTTAAGGAATTATGTAATTCACCTAGATAAATACAATAGAGCAGGTGAGGCAAAATCATTTTTATCAGAAATTGGAATAAAAGATGTAGAAGGTGCTATTGAATTCTTAATCAAAACAGGTTCATGGCTTGAAGATGAAGATCCACTCTTAAAAAGATTTTCTATCACAGAGGAGTTTCCTAAAAAAGTTGTCCAAGAGGTCGAGCAAATACTTGAAGAGTCTTTTTATGATGACAACCTTGAAGATCTTACGCATTTGGAAGTATTTTCCGTAGACGATGAAAACACGCAGGATATTGATGATGCAATCTCTATTAAAGAAACAGATATTGGCACAACGATCGGCATTCATATAGCAAACGTGGCGCAATATGTACCCAAATGGAGCGCCATGGATGATGAGGCGGCAAGAAGAGGCGAGACAGTGTACTTACCTGAACACCATATCCACATGTTCCCTACCGAATTGATAAAAGAAAGACTCAGCCTCGTTGAGGGAACTAAACGCAAAGCCCTTTCTTTACTTGTTGACTTTGATAATGACTACAATTTGAAGGGATATAGATTTACTAACTCAAAGATATTAGTTAGAGAGAATATAAGCTACAAGAAAGCCTCAGAGTATTTCGACACAGACCCATTGGGCAATCAAATTAAGCAGATTGCAGAAAATTTAAGAGCCAAGAGATTAGACGCTGGAGCTCTAATTATACAGCTTCCACAGCTCAAAATTAGCATAGACAAAGACTCTAATGTCAGCATCAGAAAGAATTACATGAACTCAGTTGCTCATAAGGTTATTTCAGAATTTATGATCCTTATGAACCGCATGGCGGGCAAATTTCTAAAAGACAACAATATCCCGGGAATCTATAGATCTCAGCCTGAGCCGATTTCTGAAGATGCAAGATCCCATGATGAGAATGACCCATTATTTGCACTGCATGTAGTTAAATACTTGAGAGCCCCCAGAGTAGGTCTTGATCCCGCACCGCATCTGTCTTTGGGAATTGATGTTTACGCTCAGGCAACTTCCCCTATAAGACGCTACGTGGACCTGATAATACAAAGACAGATAGTTTCAAAATTGGAAAACGACGAGCCATCATATAGCGAAGATGAGTTAGAAAACCTCTACCCAAAAATAGAGATAGGAATTCGAGACAAAAAGATGGTTGAACGAAATAGAGAAAAATACTGGGTTTATAAACATCTGAAAACTTTAGAAGGCACTGAAATCAGCGGGATAATAAACTCAATAAATGATTCTAGAGCTAGTGTATATTTGCCAGATTATCTGTTTGANATTCCAGTTTTACTAGGCTCAAACTTTAATTTAGAAGAAGATAGAAATATTAAGCTGATTGTTCAAAAAGTTGACCCTCTAAGAAGGAAATTGAGCATAACTCCAAAGATACTATCTTAGAATGCTTTTTTACAATTGGTTTACTGACTATCCTTTTTAACTGCATCAAGCATATCATCAATGCTTGTGTATTTTACTCGTGGACGACCTTGTTCCTCACCCTTTAAAATTTCAAGCTCATTTAACCTGAGCCAATCTTCATATGAAAAGTGTTGAGGCTGGCGCTGGTTTATCAAATCTGTTAGTTGTCCTGGATCAGGGGCTTCAGGCGATAATATGCTGCCGGACTCTACATCTTCCACTATACATTCAACAGTTTCACCGGAGTCGAGTTTGTTGGTCCCTATTACACCTGTTGGCCCTCTCTTAATCCATCCTGTTGAATATATACCATGAACATGAAGCTGAGTTTCAGGGTCTATAACTCGGCCTTTTTCGTTATGTATTACCCCCCACTTCTCATGAAAAGGTACTTCAGGGAGTGGTACACCGTGATATCCTATAGAACGAAAAACCAAACCCACTTCAAGCTCTTCAGTTTCATCAGTTGCTCTGGGTCTCAAACTTCCGTCATCTGTTCTGTAGAGTTCATTCTTCACAAGTTTGATGGCTTTCACGCGACCTTCCTCACTGCCTATTATTTCAACTGGTGAGACTAAGAATCGTATGTGAAGCTTTTTTGATTTTTTAAACTCTATGTCTTCTGAGTATGAGTTTAATATCTCAATTTTTTTAACTAACGAACGGTCTTCCTCATTTTCTAATAATTCCTTTGTAAATTCATCAAGTTCCACTTCTTCAATGCGTGTAATTGCATGAGCGTCATCTAAATTCCCAAGCTCTCTGACCTCAGGGTTTGTAAAAGCGGCCTGTGCTGGACCACGACGTCCTAACAAATAAACTTCCTCTACATTGCTTTCTTTAAGAGCCTCAAGTGCATAGTCGGCAATATCCGTCTGCATTAGTTCTTCTTCCGTACGGCAAAGAATGCGGGCTACATCTACCGCGACATTTCCTACGCCCACTATTGCAACTTTCTCTTGAGAGAGATCAAATCTATAGTCCCTATAATCAGGATGGCCGTTATACCAGGCAACAAATTCTGTTGCAGTGTGGCTGCCCTCCAAGTCTTCACCAGGGATATTCATCTTTCTATCTGTTTGGGCGCCGGTAGCAAAGATTATTATATGGTAATGCCTTTTTAAATCATCGATTGTTATGTGTTTGCCATATTCTACTAGACCGAAGAATCTGAAGTTTTCATTAGAAGCAATTTTGTCATAGACTCTGGTTACAGACTTTATTTTCTGATGGTCAGGTGCCACTCCGGAACGAACCAAGCCGTGGGGGGTAGGGAGTTTGTCAAACATGTCTATTGAGAAATTGTGCTCATTTCTTTTAAACAGATGTTCACAGGCATAAAAACCCGCCGGACCTGATCCAATTATTGCAACTCTTAATTGTTTATTCTTTTCATTTTGGGACATATTTTATTATCCTTTTTGCTATTAAGATCTATTCGATAGGTGAAGAATCAACATTTGAAGTAAAATTATTGCTAAATAATAACAAATCTTACCATCAGATCTTAAATTGTATAGAAGTCCTAGCCATTAACTGATTATCACAATTTACTAATATCCGGTAAGATATTCAGCAGTACAAAAGCGGTTCAATTCTAATATTATGAGTTTTATAATATATTTAGAAGTAATCATCTTCACTTTTTAAGGGTCTTGGGAAATTAATATAAAATGAGCACCGGTAATGTAATCGATAGAGCGGATTTTCATCTGAAAATCGTTCAGGAAATCAGTGATCTTGTAAATAAATCGACAGGATTAAATACAATCTTAAAGAGGGTTGTTAACAAGATTGCGAACTCTCTTCATTTTGATGTTGTATCGGTATATGTATGGGATGAAGAAAATCATCAGCTATACCTAAGATCAACTAAAGGGCTTTCCGTCAATCCGCTAAAGGACCCAATTACTCTTAAACCAAACGAGGGATTAACGGGGCTAGTTTATGAGACTTCAAGAGCGCTCACAGTAATGCCGGCTTCAGAGCATCCACGTTATAAATATTTCCCTGAAATCAGCGAAGAAGAATATGAGAGCTATATTGGAGTGCCGATATTACTGCAAAATAAGTGTATTGGAGTATTAGTTGGACAAACTAAAGAAAAAAGAATAATCAATCCGGCCGAAGAAATGCTTTTTGAAATTATAGCCTCCCGTCTCGCTGGACTCCTTGAGGTAGCTGACAGACTCGAAAGATTAAAAACCCCCTCAATTGTAAAACATGAAACCAGGACATATCAGGGAAAAGGCGTTTCAACCGGAATAGCCGTAGGGAACGTATTTTTATTCCGTGGGCTTTTTCAGCAAATAAGCAGCGATGAATCTGAGAAATCCGATCCTAAAATTGAAAAGAAAAGAGTCCTGCAAGCTCTCTCTGATGTTGAGGCGGATCTGGAGAAACTCATACAGACTTTAGATACGGAACAATTGCTTTCTAAAGCGGAGATAGAGATATTCAGAGCTCACCTTTTAGTGATACAGGGCAAAACACTTCGTAATGATATGTTCGAAAAGCTTAACCTAAAAAACGTTTCAGCAGAATTAGCGGTAGTCGAAGCTATTGAAAATATAGCTGCACAATTTGAAAGTCTTACAGATAAATATTTAAGGGAAAAAGCTCAAGACTTCCGTGATATTGGAGAGAGAATTCTCCATGAACTACTTAAGATAAGTAACGGTCCCCCTCATACAGTCGAGCCAGAGGAGGGGTCCATACTTGTTGCAAACGATATTGGACCGTCTTTTGTGTCCATGCTCTTTAAGAATAGTGTCTCCGCTGTGGTGATAGAAAAAGGTGGAGAGACTTCACATGCAGTAATAATAGCCAAATCACTTGGTATCCCTGCTGTAGTTGGTATCGATAACATATGCAATCTAATCAGACCCGGAGAAAAACTCATAGTTGATGGTAAGACAGGTTTTATATTTTCAAACCCTGACGAAACTCTTATATCTGAATACAAAAACACATATACAAATATTATCAAAGTTAGAGAAGCAATTGATAGGGAAGGGAATGAAGTTTCTGGTGAAAAGGCACTAGGCATTAAGCTCACCGCAAATATTGGCTTCCCTATAGATATTGAGGCCGCAAAACTATACGGGATAAACAATGTTGGCCTATTTAGGACAGAGTTTGCATTTACTCAATACGAGAAATGGCCCAAGGTGAGAGAGCAATTAAGGATATATAAAAACCTGGCAACAAACTTTGAAGGTTATATAACAATAAGAACTCTGGACATAGGAGCTGATAAGCTGCTTCCGTATTTTGATTTCCCTAAAGAAGAAAACCCTCTACTTGGATTAAGAGCAATAAGATTTTCGATGGAATATCTCGATTTATTCAAAGACCAAATAAAAGCTATTCTTCTTGCTACAAAGAAAGGCTTTAAATTTAAGATCATGCTTCCCATGATAACAAACCTATGGGAGGTGGAGACGGCAAAAGATATTATAGAGAATCTTGCCAAAGAGATTGGTATTGCCTCAGAGGACTTACCCGAAGCTTGGTGTTATGCTGGAAGTTCCGGCAATGATATATCAGCTCGATGAATATAATGATCTAATCGATTTTATTTCAATAGGAACAAATGATCTTATTCAATATGTACTTGCCGTGGATAGGAACTCTAATATGGTAGGTCATTTATATTCAGCTTTCCATCCTGCAGTGCTAAGATTATTAAATGATGTGCACCTCAAAACTCAATACTTAGGCATGGACGTATCAGTGTGCGGAGAGTTGGCAGGTACACCATCGGGTGCTTTGAGCTTATTATCCCTGGGCTATACTCAATTAAGCGTATCTCCATCAAATGTACCAACAGTTCGTTATCTGTTTAATAGAATAGACAAAGACCTACTTAATACTGTACGGCATAAGATTTTAAATATTCGAAAGAAATCAGAAATCGAGAGATACATGGTAGAAACTCTCGAGTCAATTGATCCTGCATTAATAGAAATAGAATAAGCTCTTCTAATAGGATTACTCCTTTCATTTTAGTAGTAGTTAGGTATTTTTTACACCCTGCCGATGAAACTCTCAAAAATTCACATAATTTTGTTTTTACTTACTGTTGCCACCACTTTTATCACCGGTCTCTCATTTGGCGGGGATATTGTGAGCGCAATATCATTTTCAGCAGCTCTCCTATTCATTTTAGGATCTCATGAAATGGGCCACTATTACTATGGAAAAAAATATGGAGTAGATATAACTCCCCCATACTTTATTCCGGCACCTCCATTTATATCACCCATTGGAACATTTGGTGCATTTATAAAAATAAAATCTCCTATCTCAACAAAAAGAGCTCTCTTTGATATAGGAATCGCTGGACCACTAGCAGGTATCATCGCTACAGTTCCAGTTCTAATAATTGGAATAAAGCTTTCATCTATTGTAGAAATGTCACAGCATGTGGAAGATGGTGGATTAGTATTGGGCACACCAATTATTATGAGTATTTTCTCCGATATTTTCTTTGGACCAATTCCAGAAGGATTTGATTTATTTCTTCACCCAGTTGCTTTTGCAGGTTGGGTAGGGCTGTTTGTTACTGCGCTTAATCTAATACCATCAGGTCAGCTAGACGGCGGGCACATTACATATGCTCTATTTTCAAAGAAACTTCACCGCTATATTTCTCTAGTGATGATAGTACTTCTTATTATATTTGGAATAGGAACGGAGATACTGCTTGAGGCAGGAAAGGACTCATTAGGTTCTGGATTTATATGGTTTTCACAAAGTATCCCCGTATTCGAAGGATGGCCGGGATGGATTCTATGGGCAGTACTTCTAATTTTTATGGGAACAAGACATCCTCCAACCATGTATGAAGAGACAGATCTAAGCTGGGAAAGAAAACTTTTAGGATTTATATCACTTCTTATATTCATAGGATGCTTTACACCTGTACCGATAAAAATTGTATAAAGCGAGATGCTGTGTATAACAAAAAACTTAGTATTTCATTAAAGGCTAACTAGGTATATAAAAAGTTTTTTTCAAATATTTGAAAAAACTGAAAATTTGGGTACCTTTTTGTGGTTCGAAATTTCTAATTGGGGTTTTTTCGAACCTTAATCCTAAAACAAAGTTTATAAAATAAAGCAAACTCAATTTAAATTGCAGTAGGTTAACTGTAAGAAGGAGGAAATATCGTGGCTAAGTCTAAGGCTAACAACACCTTAAGCNTTACAGATAATAGAACAGGGAAGAAGTATGATCTCCCGATCGAGAATGACACAATTAAAGCGATGGATCTAAGACAGATCAAAGTTAAAGACAAAGACTTTGGTATGATGAGTTATGATCCGGCGTACAGCAACACGGCGTCTTGTACCAGTAGGGTTACTTTTATTGACGGCGACAAAGGAGAGCTAATGTACCGCGGCTATCCAATTGATGTACTCGCTAAGAAAAGTAACTTTCTTGAGGTTTCGTATTTATTACTAAATGGAAAGTTGCCAAACAAGAAAGAGTTTAATACTTTCGAACAAAATATTACTAACCACACAGTAATTCATGAGAACATCAAAAAGTTCATAGATGGTTTCAGATATGATGCTCATCCAATGGGAATGCTGATGAGCACCGTTGCAGCTTTATCTACGTTTTATCCGGAGTCTAAAGATATTTTTGACGAAGAGACAAGAAAACTTCAGATTCATAGACTTATAGCTAAAATGCCGACATTGGCAGCCTTCGCTTATAGACACTCCATGGGAATGCCTTACTCATATCCAGATAATGACTTAAGCTATGCAGGCAATTTCCTAAACATGCTTTATAAAATGACTGAGTTAAAGTATAAGCCAGACCCTGTCATGGAAAAAGCTATAGATGTGCTTCTTATTCTACATGCGGACCATGAGCAAAACTGCAGCACAAGCGCTATGCGTAACGTTGGAAGTTCACATCCTGATCCATATTCAGCAACAGCAGCAAGTATTGCAGCCTTATACGGACCACTTCACGGCGGAGCCAACGAGGGTGTTCTTCAAATGTTAGCTGAGATTGGACATAAAGATAATATTCCAAAAGCAATCAAAGCAGCCAAAAACGGCGAATTCAGACTCATGGGATTTGGACATAGGGTTTATAAATCCTATGACCCAAGAGCGACAATAATCAAAGACATCGCACACGATGTATTTCAGGTAACTGGTAAAAACCCATATCTTGATATCGCTCTAGAACTAGAGAGAATTGCACTTGAAGACGATTACTTCGTAAAACGCAAACTCTATCCAAACGTAGACTTCTACTCTGGACTTATTTATCAGAGCATGGGAATTCCAACAGAGATGTTCACAGTGCTATTCGCAATTGGTCGTACCCCAGGATGGCTTGCACAATGGAAGGAGCTTCTTCTAGATCCAGAGAGAAGAATTGCCCGTCCAAGACAGGTTTATCTTGGCGATAAGAATTTAAAATATGTTCCAATGAGTAAAAGAAAGTAATAATTTGGTTGGTTAGCTGCTTGAAAAGTGCTTGCCGATCACATTATTATAATAATAATTGATCAAATGTTCTAAAGAGGCGATAAAAATATTTATCGCCTCTTTTTTTATATCATCACTATGATGAAACTCATCCAACTCATCACCCTCAAGTTTTGAAGTAATATCCTTAAGATGTTCCTGTAATGAATCAACAAGCTCTTTCTTCTCTTCTCTTAATATTGCTTCAATTAAACCCTGATCCTGAAGGTCGTACCTTTTAGCTTCAATTCCCTTTCTTAATGAATCTAAAACATCACCCTGGTTTAGCTCGGGATAATTTGTACCAGCTTCCTCAAAAACAACTAATAGTTCATCTATATACATTTATTGATCCTCTAAAAGCTAAGATTATCGAGAATAGGTAAAAAGTAAAACTACTTCTTCTTTTGTTCTCTTATTTTAGATATGAGTACTATTGCGTACTTTCTATTTAAGTACCAGTCAGGATAAAAAGAGGGTTCTTTGTCATTAACTAAGTCCAGCAATACCTCTACAGCCTCGTCATATCTCTTTTGTTTCCTCAAATTCATTGCTAGGTAAAACTTAGCCGAAGACATGTGCGGATCTAGACTAAGTGATCTTCTGATATATATCTCAGAAATCTTAATATCCCCACCTAAGATACCAGGCAGAAAATAATACAACGCACCGTTCATTGCCAAGCCGTAAGCATGGTTAGGATCAAGCTCTAAAATAATATCGAGCTCTTTTCTTACTTCCGGCAACATAAATAGAGAATTAAAAACCCCTTTTACTTCACCAAGCGACGCAAGATTCGCTACATAATAAAAATGGGCATCTGGATTATCAGGTGCAAGCTCAACAGCCTTTTCGGATATCTTCAATCCTTTTTCAAAGCAGTTAATCATTTCTTCCTTACTTCGTGCTTTTGCGTGACCATAGGTTAGCCAAACTCTTGAGAGGAAATTTAAAGCCTCTACGTTCTTGGGTTCTTCTTCTAATATTACTTCTATAATTCCGATCGTTTTATCAATGCTATTGGAATCTTTATGATAATTTACAAGGACATTCCTTGCATCATCTAAACTAGGATTATTTATACTTAGAGTATTAGGGTAGACCTCTGAATTACTTGCACTAGGCGCTAGGAGAGAACATAGAACTAAAAGCAATGAAAGTGCGTACGCATTGTTCAACATATCACAGAGTTTTTGAAATGTCGCTACTTTGTATCGCTACTTATTATATCTTAAAATCCTTAATGCCTTCTATAATATGGTAAATGAGTTTTATTGTCTCTTCAATATCAGATTTATAAGCAAGACAACTCGGACTGTGTAGATAACGAGTAGGAACAGACACAACACCAGCCCTGCTTCCCTCTCCAGTAACCTGCATTGCTGTAGCGTTGGTGCTTCCCGCTTTCTTAACAGTAACTTGGTATGGAATCTTTTTCTTCTTAGCAATATCCATCATAAAATAGCTAAATGGTCTGTGAGCTACTAAAAACCGGTCTGACAATCTAATTTCCGGACCTTTCTCTACATTAGCTAATGTTTTATATTCTGTGATACCGGGAAGATCCATTGCAACTGTGCCCTCAAGTGCTATGACAAAATCAGGCTCTACAACTGGCACAATTACTCTAGCACCCCTAAGGCCAACTTCCTCTTGTACTGTAGCTGTAAGATAGAGATCGCAACCCAGCTTAGGCTTCTTCCTAAGAGCTTCCAGCATGACAAACAATCCAACTCTGTCATCGATAGCTTTTGATATGATAGCATCTTCAGTCTCTTCAAATGGGGGATAAAACGACACGACATCACCAACTGAAACAAGCTTGTGAACTTTATCGGCTGATAAGCCTAAATCCACAACACAATCTTCAATCTCGGGGACTTCTTTGTTGTTGCCGCTCTTACTTATATGAGGCGGTACTGCGCCCACCATTCCAACTAGCGGCTTTTTACCATAGATAATTAATCTCTGTCCATAAAAGACCCGAGGGTCCATACCACCAAGGGATGTCACTCTGACAAAGCCCCTCTTATCAACATGATTTACCATAAAGCCAACTTCATCAGTATGAGCATCGAGAACTAATTTCGGACCTTTCCCTGGGATGTGAGCAATAATATTCCCTAAGGCGTCTTCGGTGACTTCTTTCGTCAGTTTTCCGAACTCTTTTTTAATTATTTTTTTGACCGGTTCTTCAGCTCCTGGAAGCCCGGGTGTTTCACAAAGCAGTTTCAGTAGTTTTATATTCATAGCGGGATTCAGTATAACTAAGACATAGGAAATTTGCCAACTAAACTAACATCTTATGCGGCGTTATAAGCCCCAGCCACCGCTAAGGATCATATTAGAACCATTAACATAAGCAGCCTCTTCAGATAAAAAATACAGAGCGGCATCAACTACATCTTTTGTGCTACCTATATAACCAACCGGGATTTTATTAACCATTGCTCTAAGCTCGTCTTTCGGGGCGCTTCCAGAATCAATAAACCCAGGGGAGATTGCGTTTACAGTAATACGATGGGTAGCTAACTGCCTGGCGAAGGCACGGGTGAGCATTAGCACTCCAGCCTTTGCAATATAGTGAGCAGTTACTTCTTGTCTGAGCCATCAATTTATCGGCGTTTGCCATGCTGAAATTAATCACACGTCCCCATTTACGATCAATCATTCCTTCCGACACTGCCTGAGTTAGATAGAAAACAGGATGAAGGTTGTTACCAAACATACTATTCCAACCCTCGGGAGTTTCTTTTAAAATGTTAGTTCTATGATACGGCCCTGCGCAATTAATTAAAGCATCTATGCGTCCAAACTTTTTCTCAACATTCTTTACTAAATTTTGCGCTGCTTTAGGATCAGATACGTCACACTTCTCAGCATATCCTATGGGCCCTATCTCCTGAATTAAACTAACCGTCTCATTAGCATCATCTTCACTAGTTCTGTAGCAGATCGCCACATTCCAGTCCTTTCTTGCAAGTGCCAATGCAATCTGTTTTCCGATTCCTCTGGCGCCGCCGGTTATAAGTGCTACTTTCTGACTCATTATTATCTCCTATTTACAAAACAAGCGTGAAAGATACATAATATCCTGTAAATTATTATACCTATGCCAGAAACACCTTGGATATCGCCTTATAAAATTGAGCCTGAAGCTGACAAAGATTACATAGCNGTAATTACATATCTACCGCTTAATAGTTATTTAAATTTTCCTAATTTTTTTAAGCGAGTGGGTCTAATCCAAAAACAGCTTCATAAGTCTCACGGTGTTGTAGGTTTCAAATTGAGAGCGGATATTCTGACTAAAAAAGCCTACACTAT
>JGI24023J19991_10001486_pt1 | contig 17782 bp, 19 predicted proteins | sample Cruoilmetagenom1_FD_19991 | JGI IMG/M metagenome (IMG submission 19991) | reverse complement strand
AAAGAAGAGAGTGGTAAAAACCGGCACGACCGGCAGGCTTAAAGAACATAGCGATGACTAACGTCGAGATCAGTGATTGCTGGAATAAAATCGGTGTCTGGCGACAGGATCATGATGTATGCCCTTTGCTATCCAAAGTCGTGCACTGTAGAAACTGCGAAACCTACATTAATGCCGGACTTGCTCTTCTTGATCGTGAATTACCTGAGTCATACACGGATGATACCACCAAGACATTCAATATTGCGGCCCAAGACAAAAACATCGAGCAGGTATCCTGTCTGATTTTCAGGCTGGGTCATGAGTGGCACGCTATCAAAACCGTGATACTGAATGAGATCTGCGAAATATCTGACATTCATTCGATCCCACATAACAAGAACAGTATTCTTGAAGGCCTGGTCAATATTCATGGCGAAATGGAAATTTGCATTTCATTGGCACAACTTATCATCAAACAAAAACCTGACAATAATGACAATAAAACCCGATCACGACTCGTCGTGATCAAACTGAATTCCGGCAAATACGCCTTCAAAGCATGCGAGGTAATGGGCATCTATCCAATCAACACGACTACGTTGCTCAGCCCACCCTCAACAATTACAAATGCAAACCAACAACTGACGGAATCCATCTTTGAATTCAACAACCAATCCATTGGACTCATCGATATCTCATATCTGGATACCGCTCTGATTGGTGCGATCACATGAGCGCTGCCGAACTGGCAATCGATGCCAATATTTTCAGTATCTATATCAGTGATGCACAGGTACGCACCAGAACACTGGCTGAGCTGCTCCAAAATAACTCACTCGAAACACTGGATAATGATCAGTTAAATGAAGCGATCAAGGCCACACAGGCTATTACCAGTGGTGCGAATTTATGTCAATTACCAGACATACCGGAATTAATGGCCGCACTTGCCAACGCGTGCTTGCTACTCATACAGAACAAGCTGACGCCTGACGATCAATTACTCAACAGTTTTCATCGTACGGTAGAGGTTCTTGATTCACTCAATGCCACATCGGCTGACAATTTCAATCTATGGCACTCAGACAATAATGACCAAATAAAACAAAACATTGCCTATCTCACGTCATTGACAACGGTCAGCCATGAACAGTCTCAACCTGCACCCAGGAAAAATGATATTGCGGCACAAGCAACTAAAAAACCTGACACAACTCATACTGTAGACCCATCTATGTTTGACCTCTTTCGTACGGAAGCCAGTACGCAAGTGCGTTCGATGAATGACAACTTACTCAATCTGGAAAATGATCCTCGCAATAACTCTATCCTTGAACCTCTTATGCGTGCCTCTCACTCCATCAAAGGTGCTGCACGCATGGTGGGAATGAATGATATTGTTGATCTCGCTCATCGCATGGAGGATTGTTTCGTTAATAGTCAATCGGGGGTAATAAACCTAAATAAACAGGCCATTGACCTGCTGTTATACTGCAATGACCTCCTGGACAGTATGTCAGCCGTGCATCATGATCAATTACCGCAATGGATTAACAATAACAAGACGGCGTTCCAGCAGAGTCTGAATTTACTTGAGCAACTTGCTAAAAACGGTGAATATAATAATAAGGATTTTATTAGCCTTACAACAACTGCTGCGCCTGAGGCCATCAATGAAGCTGTTCCAGACAATGTAAGCAGCAAGTCAGGCCATTTAAAAAATACCTCTGATGCGGCTAAAAGACTGGTACGCATCCCGTCTGAACGACTTAATAAAATGTTGGCGGTCTCCAATGAACTATTGATTTCACAACAGTGGATCAACGGGCATATGGGCTCATTACAAATTCTAAAAAAACGCCAGACTGAACTCGCCTCATGCATGATGAGGCTAAGGCAAAAACTTGAAGACATTGACATATCTGATGAAATTTTTTCAGAATTGATTGAAACAGAAAACAAGATTGATATTTGCAGACAAACACTACATGAAAATATCAACCACCTGGAGGATTATGACCGCAAGTCATATGTACTCTCATCCAGATTAAACCAGGAAGTCATTAGTAGCCGGATGCGCCCATTTAGTGAGTGCACGCATGGATTCAAGCGCATGGTACGCGACATTTCACATTCTCTTGGCAAAGAAGTGCATCTGGATATAACCGGTCTGGATACACTGGTTGATAGTGACATCCTTGATATGCTTGAAGCGCCTATTACTCATTTACTCCGTAATGCTATCGATCATGGCATTGAATCACCAGACGTTCGCATACAAAAAGGTAAAAAACCCCAGGGCTCCATTACCATCTCCGCCATGCACCAGGCGGGAAAATTGAATATCACCATCACCGATGATGGCAAGGGTATTGATATCGAACAGCTAAAGAAAAAAATTATTGACAAGGGCATGGTTAGTCGTCAAATGGCCGAACAACTGTCGGAAAGTGAACTTCTGGATTTCTTATTCTTACCCGGTTTCTCCACACGCAAAAATGTCACCGAGTATTCCGGTCGAGGTGTTGGACTTGATGTTGTACATGACGTCACGACGTCAATGCGCGGCCAGATCAGGAGCAGCAGCCACCTGGATCAAGGATTGACAGTTCAATTACAACTACCTTTAACTCTTTCTGTTCTGCATAGCTTACTCATCGATATAGGCAATGAATACTACGCAATACCACTGGCAAAAATACATGCTGTTATCAAAAAAAATACCGCAGATATCTTCACCCTGGAAAACAAACAACTGGTGAAATTCGATAATAAAGACATCAGCCTCCTCAATGGAAAAGATTTACTGGCCTGTCATCATTCAGTCAATACCAGCGATGTACTGGATATTATCATCCTTAATGATCACGGTGATGACTATGCCATTGTCGTCGACAAAGTGATGGGAGAAACCAATCTGGCCTTACATCCTGTCGACCCACGCCTGGGTAAAATCAAGGACATTAGCGCAGCTGCCATTGCCGATGACGGCAAACCGGTACTGGTAATCGATATCGACGACTTACTCATCAACATCCAACAATTGACGGGGGCCGGCCAATTAGGCAGCGTAAGTCGTTGTTATTTGGAAAATACGCATAAAAATCTAAAGAAAATCCTTGTTATAGACGATTCATTAACAGTGCGGGAAGTGGAAAAGAACCTCCTGGAATCCAAAGGCTATGCAGTGGATCTCGCAATCGATGGTGTCGATGGATGGAACACACTCAAGTCTGGGGTATACGATCTGGTTATTACTGACATTGATATGCCACGGATGAACGGCATTGAACTGGTGGAAATGATCAAACAAGACATGCATCTGAAAAATATACCCGTCATGATCGTGTCTTACAAAGATAACCCTGATGACAGATTAAAAGGACTTGAAGCTGGTGCAGATTATTATCTTACCAAGGGCAGTTTCCATGATGAAAGCCTGATAGAAGGTGTGATAGATTTAATTGGAGAAACAGGTAAATGAAAATAGGCATTGTCAATGACGTAGCCATGATATGCACGCTGCTAACCAGTGCGATCCATGATAATACTCAGCATGAAGTTATCTGGATAGCTGAAGATGGTCAAAGCGCTATTGATCATGCCAGGGAAAACACCCCTGACCTGATATTGATGGACCTTATCATGCCGGGTATCAATGGTATCGATGCGACTCGTGAAATCATGGCGTCCTCTCCCTGCGCGATTGTTATTGTCACTGCCAGCCTGGATGAGAATGCTGATATGGTCTTTTCCGCCATGGGCCACGGCGCCCTGGACGCCATCGCGACCCCGGACCTGAATAAAGACGGGATCTCACTATTACTGCGAAAATTATATCTGATCCAGTCACTCATCAGAACGCCTGAAAATGACAGCAATACAACAAAGGCCCCCGCCTCGAAATCACTACGCGAAGGCAGGAATCAAGCCCTGATCGCCATAGGAGCATCGACGGGAGGCCCTAAAGCACTGGCCACAATCCTGGCGGCACTGCCGGACTATATTCCCGCCAGTATCGTCATTATCCAGCATGTCGATGAAAATTTTACGGCTGGACTCGCCGATTGGCTCGATAGCCAGACTCACCTGGACGTGAGTGTTGCCAAAGCGGGTGGTTCAATCGAGATCAATAAAGTCTATCTCGCGGGGGGAGACAAGCATCTGCTACTCAATAACAGACTCTGCTTCCAGTACACCAATGAACCTGCCGAGTATGCCTATCGCCCGTCGATCGATGAGTTTTTTCACAGTATCAACCAACGTTGGCCCGGCCCTGCCATCGGTGTGTTATTGACAGGAATGGGCAATGATGGCGCCAAAGGCCTGTTAACTCTCAAGAACAATAGTGGCTTGACCATTACCCAGGATGAAGCAACTTGTGCTGTCTATGGCATGCCCAGGGCCGCTGTCAAAATTAATGCCGCACATATGGTACTCCCTATTAATGATATCCCTGTCGCCATCATGAAAGTCTTATCACAATCCTTTCGCCAACCTGTGTCGCATGCACAACGTTAGCCACGAGATAATTTGCGCATGAAAGAAGAAATATTCAACTACGACGAGGATTCGCTATATCGACAGAGCATCAGGGTTCTGTTGATAGACGATCAGCCTATGGTTGCTGAAAGCATAAAGCAAATGCTTGTAGAAGAGGGCGACATCGATTTTCATTATTGCCAGGAACCGACACAAGCCATTAATGTTGCCGCAGAACTACAACCTACACTCATACTGCAAGATCTGGTCATGCCGGACATCGATGGCATGACACTGTGCGCTTTTATCGCGGTAATGATACTACCAAGGATATACCCATTATTGTCCTGTCCAGCAAGGAAGATCCTATTGTTAAAAAAGAGGCCTTCCAATATGGCGCTAATGATTATCTGGTAAAACTGCCAGACAAAATTGAATTAATCGCTCGTATACGTTCACATGCCAGACACTACATGTTGCAACTTGAACGTAATGCTGCCTTTTTTGCCTTGAGAGAAATGCAAAAACAATTGCAAAAATCCAATGCCGAGTTGGAAAGGCTGTCTTCCCTGGATGGACTCACGGGCATAGCCAATCGCCGGGCATTTGACAATGCACTGGAAAAAGAATGGGCTCGTGCTTTACGCAACCAGGGTATTATCACTCTCATCCTGATCGATATCGATTATTTCAAACCCTACAATGACACCTATGGACACCTAAAAGGTGATGAATGCCTGTCTGCTGTGGCGAACGCACTGAATAAACTGGCCACTCGCCCCAGTGATATATTCGCTCGCTATGGCGGTGAAGAATTCGTGCTCATAGCACCCATGACCAATACGGATGGCGCCAAACAGTTGGCAGAAAACTTGCAAAAGGGTATTGAAGAACTGGCACTGGAACATGCCTCTTCGAAAGTGTCTGATAAAGTGACCATAAGCCAAGGCATCGCCACACTGACCCCTACCCATGAACTCAACGCCAATGATATTATCCACTTTGCTGATAAGGCCCTTTATGAGGCAAAAGAATCAGGAAGAAATCGTTATATTGTCTACGAAGCGGAATAATACTTACCAGCCAGACCCAGCTTGATACAATAGACGACCAAATAACTCTCCTTTTAATCATAGATGGCATTCATGCATTCCAAAATCTATTGAGAACGAGTAACATATTCATCATTCTAGTTTGACAGGATGTATCGCAATGACCTATGTAGTAACCGACAACTGTATACTCTGTAAATATACGGATTGTGTAGAAGTATGTCCCGTAGACTGCTTTCACGAAGGCCCCAATTTCCTTACCATTGACCCCGAAGAATGTATCGATTGCAGCCTGTGTGAACCCGAGTGTCCTGCTGAAGCTATTTTTGCAGAGGATGATCTTCCCGAAGACAAGATGATGTATCTGGATCTTAACAGAGAACTGGCAGAAATCTGGCCAGTGATTACGGAACAAAAAGAGCCTTTACCGGATGCCGAGGAATGGGATGGAAAACCCGATAAGCTGCAATACCTGAAACGTTGAAATACCCATATTCAATATAGTCAAACGATAAACAATCACTACTTTAGTGACAGGCCTGCACATAACAATAAGTTGAGAATGGCCATTGATCGCTGCTCCGCCCGGGAGCATAAAAAAAGGCGGTCGACAATGCGACCGCCTGTATCCTTCTTAGAATATCCTTATCCTCACAAGTCCATTTGACGTATTCCCTGGGTCACTCCCTCGCCACCCTGCTATGAAGTTATTCTGGACTTTATTGAAAATAAATCAAGCAAATGCACTGATCAATCTTGATTAACAAAAATGTAATGCAATAATAGATTTAAATAATTTTATTATAAAAATCAAAAGCTTTCAGTATTAATTAGATCAAGTATCGTTAAATGTAGGATTATTCCTACGCAAATATCAGAAGAGTCTCAACCTGACCCAGTGATATCAAATCCATATCATTTACCGATAGGCATCTTTTACTCAAGACCTGTCTTTGGAATTCAGCAATTTGAGTAACTCGGCTGGAGGTATATAACTCTCTATCAACTCTCCTGACGGCAATACCAAGGCTGGTGTCCCTCTCAGTTCCAGCTGCTGAACCAGTCCCATATGTTTTTTAATCGGGTTATCACATGTCTTGTCCGGGATAGCGGCTCCGGTTTTGGACTTGGTAAAGGCGTCCTTTCGATCCTCGCTACACCAGACTGATACCGCCTTTTTATAGCTATCCGAACCTAGGCCCGCCCGTGGAAAGAACATATAACGTATGCCGATACCCAGTTTATTGTAATCATTGATCTGGGAATGCATTTTCCGACAATATCCACAATCTATATCCGTGAATGCGGTTAACATATATTTGGGGTCTTTTGGTGAAAACGAGATCATGTTATCACCACCTATCTTCTCCAGTGACTCACGTCTGGCCTCTTGCATGATGGGTTTCGTCAGATTAGCCCCCGCCTTCAGGTCAATAATATTCGCAGCCATCAAATAGCGCGCATCTGGACTGAAATAATAAACACGAGGGCCAACGATGACTTCATATAGACCGTCAATCGGGGATTTTTTAACACTATCAGGTGTTACGTTCGGTAAAAACTCGGACAGTTTTTTGTTGAAGGTCGCACTCAAATCTTTTACCTGTACAGGAGCCGCCCAAACGCCCCCCACCAAGTTAAATGAAAGCACACTGACTATGACTACTTTGAATACATTTTTTTTCATACTAAAACTTTAGACCCACGATTAACATAAAGTTCAAATAAAGAATAGTAACCCTTAAGGAACCTCCGATCAATTCATGGATTGGCATCTGGAGGCTAAAATATTCCTGGCTCTGCATTGGACATCTTGCTAGATGCGCGCTATTAGCTGCGATCTCCGCCCAATCCAGAATGAATCAGAAGCTCCTTAATGGACGGATAGACTAGCTAAAATAACCATGATAATAGGCTTGAACCGACTCTTATGGCGGACGCAACGATAATAAATTTATCGGTAGGATTGACGCTAAGCTTTAACACATTTTTTTAGCGGGTATGCGACCAGAACATCAGCCCCGGGGATGGTGCTCAGCATGTAATTCTTTTAAGCGCTCCTTGGCCACATGCGTGTATATCTGGGTGGTCGATAAATCCGAATGCCCCAGCAATAACTGCACGACCCTTAAATCAGCACCGTGATTCAGCAGATGCGAAGCAAAGGCATGGCGTAAGGTATGCGGTGATAACGGCACCTTGATATCAGCCTGCTTTGCATAGCGTTTAAGCAAGTACCAAAATGCCTGCCTGGTCATGGCAGAGCCTCTTCTGGTTGGGAACAATGCATCACCGATACAGCCTTTTAATAACCCCTTGCGGGTATTTTTATATCGACCCAGCCAGTCAAGCGCTTCCTCACCCAACGGAACCAGACGTTCCTTATTACCCTTTCCCGTCACACGCACAAGCCCCTGACGCATATTAACCTGATCGATTGTCAGACTGACCAACTCAGTGACACGAAGCCCGGTCGCATACAACACCTCGAGCATCACTTTGTCCCTGAAACCTTCCAGTGTATCGATATTCGGTGCGGCTAATAATTTTTCTACCTGTTGTTCGGTTAAAGTATCCGGTAATGGGCGCCCCAGTTTAGGTGACTCTATTTGCAAACTAGGGTCAATACTTATCATATTTTCCCTGAGTAAATACTGGTACAGGCGTCGTAAACAGGATAGCAAACGCGCCGTGGTACGAGGACTGTATCCATGCTTTACACAATGCGACAGGTATAATAATAATTCTTCTCGCGTAGTCGATATCAGAGATGAATCCCGCCCCAGCAACCATTCAGACAATCCTGAGAGATCATTGACATAAGATGATAAAGTATTCTGACTGAGGCCATTTTCCATCCACAACATATCTGAAAACCTTTCTATCAGTTCCCTATCCTGTTCAGATATTTTTTCCAGTCGTGATTGCGCCATTTGCCTCTACTCAAAAACTATATATTGACGATGCTACTCAAACAAACCTTTTAATACCATATCGGTAAAACTAACGACACCAGTTACCTTTCCCTGCTCAATGACCGGTGCTCGCGATAAATGAAAGCGCTCAAATAATCTGGCACAGTAGCGTATATCCATGTCTGGGTCGACACTGATAACAGGCTTGGCCATAATCTCATAGACATTCACACGCTCTGGTGACTTGTCGCTAGCCAATACATGCCGAGCGATATCCGATATCAACAACATGCCATACTCATCGTCATCATGACGTTTATCCACAACAAGACACTTGGTTTCAACATGTCGCATGGTCTTCAAGGCATCGTGTACAGTGGCCATGCCATCAACCATGTCGAATTTTTGTTTCATGACATCACGCACCCTGGTTATATTACGTTCGCTCATATTTCCTCCTCGACTGCCTCACTCAATTTCTCTACCTGATGAGCCACCCCGACAGCATCTTCTACATCAATTTGTATTGCGATACCGGTACCTGGTCTTTGCTCAAATTTACCCACTTTCTCAATTAGCTCCAGAATCTTTCTGCTTAAATGTTCTTCTACCAGGAATAACACCACATCTCGCTGGGTTTCCAGACCCAGGCCAAAAAATGTCTTCGTTTTTTTCAATCCTTCACCACGGGCATGATTGATGACTGTCGCACCGGTAGCTCCTCCTTCTCTCGCGGCTTCCATGATTTTATTCGTACAATCATCCTCGACAAACGCTATGATTAGTTTGAAGTGCATTACTCCTCTCCTGTTGCTTGCATCTCTGATACAGCTGATTGACGACGTAATCGCCATTCACTGATTTGTGCGTATAACATAACCGACATAATAGGGAATAGGCTTGCAAATGCGATAAGGCCAAAACCATCCAGCAAAGGGTTTCGTCCAGGTATAGTTGACGCCAGGCCCAGGCCCAGAGCCGCCACCAGCGGGACAGTGACTGTTGATGTCGTCACACCACCGGAATCATAAGCCAGACCTATAATCACCCTGGGCGTAAAAAATGTTTGTATGATGACAATAATATAACCGACGATAATATAATAATGTAATGGCGTCCCCGTAATAATCCTGAACACCCCCAGGGTAATACCGACTGCTACACCGATAGCGACCGCTATCCGTAACCCACGCGCGCCGATACTGCCACCGGAAACGTCATTTGCCACAATAGCAACAGCGATCAATGAGGGTTCTGCAATCGTCGTAGAAAATCCGATAGCCGCTGCAAATAGATAGACCCATGTATAATCATGCCACTGCAACACATCGACCACCGTACTGAGCCCGGAACGAATAAATTCCGGATCAGTTAATTGTTGGGCCATCAGCCGTCCCAATGGAAACAGCGCCTTTTCAAGTCCAACGAGAAAAAACGAAAGACCCAGGAGAACATAGACCATGCCGATCACTACTGTTTTTAAATTAGGCAGTGGTCTTTTTATGACGAAAAACTGAAATCCAAAAATAATCAGGACGATCGGAAGTACATCGAGCGAGGTATCCAGTATGATGAATAGTATTTCGCGAAACATGGCCATCAGATCAATATTCCGTACACCATGACAAAAAACATAGGGGTCAGTGATGCAAATGCTATCAGGCCAAAACCGTCTATCATAGGATTTCTACCACTAATACTGGATGCCAGGCCCACACCCAGAGCTGTCACCAGAGGCACCGTAATTGTCGACGTTGTAACGCCACCGGAATCATATGCAATACCTATAATTTCCTGAGGCGCAAAGGCAGTCATTACAACAACACACAGATAGCCGAATGAAATCAGATAATGAATGGGCCAACCCTTGAGTATCCGTATGACACCCACAAGAATAGCAAAACCGACAGAGACGGCGACAGTGAACCTGAGACCGTCTGCATAACTTGATCGGGCTTCCCTGGTATCGAGTATCATGCCACCATTAGCGGCAACATCGGCGGCTTCCTTGGCCACAGCAATCAGCGCAGGTTCGGCTATGGTCGTTCCAAAACCCAACAAGAAGGCAAACATTAATAGCCAGAACAGGCTTCCTTTTTTAGCAAAGGCAAAGGCCATTGATTTGCCCACGGGAAACAACCCCATCTCGAGGCCACGAATAAATAGCGTCATACCCAGTATCACAAACAATAAACCGGATAACAATTGCGCCAAATCAGGAAACGGCTGCTTCAACACGAATAACTGGAAGAAGGAAACAACCAGTATGATAGGCAGTAGATCTCTAGTGCTGGACCATAAAGAAAAAAGAATACCTTTAATTACCTGCATTAAATGCAATACTCCCCTGGCATGAATGTTTATTTACTGCCTGACCACTCTGTGCGAACAATAGTGGTTATCGCATCCCTGAGGGGTTGGTAAACTTGTCATTCAATAACTGCACATAAGAATCCGCCTCTTGAACAACATCTTTTATTTTCGCTGTAGAGCGCTTATTCCAGCCTACAGGTTCCTTTGCAAAGATACTGCGCCATGGACGGGTATTCTTTGCAAAAGCCCTGGACAGACGTGCAAAATCATCATCATTCACATATGTTTTTTTCAACCAACGGGTAACAGATTTTGCTGCGTATTTCCTCACTGTCATTTGCAAATAAGATAAACCCGTCCCGATGACGACAACAATAGCCACCAACCAGATGATGCTATTAATACTCTCCAGCCACGGAGGGGAGAAGCTCATTCCGCTCCAGTAGCCTAGCGTCATGGTCGTGGCCAGGAATGCTACAATCAACATAAAATAAACAACGGCATTCGTCCACAACACCCTTGAACGCCACTTGCCCAGACATTCCCTGAGTGTCACCATCCATTTGTTCTCGATGTCTCTAGCGGTCTGGTCAAGTAAGGCAATAATTCGATAGGAACGTTCCACGCTGACGTTGGACATACGATCATGAATCATGGCAAGATCCTGATCGCGTTTATTTTCATAACGCTTCTTCAGCTCTTCGTTTTCTATGGGAACGGCCACATCCGGATTATATATCGTAAAAAACTTACCCGCCGTCAAGCCTTCCTGTGCTAATGCACGCTGCCAGGATGCAACGACCTCTTCCGGATTATCTTCACCTGCAGCGGTGTCGATCTGATTAAGAATAAAAAGAAATTTGGCGGAATCCTGTCGCTCTATCGTTCTGGCAACCAGATGACTCAAGGTTTCACGCATGGCCCCTGGCTCGGGATGACGCGCATCAAAAAACACTAACACCAGGTCAGATAAATTAATGATATGTTCAGTACTGCGAAGTATAGACTGTCTTTGTGCGTCGGCATCGAAACCCGGTGAATCGATGAGTATCCGCCCACGCATCGCCTCGCTGTTACTGGTCTTTAACTGAAGATAGGAATCGATCCTTTTACCTTCACCGGGCGCCACTTCTTCCAGGCTTTTGCCTATTTGATAAAATGGAAAACGTGGATCAGCATCCAGGGCGATGCCTGGAAGAACTCTTGTTTCAGGTTCATTGCTATAGCAAATAACAGTAAATTTATCATCTACCGCCTGGTTTCCGGTTTGCTGTATCTTCGTACCCAGATAATGATTAATAAACGTGGACTTGCCTGCCGAAAAAGTTCCCAGGATCGAGATTAAAGGCCACCAGGATACTTGATTGGCAAATGACTGCTCAGGCTCCAGCAAGCCTGTCGCATAACCCAGCCTGTCCAGCTTATGAAAACTTTTCACAACTGTCACCAGTAATGGATTTTCATTACCCAGATGATGCTCTAACTCTTTCAGCCGTTTACTTATTTTATTCGACGCAAACCACATCGCGAATTCCAGTATCTATTTTAAGCATGCCGATATTACCATGGCATAAATGAATTCATAAAATTCATCGGCCTTGAAACATTATTATTAAGAATCGACATATCGCGTCGCATCTGATTGACTGCCACTGTCATAATATGCACAGAACGATTCATCTCACTGAAATTTTTATTCAATTGCTGCATCTCGACCAGTTGCAAAGATAGTTCACTATCCATGGACCCAACTGATTTCGTCATAGTTCCCACATTGCCAGACATCGTGACGACACTATCAGATATCTTATTCATGTTTTCGGATATCTGAACCATGTTAGTTGATATGACCTTCATTTCCCCAACGACTGAATCTACATCCATGGTCAGACTGAAGATCAGGTAAAAACCATAGACCGCCAGGATGATAAAGGCAAACAAGGACGGATAAACAATCGCTTCCCAGCGCTTGGCGCTAGCAGCAAAGACCTCGTATATTTTTTCAAGGCTACTGACATGGGCCTCATCATCTATTAATAAATGACCCTCTTCAATCTTCTTATCATCATCAGCATTTTTTTCTGTCATGTATTTACCAACCAGTCATTATAATAGTATTTTAATGCATCAGTTACGGCCAGGCCATCAATATATCATGCATCTATACCCAGGAGTTTAACAAATACTAGAAATCTCCTGCAGCACCGCGGTTCATGATATCAGTAATAATAGTTTTCACCTGCTCAGCCTCTTTCTTTAATTCCGCAGGTAGTGGCTTGCCTCCATGAATCATCAGATCCATATTCATGGTATATATCCACAGTTTCCCTGTTTTATCTTCTATCAAACTGACCCGACAAGGTAAATAGGCGGAAAACGCATCATTGAAGTCCATCATCCTGGATGCTGTCAGCGCATCACAAAACATGAATATCTTAGCGTAGCGGTATGGCTTTCCACTCATCGATTCCACCTGTTTGTACAGGGGGAGCTCTCCGACATTCTTGATATTATGCTCGCTGGCAACTGACTTCATGACCTCCTCAACATCATCGGCTGTCATACCTTCATTTACCGCTGCACGCCAGACCGTCGCCTCGACGGCACTGCCTGTCTTGGCCAGCTCATTGGCCAGTTCCAGATAGACCTGACCGGCCTTTGGATCCAATTCAGTTGTCAGTTTGATCAGGTTCGTATAACGCGCGATAACTATAATGGTCAGAATAATCACAGCCAGGCCAATAAGCGCTAATAAATTTCTGATAATAGACATAGTGTTCTCCTGAATTTATATTTAGACCGACAGCTGATTGTGCATACATCTAATAAATACGGATAGCCAGGATCAGCGCCTTCGCCAATGACTGAAGTGACGTATCACTTTCCNGGTTCTTGCGCTTGCAGACGCTTATCCAGCTCAACAGCACGTTCATGTTTCAGGCCGCGTATTATCGACAACAGATGCTTAGCCTTGTCTTTGCGCCCTTCATCCAATAAACGTATCGCTGCCTGATACAGGCTTTCACCCGCCTTATCCCACTCACCCTGTGCATAAAAAACATTACCCAGCTCCCCGTGTCCATCTGCAGACTCAGGCATTAACATTATTGCATCCTGATAATAGGCGACAGATTGTGGATACTGACCTTGCCAATAGGCATGGCGGGCCTTGTTGATAATTTGGTAAAAATGTTGCTGTGGCGATAATTCAGTTCCCTGCGCAGTCGCTATTGGAGGAGGTGATGGCTTTGGCGAATTGTTTGCGTCCGCCAATCCACCAGGCGATATAGGTTGTGTGTGCGTACTCGTAGAATTTATTGCATCACCACGATCAGGCGTCGCCGATCTCATCATCCCTGACATAGCTTGTGCTGGATTCTGGATGACACCGGACATGCTTTTAACCGGATCTTTCATCATACCAGCCGCCATATCAGCCGGATGGCTAGAATCCTTGTTTATGGTCGAAGGATCCTCTTTAGTAATCACTGCCGTATCTTCATCACCTTGCGCTGCCTGAATTGGCTTGGCAGGCTCCACCTGTTTGCGTTTGTCAGCCATCGCTCCACGGGAATCGAATTCATCCAGTGCAACTCCAGCTTCCAAAACAGCATTTTGCTGTCCTCCCTTCAATGCATTACTTGAATCCTTTTGCGGAATCACGTCACTGCTCCGACTCACATCTGATGGGTTGTCGCTCGGCAGCGGATCCAGCTTCGCTACTGCCACGTCATCCGCACTACTGACATCGGCCGACTTATTATCTTTAACAAGCTCCTCAGTGGTTGTTATCTCCCTGGGTTTGTCTGCTATCAGCGCATCTGTCTGCTTGGGATCGGCAATAGCCGCCGGTGTTGTGGCAATAACTTCCTGCCCGGATACAGACGAATCCAGCTGGCCGGTATTGACTGCCTCATTTGATCCGCTGGTATCCTTGCCGGATTCATTTAATTGGCCATCCTCTGCTTGCTTTACTACCTTTATTTGCCCGGTTTCCTGTTCGAAAAACTTTGGGAACAGCTGTTGACGATAGACATAAGTAATCGCTATTCCAATAACAATGGCGACCACTATTCCGTGGCGTAAAAGAAAAGTAAACCATTTCATGACTCATTCTCCAGCAATCTATTTTTTTACGGGTTTTGCCCCGGCAATATCAGGATACAGGCTGCTGGCAAACGCATCAATCTCCCGTGAAGCCTTACAATTGGGCCAGATTTCGAATACAGCCAGTCCTTCGCTCAAAGAACGACGATAGATGGTTCTCTGGTACAAGCGATGCGGTAGTACTATCACTCCAGGCAGCATGCCCAACGCCTCCTCTGCTTCATCCGATTCACGCACGGCATGATGTGTGTCAGCACGATTAATAAACGCCAGTACTTCAGGATGATGATCTTTCAATACTGCATCCTTGATCATAGCCAAAAAACGTTGTGTCGCCCAAACGTCCGGTTGACTGGGCGGTACCGGGATAATCACGCGATCCGCTACACTGATCGCTTCGTTCATACGCGGCAGGTTTGCCACACCGACATCGACGATCACCTCGCCCGGGTGATAACACAAGTGATCAGCCAGGGCCTCCTGCGCGAGATAAACCTGTAAGGGCGGCGAATAACCCTCCTCACGTCGGACCGTAGCCACGTCTGACAGAGTCAGTTGCGGATCGAGATCATAGGCGGCAACCGGGTGACCTTTATTCAGGAGCCAGACACCCAGATTAAACGCTACCGTACTCTTGCCTGAGCCTCCTTTCAAGTTCGCTATAACGGTTATCATCGTTTTTTATTTCTCTTGTTGTGATAATTCACTTTGTTACATTGGCCATTGATCGTTCTGGGGAAAACCGGGCTCTGGAAACCCGGGTTGCAAGTTATCCAGTTGCATCTGCGCATTGCCGGACATCTGCATTAATCCCATCAAGTATTGCAGGTCTCTGTAGTTACCGCCAAAACGCATGTTGATCCAGAAATTGCCGTCTGCTGATACACGGCCATGGATACTGCCCCAGGGCCGCTGGTAGTTAAAAGTCCGGTACCCTGGCGGGGCCGCAAATGGTCTCAGCGGATAATAACCCGGCCGAGGTGGAGCATAGGCAGGGCCGTAAAAACCCGGTGCATAACCGCGATAAGGCATTGCCTGGAATGGAGTACTCCATGCATTGTACGGATAATACGCCAGGACCTCGGCCCCGGGCACAACACTTAAAAACAATGACACAACGATAAGGTACTTTGAAAGTCCTGATCGTTTATAACTGTCCGCTGCAATTCTCAGCATCCATATAACCCACTATCGAAAATAACTGACTCCCCTGACCGGCAGTGTTGACGAAGAAAAAGATGTCTGTCGCCTCAAGTGTTCTTGCGATTGCCATGGCGATGTCTGCTTAGCACGTTTTACAGCAGAAAACCGCGCTGTTTCCTTCCAGTTGTTTGATGGCTTGTATTGCGCCGCAGACTGATAACGGTTTCCCTGTGGCCATCTCGACATCTTATGAGGAGCACTCCTATAACGAGGCTGATACAGTGGATAACCCGGCGCTCGTCGTTGCGCAGTCAAAACCTGCTGTGGATACCATTGTGGCGCATATCGCTGTTGCGACATGCGTTGTCTATGCTGCATGTTCGGCATCGATGGGCGCATGGCCTGACGTGCCAGAAAACGTGACTGCTTCCATTGTGGCGCGTACCGCTGTTGCGACATGTGTTGTCTGTGTTGCATGTTCGGCATCGGTGGGCGCATGGCCTGACGTGCCGGAACACGTGACTGGTTCCATTGTGGCGCGTACCGCTGTTGCGACATGCGTTGTCTGTGTTGCATGTTCGGCATCGGTGGGCGCATGGCCTGACGTGCCGGGAAACGTGACTGCTTCCATTGTGGCGCGTAATGTGGTGGCATCAGGGCTTGAGCATTAGCCTGACCTCTTTGATGATGAGGGATCCTATGACTTCGCCAATTAAAGGGAACTCCTGCGACGTTATGATCCATAAATCCTGGTGAAGCAGGTCTAAAACTGTTTTCGGCCTGTACCAAACCCGGAATTACAATAAGTATAGTCACTATCAGTGCAATGCTTTTTTTCATTCCCTATCCTCCGACTTGAATAATTATTATCCTGTTACTCTAATCATCGACCCTTTAGTTTGCTGGCATAGCCGACTGAACCTTTTTATAATCTGATGGAACTTGAAAAATATGCTCGGCTTGTTTACCCAGTTTAATATCCTTCAGTTCACGAATAAAGCCACCCGGCATCACTTCCTTGATAATAATACCAATCTCCGGATCATACCATTGGAATGTTTTTTCTGTATGACCATCTGGCCTGGTCACCTGTATAACCCATTTTTCTGTATTGCGATTACCTATCTGCTCACTTCCCGTCTGCACAAGCTCCACAGAGCTACCATCGGGGAAAAACTGCCTCAAGGCCTGTCCTCTATTAACATCCACCCAGATCAACGCCTTAAGCGCCTTACCCTGCACCAGGCGACGGACCTCCCATTTATCAGCCATTCTTCCATTTATCTTTTCCTTTCCCAATAATTTACAACTTTCTCCTTTCTGGCCCGTACAAGGATTAGTGGATTTTGGCCGAGACTTACCCAGGCCCGTATCCACAGACTCACTTTTGGCGACCTCATATATCTTTTGTTGTGGCAGTACCAAATATTGCATGCCTTGACTGGGACGATAAATCTCAACGACTATCCGTTGATTATGTGTATATTCACGACGAACGCCGTCACTACCGACATTCATTTTAGCGACTTTTGACTGCCCTTGCGGAAATGTCTGAATAGCGGTTGCAGAAAATTCAACTGTAGCCGCAAACCCTTGTTGACTGAGAAATAACAGTAACACCAACTTGCCTATCAGGATCAATCGAGCAGTCAACATAGATGAAAAAATACCTTCTGTTCTTGACTTATTGAAAGCACTTCCCTGTGCAACTAATATTCAGGCTTTTATTTGCCTGTTTGTGGAGCAGCTGGTGCTTGTGGCGGTGGTGGTGGATAGCCGCCATAACCG
>JGI24023J19991_10001485_pt1 | contig 17790 bp, 16 predicted proteins | sample Cruoilmetagenom1_FD_19991 | JGI IMG/M metagenome (IMG submission 19991) | reverse complement strand
GGGGACACACGACACCTGTGGGCGAGCAGCCGGCGGCGCACGCGGACCTGACCGAGGCGCAGATAGAGGCGCTCATCGCCCAGCGCGTCGAGGCGCGGCGCAACAAAGACTTCGCGGAGGCCGACCGCATCCGCGACGCGCTCGAGGCCCAAGGCGTCATCCTGGAAGACGGCGCGCAGGGCACGAGCTGGCGGCGGGCGTAGCCAGTGCCGGCCAGCGACCGGCCGATAAATTCCTGTGTTTTTTGAACTTCGCTATTGACCGTTTGTAGCGTTATACCGGAAAATTCACCAAGCGATTTATTTCGCTGCGAAGCGCTATTATTGGAGATGCCCGCTGGCGGGCTTTTTTTATCCCTACGTCTAAGAGGTAGTCGTGGCAGAACTGACCGGTGCCGAGATCTTTGTCCGCAGCCTGGCTGACGAGGGCGTGGAATACGTCTTCGGCTATCCCGGCGGCGCGACCCTGCACATCTACGATGCCCTCTACAAGCAGGAGAAGATCAAGCACATCCTGACGCGCCACGAGCAGGGGGCGACCCATGCCGCCGATGGCTATGCGCGTTCCACGGGCAAGACCGGGGTGGTGCTGGTGACTTCCGGCCCGGGCGCCACCAATGCGGTCACAGGCATCGCCACGGCCTACATGGATTCGAGCCCGCTGGTGGTGTTCACCGGGCAGGTGGCGACCAGCCTCATCGGCGATGACGCCTTTCAGGAAGTCGATTCCGTGGGCATCAGCCGTCCCTGCGTGAAGCACAATTTCCTGGTCAAGGATGTGAAGGATCTCGCGATCACGATCAAGAAGGCCTTCCATATCGCCAACTCCGGTCGTCCGGGGCCGGTGGTGGTGGATATCCCCAAGGACGTGACCGCCCACAAGGCGGAGTATTTCTATCCGAAGACGGTGTCCATGCGTTCCTACCAGCCGAAGGTCGAAGGGCATCCGGGCCAGATCCGCAAGGCGGCGAATCTGCTCCTGTCCGCCAAGCGGCCGATGATCTACACCGGCGGGGGCGTGATCCTGGGCGAGGGCTCCGCAGAGCTCACCGAGCTCGTGCGGCTGCTGGGTTGCCCCTGCACCAACACCCTGATGGGGCTGGGCGGATACCCCGGCACCGACCCCTTGTTCGTGGGCATGCTGGGCATGCACGGCACGTACGAGGCGAACATGGCGATGCATGACTGCGACGTGCTGCTGGCGGTCGGTGCGCGCTTTGATGACCGCGTCACCGGCGACGTCGACAAGTTCTGCCCCCATGCGCGCATTATTCATATCGACATCGACCCTTCGTCCATCGCTAAGAACGTGCCGGTGACCATCCCCATTGTGGGCAGCGTGCCCGATGTCTTGCGCGAGCTGATAAGACAGGTCAAGGAGAGTAATAAGGAAGCCGACAAGGCGGCGCTGGAGGCCTGGTGGGACCAGATCAACACATGGCGCAAGCTCAGCTGCCTGAACTACGACCGGCAGAGCGAGCTCATCAAGCCGCAGTTCGTGGTCGAGAAGCTGTACGAATTGACCGGCGGCGATGCCTTCGTGACCTCCGATGTCGGCCAGCACCAGATGTGGACGGCGCAGTTCTACAAGTTCGACAAGCCCCGACGCTGGATCAATTCCGGGGGGCTCGGCACCATGGGCTTCGGCCTGCCGGCCGCCATGGGCGTGCAGCTGGCGCACCCGGATGCGCTCGTGGCATGCGTGACCGGCGAGGCCAGCATACAGATGTGCATCCAGGAGCTGTCCACCTGCAAGCAGTATGACCTGCCGATCAAGGTCGTGAACCTGAACAACCGCTATATGGGCATGGTGCGTCAGTGGCAGNAGTTCTTCTACGATCGGCGGTATTCGCATTCCTATATGGACGCGCTGCCTGATTTCATGAAGCTCGCCGAGAGCTACGGTCACGTCGGCATGCGCATCGAGCAGCCCGCTGATGTTGAGGGGGCGCTAAAAGAGGCGCTCGCGCAGAAGGATCGTCTGGTGTTTATGGACTTTATTACCGATCAGACGGAGAACGTCTATCCCATGATCGCCGCGGGTAAACCGCATAACGAGATGGAGCTCGGGCCCTGCGCCAGTCCGCCGGTGGATACGGATCGGGAACTGGCCTAAGACATGCGGCATATCATCTCTATACTGCTGGAGAACGAGTCCGGGGCGCTGTCGCGGGTGGCCGGCCTGTTCTCCGCGCGCGGGTATAACATCGAATCGCTGACGGTGGCACCGACCGATGACGTGTCCCTGTCGCGCATGACGCTGGTCACGCGCGGTTCGGAGGAGGTCATTGAGCAGATTACCAAACAGCTCAACAAGCTGATCGATGTCGTGAAACTGGTGGACCTGACCGAAGGCCCCCATATCGAGCGCGAGATGCTGTTGACCAAGGTGAGCGCCACCGGTGAGATGCGCGAAGAGGTCAAGCGACTGGTCGATATCTTCCGGGGGCGCATTATCGATGTCACCGATACCACTTATACCGTAGAGATGACCGGTGACAGTCAGAAGCTGGATGCCTTTATCCAGGCGGTCAAGGGCGCGGGCATCCTGGAGGTCGTGCGTTCGGGCGTCTCCGGCATCGGCCGTGGCGTCAAGACCTTAAGCCTGCAGTAGGGCGAATCGCGCTTCGTCCACCGCGGCAAGAGAAAGCTCAGATCGCGAGCAGTGGGTGCGGTATCGCGGGCGGCCGCTGGCGGCGGATGCCGCGAGGCCGGACAGGGCTCGCACACAGTGAATTCACGCACATCGCAAAAGTAGAGGATTNACATGAAAGTTTACTACGACAAAGACGCCGATTCATCGATCATAAAAGGCAAGAAGGTCGCCATTATCGGCTACGGGTCGCAGGGGCATGCCCACGCCAACAATCTCAAGGACAGCGGTGTGGATGTGGTCGTGGGATTGCGCCAGGATTCGGCATCCTGGGAGAAGGCCGAGAAGGCCGGCCTCACGGTCAAGACCGTCGCGGATGCAGTGAAAGACGCCGATGTGATCATGATCGTCGCGCCCGATGAGCGGCAGGCCGCGATCTATAAGGAGCATATCGAGCCCAATGTGAAACAGGGCGCCGCGCTGGCGTTCGCCCATGGTTTCAATATCCATTTCGGGTTCATCGAACCGCGCGCCGATATGGATGTCTTTATGGTCGCGCCCAAGGGTCCCGGCCATCTGGTGCGTTCCACGTTCACAGAAGGCGGGGGGGTGCCGTGCCTGATCGCGGTGCATCAGGATGCCTCCGGAAAGGCCCGCGATATTGCGCTTTCATATGCTGCGGCCAACGGCGCCGGACGCTCGGGGATCATCGAGACCAGTTTTCGCGAAGAGACGGAGACCGACCTCTTCGGTGAGCAGGCGGTGCTCTGTGGCGGGTTGACCTCTTTGGTACAGACCGGCTTCGAGACCCTCACGGAGGCCGGTTATGCGCCCGAGATGGCCTATTTTGAGTGCCTGCACGAGATGAAGCTGATCGTCGATCTCATGTACGAGGGCGGCATCAGCAATATGCGTTATTCCATATCCAACACCGCCGAATACGGTGATTTGACGCGAGGGCCCCGGATCGTCAACGAGCAGACCAAGGCCGAGATGAAAAAGATCCTCGCCGAAATCCAGTCGGGCCAGTTTGCCCGTGAGTGGATGGATGAGAACGCCTCGGGGGGACAACGCTTTCCAGAACTGCGCGCCAAGGCCGCCAAGCATCCGATCGAAGAGGTGGGCGCGCGCCTGCGCGACATGATGCCGTGGATCAAGGCGAGCAAAATCGTGGACAAGGCCAAGAATTAAGCGCAATCAGCCAGCCCGTTTGAGTCAGGGATATGGCGGTCGGGAGGCATCCGCTGGTGGCGCACGAAGGCCGATGGCACATCGCGTTGGCTGTGGCCGTGGCCGGTGCCGTACATTATTATTTTGACTGGATGTGGGCCCTGCCGCTGTGGGGGGTCGCGATGCTGGTTACGCTGTTGTTCCGCGATCCCCCGCGCACGATTCCCGCCGACCCGCTCGGCATCGTTTGTCCCGCGGATGGTCGCGTCGTTGCTATTGAGGAGACCCGGGATCCCTACCTGGACCGCCCGGCCAAGTGCGTCACTGTCGTGACAAGTGTGTTCAGTGTGTATACCCATCGCAGTCCGGTAGAGGGCAAGATCATGGAGGCGTGGTACAAGCGCGGTGGGCTTTTGCCTCGCTGGGGCAGGACGGAGTCGGAGGCCGATTGCAACGCCTTGTGGATACAGACCGACGAAGGCGACGATGTGGTGACGGTGCAGCTTGCCGGCCCCCTTGCCCGGCGTATACTGTGTTATAAGCAGCCCGGTGAGCGCATTGGCCAGGGTGAGCGTTACGGGTACCTCCGCTTCGGGTCACGGGTTGACGTTTATATGCCAATCACAAGCCGGGTGACGGTGACCTTGGGTGAAAAGGTCAACGGCGGCAGTGATCTCATCGCGTTTTTGGTGCGCTCGAGCCAGGCCGCCGGCGGCGGATAGATTGTGGGGATGTGAATAATGGTCGGCACACCAAAGACGAAAACACAGGATCCGAAAAAACAGGAACAGCAAGACGCTGACAAAGAAACGGTCGTCGTCCGTTACGAGCGCAAGGGCATTTATCTCCTGCCCAACCTGCTGACGACGGGCAATCTGTTCGCCGGTTTCTACGCCATCGTGCAGTCCATGAACGGCAATTTCGAATACGCGCCGTTGGCCATCTTTATCGCCATGTTCTTGGACGGCCTCGACGGCCGGGTGGCGCGCTGGACCCACACGGAAAGCGATTTTGGCGCCGAATACGACAGCCTGGTCGACATGGTCTCGTTCGGACTGGCGCCGGCCTTGATCATGTATGAATGGGCGCTGTCGGGTCTCGGCAAGCTGGGCTGGCTGGCGGCCTTTATCTTCGCCGCCGGGGCGGCGCTGCGCCTGGCCCGCTTCAACACCCAGATTTCAACCGGGGAAAAACAGTATTTTTACGGTATGCCGAGCCCGACGGCGGCGGCCGTGATCACCGGCTTTGTGTGGGTGATGCACAGCTACGGGGTGCCCGGTAAGCAGACCAGCCTGCTCGCGCTGGCGATGACCGTCGTGGCGGGGGTATTGATGGTCAGCAATGTCCGCTACCACAGCTTCAAGGGATTGAATCTCCGCGGTCGGGTGTCGTTCATGGCCATCCTGCTGGTGCCCTTGATCTTTGTGCTGATTTTCCTGCACCCACCCCAGGTGCTGTTCGGCGCTTTTCTGATTTATGCCCTGTCGGGCCCGGCAATGGCGGGCTATAAGCTGGTTCGAAAGGGGATCCATAGGAACCGATAGCGAACCGCGGGCTTTGAAATTGATTGACGATCAGGGTAATAGTCTGTTTAATATATCGATACCGATACATCTTCAGATCGAATTATGCGTTTTCAAGATCATATTGATCGTATTGCCAGCGATACCGCGCCGGGGTGTGGTGCACCAGCCGTGCCCTCCCGCCGTGCGCCTTGCTCCTGCCTGATTTTACCTCTGCGACTGCTGCGCGTGCTGCGCGCATAAGACACCCATCACATCCTGGCGAGGATCCATTACGCGACCCATTTCGATAGCTTACACATCCGCATGATGCCGCGGCGGCGCATGCGGGTTGAGATTACAGCAAGAGGCATGTCATGACAGATCGGCTAATTATCTTTGATACTACCCTGCGCGACGGGGAGCAGAGTCCGGGCGCATCGATGAACCGCGATGAAAAGGTACGCATCGCCAAGGTGCTGGAACGCATGCGCGTGGATGTCATTGAGGCGGGGTTTCCCATTGCCAGTGCCGGAGATTTCGAGGCGGTCAAGGCGGTGGCGGAAGCCATCATCGAAAGCACCGTGTGCGCGCTGGCGCGGGCCACGGAAAAGGATATCGATCGCGCCGCCGAAGCCATCCGCCCGGCGAGCTCCGGACGCATCCATACCTTTATTGCCACTTCTCCCATCCATATGCAGGAAAAACTGCGCATGCAGCCCGACGAGGTAGTGGAGCGCGCGGTGTGGGCGGTCAAACGCGCGCGTCAGTACACCGATGATGTGGAGTTCTCACCGGAGGATGCGGGACGCTCGGAGCCGGACTTCCTCTGCCGGGTGCTCGAGGCAGTCATCGATGCCGGCGCCAAAACGGTGAATATCCCCGACACGGTGGGTTATAACCTGCCGCAGCAGTTCGGCAACTTGATCGCGAGCCTGATCGAACGGGTGCCCAATGCAGACAAGGCCGTTTTTTCGGTGCACTGCCACAACGATCTCGGTCTGGCGGTGGCAAATTCCCTGTCGGCGGTCGCCAACGGCGCCCGCCAGGTGGAATGCACCATCAATGGGCTCGGCGAGCGCGCGGGCAATGCCTCGCTGGAGGAAATCGTGATGGCCGTGCGCACACGCCAGGATATCTTTGCCTGCGATACCGGGATCGATACCACGCAGATCGTGCCCGCCAGCCGCCTGGTCTCCAACATCACCGGTTTTCCCGTGCAGCCGAATAAGGCGATCGTCGGCGCCAACGCCTTTGCCCATGAATCGGGCATCCACCAGGACGGCGTCATCAAAAAACGCGAGACTTATGAGATCATGCGCGCCGAGGACGTCGGATGGAGCGCCAACCGCATGGTGCTTGGCAAGCATTCCGGCCGCCACGCCTTTCGCGCCCGCCTGGCGGAATTGGGTATCGAGTTCGAGTCGGAGGAGGGGCTCAACTCCGCCTTCGCCCGTTTCAAGGACCTGGCCGACAAGAAACATGAGATCTTCGATGAGGATCTCCAGGCGCTGGTGACCGAAGCGGGATTGGAGCAGGCCAATGAGAGTCTCAAGCTGGTGGCCCTCAAGGTGTGCTCGCAGACCGGCGAAGTCCCGCTTGCCGACGTCACGGTCTCGGTCGATGGGCGGGAGCGCCACTCCAGCGCCGAGGGCGGCGGCCCGGTCGATGCGGCGTTCCGGGCCATCGAGGCGGTGGTCCAAAGCGGCAGTCAGTTGCAGTTGTACTCGGTGAACAACATCACCAGTGGCACCGATTCCCAGGGCGAGGTGACGGTGAGGCTGGAGAAGGGCGGGCGCATCGTCAACGGCCACGGCGCGGACACGGATATCGTCGTGGCCTCCGCCAAGGCCTATATTCACGCCTTGAGCAAACTGGTCGCGTCGGCCCAGAAGGCCCACCCGCAGCGCGGACAGGCGATCTGAGTGTCGTAAACAAGGATTATCCCCGGGCGCTTCGCGCGTGAACGAAGGGCCCGGGGGCCTGGGGTGCGTTGGGAGGGGGGACGTCTACTCGCGCGGCGGTTTGGTCGCCTCGTGCAGGCGTTCCTTCGCCCCTTCGACCACGTCCTCGGTCTTTTGCTTGACGCTTTCCGTGACCCGTTTAGTCAGGTCGCGCTTGGCGAAGGGGTTGCTCAGCAGCGGGTCGTCGCGGCCGAAATTAATGCCCAGCGGGAAAGCGATAATCGCGCCGAGGATCAAACCGATGATGAAGGGTTTAGCCGCTCTTTTCATGCCTAATGACTCTGCCTGTTGTGTTGCGTCAATCATATCCGCGCGCTCTGCGATTTGGCAAACAATCCAGTGCTGTCGGCGGTCGACGGTTCTGTAGTACACTAAAAATTGACAGTCAGGCCATGCATCGAACCGGGCAGCCCCGCTGCGGCCGGCACTTTAAGGAAGGGGTCGAGGGTTTTCGCTCATAAGGGGCCATGCTGTGAACGGCGGACAGGCGAGGGCAGCCAAGGAACAGGGTCCAGCACAGTGAACACAGTCATCACATTGCGTTTTGTTTCTACACCATGAATCCTCAGGAGATCCGGCGAAGACAGTATCTGGCGGCCATGGGGATTCCGGTGTGGGAATCACGGACGCCGTCGGTGACAACGCAAGTCTCATCCCCCCAGGCCACGAACGCCGGCGAACCGCCGGAGCCCCCGATGCCGCCTGCGCCATCACCCGCTACGCCCGAGGCGGTGGGCGCCATGGGCTGGGAGGCGCTGGAGCAGGCGGTCAAGACCTGCGTCCACTGCGGGTTGCACAGCACCCGTACGCAGACCGTTTTCGGAACCGGCAGCCGCCGCGCGCGCTGGCTGTTCGTGGGCGAGGCGCCCGGGGCGGAGGAGGACCGCCAGGGCGAGCCGTTCGTGGGCCGGGCGGGGCGGCTGTTAAATGCTATGCTCTTGGCGATGGGGCTGAAACGTGAAGATGTCTATATCGCCAATGTGCTCAAATGCCGGCCACCCAATAACCGCGACCCGCAAGCCGAAGAAGTGCTGCAGTGTGAACCCTACCTCTTGCGCCAGATCGAATTGATCGATCCGGGCGTCATCGTCGCGCTTGGGCGGCACGCGGCCCACAGCCTGCTCAAGACCGAGATTGCGCTGGGCAAGCTGCGCGGCCAGCGTCTGAGCTATCACGGCACGCCCATGGTCGTGACCTATCATCCCGCCTACTTGTTGCGCAATCCCGTGGATAAGCGCAAGGTCTGGGAAGATCTCTGCCTCGCACGGGACGTTCTGGAGTCGAAATGAGCGCCGTCGTGTTTGAGCCTTTACCGGTGCTGCGGCCGATGCGGCAGCAGGATTTGCCGGCCGTGCTGGAAGTCGAGCGGGCGGCCTACGACCACCCGTGGTCGGAAAACATTTTCCAGGACTGTCTGCGGGTCGGATATTACTGCGTCGTGTGTGACTTCGACGGTAGCATCGTCGGCCACGGCATCATGTCGCTCGGGGTCGGCGAGTGCCATTTATTGAATATCTGTATCCACCCCGACTACCAGCGCCGCAGGCTGGGCAATCAACTCGTCAATTATTTATTGGATCTGGCGCGTTGGAAGAAGATCCGCATGGCCTTCCTCGAGGTCCGGGTCTCCAACCAGGCGGCGTATAAGCTTTACACCAAGCTCGGTTTTGATGAAATCGGCGTGCGCAAGAACTATTACCCGTCGCCCAGTGGTCGGGAGGACGCGCTGATCCTGGCGCTGGACTTAAAACCCTCCTCGGACAGGGTTTCGGGTTGATCGGCGATTAGCAGGGTGTTTTTCAACACCCTGCTAATCCGGCAGGGCCTCGATCTTTGCCAGTTGGGCGTCCAGATTGGCGAGCGACGCCTGGGCTTCCTCAATCCGTTTCCTCTGCTGCGCCACGACCGATGGCGGGGCATTGCTGACGAAGTTTGCATTGGTCAGCTTGGCCTCGGCCGCTTGCAGTTTTTGCTGGAGCTTTTCTATGTCTTTCCCGAGGCGTTTGCGTTCCGCCTCCTTGTCGATAAGATCCGCCAGCGGCACCAGCACCTTCATCGCGCCCACCAGCGTGGTCGCGGCCTGCGGCGCCTCCTCATGCTCGACAACGCAGCCGATCGACTTCATCCTGGCGAGGGTCACGAGGTGGTCGCGGTGTGTTTCGAGATACGCCTGATCCTGTTGCGAAGCGCCCTGAAGCATCACCGGGATCCGTTGGCCGGGTTCGATATTCATCTCACCGCGGATGTTGCGCACGCCGTTAATGACCGCCATTACCCACTGCATCTCTTCGGTGGCCGCCGGGTCGATGTGCTCGCTCCGGCTCACGGGATACGGCTGCAGCATGAGGGTGTCACCTTGCTTGCCGGCCAGTGCGGCGACCCGCTGCCAGATCTCTTCGGTGATAAAGGGCGTCAGCGGATGCAGCAGGCGCAATATTGCCTCGAGCACGCCGATGAGGGTGTGGCGCGTGCCACGCAGCAACTCAGGGCTACTGCCGTCGTCGCTCAGCACCACTTTCGACAGTTCCAGGTACCAGCTGCAGTATTCATCCCAGACGAAGCCGTACAGGGCCTGTGCCATGTGATCCAGGCGGTAGGTCTTGAGCGCGGTCTGCGCCTGCGCGCTGACTTCCTGCAGGCGCGAGACAATCCAGCGGTCGGCGGCCGTTAATTGCAGCTTGCCGCCGTGCTGGCCGCAGTCCTCGCCGTCGGTGTTCATCAGCACGTAGCGCGCGGCGTTCCACAGTTTGTTGCAGAAATTGCGGTAGCCCGTGATGCGGCCGAGATCGAAGTTGATATCCCGGCCGGTCGAGGCGAGCGCGGCGAAGGTGAAGCGCAGCGCGTCGGTCCCGAAGGCCGGTATGCCGTCCGGGAAATCCTTGCGCGTGGCCTTTTCGATCTTCGGCGCCATTTCCGGCTGCATCAGCCCCGTGGTGCGCTTTGCTACCAGCGTCTCCAGGTCGATGCCGTCGATCAGATCGATCGGATCCAGCACGTTGCCTTTGGATTTGGACATCTTCTGGCCGTGGGCGTCGCGGATCAGCCCGTGGATGTAGACCTCGCGGAAGGGGACCTGGCCCGTGAATTTGAGCCCCATCATGATCATGCGGGCGATCCAGAAGAAGATGATATCGAAGCCGGTAACCAGCACCGAGGTCGGATAAAAGGTTTGAAGCGCCGGGGTCTGCTCGGGCCAGCCGAGGGTGGAGAACGGCCACAGCGCCGAGGAGAACCAGGTATCGAGCACGTCTTCGTCCTGGGTCAGCGTGACCTCGCTGCCGAGCGCGTGTTTGGCGCGCACCTCCTGCTCGGAACGCCCGACGTAGACCGCGCCCGAGGCATCGTACCAGGCGGGGATGCGGTGGCCCCACCAGATCTGGCGCGAGATACACCAGTCCTGGATATTGCGCATCCATTCGTAGTACGTGTTCTTCCAGTTCTCCGGCACGAATTTGATGGCGCCGGTCTCCACGGCCTCGATCGCGGGTGCCGCCAGGGGCCCGGTCTTGACGTACCACTGATCCGTGAGAAAGGGTTCAACGATGGCACCGGAGCGGTCACAGCGCGGCACCATGAGCTTGTGGTCCTCAATGCCCTCCATCAGCCCCTGGTCCTGCAGGTCCTGGACGATCCTTCGGCGCGCCTCGAAACGATCGAGGCCGCGGTAGGCCGGCGGGGCCTGCTCGTTGAGGCTGGCGTCGACCGTGAAGATATTGATCATGGGCAGGTCGTGGCGCCTGCCCACCTCGTAGTCATTGAAGTCGTGGGCCGGGGTGATCTTGACACAGCCGGTGCCGAACTCCGGATCGACATATTCATCGGCGATGACGGGGATCTTACGGCCGGCGAGCGGCAGCACCACCGACTTGCCGATCAGATGCCGGTAGCGCTCATCATCCGGATGCACCGCCACGGCGGTATCGCCCAACATCGTCTCCGGGCGGGTGGTGGCCACGACGAGGTGGTCGCCGCCCGACTCGAGGGGGTAACGCATGTGCCAGAGGCTACCGCTTTCTTCCCGGGAGACGACCTCCAGGTCGGAAACGGCGGTGTGCAGCACCGGGTCCCAGTTGACCAGACGCTTGCCGCGGTAGATCAGGCCCTCGTCGTAGAGCCGGATAAAGACCTCGTTGACCGCCTCGGAGAGCCCGGCGTCCATGGTGAAGCGCTCCCGGGACCAGTCGAGCGACGCGCCCATGCGCCGTAGCTGGCGGCTGATGGTGCCGCCGGATTCCGCCTTCCACTGCCAGACGCGCTTGACGAAGGCCTCGCGGCCGAGATCGTGGCGGGTCTTGCCTTCGGCGTTGAGCTGGCGCTCCACGACCATTTGGGTGGCGATGCCCGCATGATCCGACCCCGCCTGCCACAGCGTGTTATCGCCCTTCATGCGGTGATAGCGCGTCAGGGCGTCCATGATCATGTCCTGGAAGGCGTGACCCATGTGCAGGCTGCCGGTCACATTGGGCGGCGGGATCATGATGCAGTAGGCCGTCCCGGCGCCTTGCGGCGCAAAATAGCCGGCGGATTCCCAGCGTTGGTAGATCCGCTGTTCGATGGCATGGGGGTCGTAGGTCTTTTCCAGGGTCTTGCTTTTCATTGGGGGGAGACGCTCACACAACAGCGGGAAAGGCGCCCGGCCTTTCCCGCTGGAAATCATGCTGTCCGCAATGGTTACCGTTGCTCCGAATCGTGCGTATTGTCCACGTTTGCACCCTGTTGTTCCAGCTCTTCCTGCAATAACTGCTGCAGCCGGTTGATGGTGATCGGATCCAGGCCGCGCTCACCGCGTTTTCGCAACTCGATATTCAGCCTGGCGATGGTGCGCACGGCGATATCGCGGGCGCGATCGGCCGGGGGCAGCGGTGTTGCGGGTATACCGGGTGCGCCCGCGGGCGGCGGGGCGGCGATGTCATTGAGGACGGGGATATCGTCCCAGTCCATCTCGGTCTGCCGGACTTTGCGGCGGCGACGCTTCTTCGGCCCGGTACCACGGTCCGGCGTCTCCTCGCGCCCTGATTCGCCCTCTGCCGCCGGGGTGGGTGCGGCGCTGCCCATGTCTTCGGTACCCGGGATCATGAGTTGTTCGCCTGTCACCTCCGCCATCGGATGGGAGGCTGCAGGCTCGGGCTCGCCGGCATCTTGTTGGCGGGAGGCGTCGTCCTGTGCGGCTTCGGGCGTTACCGGGGTGAGGGTGATCTCTTCGATGTCCGCGACCCCGGCGCCACCGTCGTTGATCAGCGCCTTCAGCGACCGGACGACCTGGCGCGGGTCGCCGCGGGCTGTCGGTGGGCCGTGCGTTTGGACCGCGTTATCGTCCGCCAATTCGTTATGCACCAGATCTTGCAGCGAATGCAGCACGTCATCCAGCGCGTGTTTGGCCGAAGGTTTGTGTTTGCGCTTGTCGCGGGCTTTCGTCATGGTCAGCGGATCGATACTCTCATCCTTTACAGCTCATGGGTCTCCAGTTCGTAGCCGCGCTCCCGGTAGAAGCGGTAGCGCTTACGCGCCTGTGTGCGGTCGTCTTCGGTACTGTCCACGACGTCCATGACACGGTCAAAACGGCTGAAAAACTGGGGAACGTCGGTTACGAGAGAGATCAAAATATCATGACACGTATCCGGTGGCTCCCCGTGACCGATAATAACGGGCAGCGTCGCATTCACATTATTAGAGTATACATCGTGGGGAATGAAACTGCCGGCGTCGAAGGTCCAGAGAAACCGGTCAAGTTCCCGGGAATGCTGCGCGCTCGCTGTCAGCACGTAGATCTGATGGCCGAGGCGGAATGCCTTGTTGGTGAGCTTGCACGCGAAGGACTCTTTGGACGCGGGGCCCGGCCGGGTGAGCAGATAGAAATCAACGCGCGTCATGCTTGTCAGTGTGCGGGGGCAGGGCCGCCGTCGGCAGGGTTTCGAAGGGCCGGTTGTCCAAGGTCACTCCGGGGTCGGGCCAGGCTAATCCGTTGGACCCGCTTGCCGCTGTTTCTTGGGTCTTTGCGCCCGGTTTATCAGGTATCGCGTCAACAGCGCGACCGGGCGTCCGGTCGCGCCTTTCTCTTTTCCTCGTTTCCACGCCGTGCCGGCGATGTCCAGGTGCGCCCATTTGAATTTCTTGGCGTAGCGTGAGAGGAAACAGGCCGCGGTGACCGTACCGGCTTCACGCCCTCCGACATTGGCCATATCCGCGAAATTGGTGTCGAGCTGCTCCTGATAATCGCTCCACAAGGGGAGCTGCCAGGCGCGGTCATGGGCTTCCCTGCCTGCCTTCAGCAGCTCGCTGACCACCGTCTCGTCGTTGCCCAGTAAGCCGCTTGCGTGCGCGCCCAGGGCGACGACACAAGCGCCGGTAAGCGTGGCGACGTCGATCACCGCCTCGGGATTGAAACGCTCGGTATAGGTCAGGGCGTCGCAGAGAATCAAGCGGCCTTCGGCATCGGTGTTAAGAATCTCGATCGTCTGGCCCGACATGCTGGTTACGATATCACCCGGCTTGTTGGCGTTGCCGTCGGGCAGGTTCTCTGAGCTCGGGATGACACCGATCACGTGCAGTGGAAGTTTCAGCTCGGCGATCGCTTTCAGGGTACCCAAAACGCTCGCGCCGCCGCACATATCGTACTTCATTTCATCCATAGCCTCGGCGGGTTTCAGGGAAATACCGCCGGCATCGAACGTCAGGCCTTTGCCAACCAGCACCGTCGGCGCTTCGTCCCCTCGGCCCCCGGCGTACTCCATGATGATGAATTTGGCCGGCTGGCGGCTGCCGCGGGCGACGGACAGCAGTGCACCCATGCCGAGCGCCTGCATNTCCGCTGCTTCCAGCACCGTGGTTTTGATCGGGTATTGATCCTGAAGCGCAAGCGCCTGCTCGGCCAGGTAACTGGGGGTGCAGATATTTCCGGGGAGGTTACCAAGGTCCTTGGCCAGCGCCACGCCGGCACTGACGGCGCTGCCTGCTTCAACGGCGGTCTGCCCGGCGGCAAGATCGTTGCGCCCGGGAACAATCAGGATCACCTTGTCCAGCGGGTTCCGCTGATCGGAGGCCTGGCTCTTTAACTGCTCGAAACGGTACAGGGTCTCGGCGGTCGTCTCCACCGCCAGACGCACTTTCCACGCAACGTCCCGCCCCGTGACCTCCAGCTCGGGGAGGTAGCTGGTCATGTCCGTGGCACCTGTGTCATTGAGCAACCGAGTGGCCGCGGCCGCTGCTTTGCGATAATTGTTTTCATCGAACTCGGTTTCCTTGCCGCAGCCGACGAGCAGCACGCGTTCGCAGAGCATATTGGGAACACTATGCAGCAGCAGCGTCTGGCCAAGCTTGCCCTCCATATCCCCGCGGCGCAGGATTTTGTCCAAAGCGCCTTCGGAGATCTGATCAATGCGCTCGGCTGCGGGTGACAGCTTGCCTGATTCGAACACGCCGGCCACCACGCAGGCGCTGCGCTGTGTCTCGGGTGCTCCGCTCTTTACCAGGAATTCCATAAGTTTTGGCTGTTGGTCGCGCCGTCGCGGGCGCGGGCTGTGGTATAGTTTAATTCGAGCATTGGGAACGGATTTAATGTTAAATCAAACGGTTATTAACGCCTTGTCGAGAAAATCAAAATACGATATCTCGCTCGGTCTTAAGGATTGTCCATTGTTTTCTCATCCTGTGTCAAAATTCTCTCTGCTCATCCCGGCATGATCATCAAACGTGCGCTATTTCGTGAGGCCGCCCAGACCAGCCTTGCCATCATCGCCGTGCTCACGGTGCTGATGTTATTTTTCGGACTGACGCAGACGCTGGGGTTGGCCGCCATGGGTAAACGCGCGGCGCAAACGGTATTTCAGCTCGTTGGGCTGGAAACCATTCGCGCGCTTGATACGCTCGCGCCTTTGGCGTTTTTTTTGGGAATTCTGCTGACGGTCAGTCGTTGGTACCGGGACAGCGAAATCGCCGTGCTGTCGGCCTGTGGTATCAGTCTGGTACAGCTGTTGCGACCGGTCATGTTACTGGCAACGTGTTTTTTTGTGCTGGGCGCCTTGAATTCCTTGTATCTGTCGCCGTTGGCGGTCCGGCACATGGACGCGATTAAACAGCAAGCGCGGCAACGTGTGACGGTAGATACAATAGAACCGGGCGTTTTCCGCGGTTCAAAAACGGGCGGGCGGGTGTTCTACGTTGAGGGTGTCGATGAGCAACACGTAGCCTTCAAAGGTGTTTTTGTCAGTGCTCCTGTCACGGTGCAAGACGGTATACCTAAAGCCAGTGTGGTGGTCGCGGCCACCGGCCGGCATGTTGCCGATGAGAAAACGGGCGAGAATCTCATCGTTCTGGAGAACGGGACTTCCTATGAAGGCGTGCCGGGCGAAGCGGATTACCGTATCGTCACATTTGAGAAATACACTTTACGGCTTGAACCCCAAGAGGCCGTTGATGCGCCACCGCCGATCGAGGGGATACCGACATCGGATCTGTTCGGCACCGGCAAGGGACCGCACAACGCAGAATTGCAATGGCGCGTGGCGCGACCGGTAGCGATCTTTGTGCTGGCAGTGTTTGCCCTGGTACTGGCGCACACCGACACGCGCAAAGGCCGTTCCGGCAACGTGCTCGTCGCCGTACTGGTATTTTTCATCTACGCGAATCTCCTTGGCGTGGGCGCCGGCCTGCTCAAACGCGGCGAGCTGCCAGCCGTTGTGAGCCTATGGGGAGTGCATGCCGGGTTTGCCTTGCTGGCGTCTTACCTGTTGACGCGCCGCAATCAAAACCGGCCCATTTTCGCGATTCCCCGACCATGAGGCAGACGCTGCTGGATCGTTATATCGGACGGAGCGTTTTTTCCAGCACTATGCTGGTGTTGACGATTATCTTCCTGCTTTTCTTGTTCGTGTCTTTTATTGACGAATTACGCAATCTCGGCAGGGCCAATTTTGGCCTGCTCGCGCTGACGAAATATGTGCTCTTAATCCAGCCCAGAAGGCTCTACGAGTTTTTCCCCACCGCGGCGCTGCTCGGCGCCACGGTCGGATTATCTTATCTGGCGGCCAGCTCCGAGCTGGTTGCGATGCGCGCGGCCGGCGTTTCGCTGCTGCGCATCGTTGGCTCGGTGATGAAGGTGGGCATGTTGTTCGTGGTGGCCGGCCTGCTGATAGGCGAGTTCGTGGTGCCGGTGAGCGAGGACATGGCGGAGCGCGGGCGGGCCGAGGCGTTACAGACCGGTTTCCGGGTCAAGGGGACCGGTTTGTGGTTTCGTAATGCCCAGGAATTCATCAACGTGGGCGAGGTCCTGCCCGATCACAGTATGCTGCGGGTGCACATCTACCGTTTTGATGATCGAATGAATCTGCGGACCCACGGTTTCGCGCAGCGGGCGGAGTATGCCCACGATGCATGGCAATTGCGCCAGGTCCGGGAGAGCCGGCTTTCCTCCACCGGTGTGACGACGCGCGTGCTCGCGAGCATGCCCTGGACATCGCCGCTGACCCCAGAAGACATGGCGGTATTCACGGTCAGGCCCGAAGGCCTTTCTGCCCTGCATCTTTTCCGTTATATCCAGCACTTGCGCACGAACAGGCAAGAGACCGGACGTTATGAGCTCGCCCTGTGGCAAAAACTTTTATTACCGTTTTCCACCGCCGTGATGCTGATGCTCGCCATTCCCTTCGTGTTCACGCAGCAGCGCAGCGGAGGCATGGGCCAGAAAGTGTTTCTTGGCATCATGCTGGGTCTGATGTTTAACATGCTGCATTTGAGTTTCGGTTATATCTCACTGCTTTACGACATGTCGCCACTGTTGGGGGCAATACTGCCGCCGTCGCTGTTTTTGCTGTTGACCTTAGTGCTGTTGCGTCGTGCGGCCTGATTGCCGGTCGCCGTTTTTTGCCAGCAGGATCAGCCGCGTGCCGGAGAGTCTGTCGTGCCACGCGAGACGCTGCTCGTCGAAGAGTATCGACAGGAAACCGACACCCAGACACGCCCAGGACAGCGCCGCGGCAAAGAACCGGCCTGAGGCCTGACGCCAGGTGAGGGGTCGGCGATCGGCGCCTACGACGCGCAGCCGCCAGGCACGCATTCCCAGCGTCTGGCCGCCGTGCATCCAGAACCACGTAAAAAACGCGAGAGCGACACAGAGCAGGTAAGCTCGGAACAGTATCAACGCCCAGGCCGTGCGCGGGGGGCCGTTGTTGATCAGCACCACCGGCAGCGCCGCCAGCATCAGTACGGCGGTCAATAGCAGCATGTCGTAGGCGATGGCCGCGAGTCGTCTAAGGAGGCCTGGAAGCGGTCTGGCGGGCAGGGTCACTGGGTAGCGGGGGGTCCGTTGAGGGTCCTCGATTTGCAGGGCGGTGTGTTTTGCACAAGCCTCGAAAATACTGTGAAAACATTGACTTTGCAAAAGGTTATTATATTAGTAAATACTTAAGTGTATGATGGGTAAAGATTATTTTGTTGTTCAAAAAATGTTCAATTTAATACAGGCAGCCTGCACCAGCCAGAATTTTCCCCGAGACGTCGAGTTGCGCACAGTTTTGTCCACAGGCTCTGTGTATAATCTGGCAGCGGCAACGGTGTTAATCTTCTGC
>JGI24023J19991_10001484_pt1 | contig 17792 bp, 14 predicted proteins | sample Cruoilmetagenom1_FD_19991 | JGI IMG/M metagenome (IMG submission 19991) | reverse complement strand
CGGTTATCCGGCCTTGGCAAATAAAGTTAGAAAGAGTTTTCGCTCAGCATGCCTTTGACAGAAATAATCTCAGCAAAAGATGCCGAAGCTCCTAAAAAAGCGGCCTTAGTACTAAAGAAAGGCGGAGTAATTGTATACCCTACTGAGACCCTCTATGGACTTGGGGTTATTGCTTCAATGAATGATTCCGTAGAGAGAATCTTCGATATAAAAGGAAGGCCGCACGGAAAACCCATACCCGTTCTTATACGAGATAAGGAGATGCTCTCGGAAATTGCTGAAGTTACGGAGCTTGCTTTATCTCTTGCAAATAGATTCTGGCCTGGAGCACTCACCTTAATTCTTAAACAAAAGGCTAATCTGCCACAACTCATTACTTGTGGAACAGCCAAGATAGCTCTTAGAATATCCGCTCATCCCTTTTTGCGGAATCTATTTGACTTGATTGATGCCCCGCTGACTTCAACAAGCGCAAATCTGAGCGGAGGCGAGAATTTACGCGATTCAGATCGGCTATTAGAGACCTTTAACGGCAAAGTTGACCTTATAATCGACTCTGGTAAGATTCCCGAATCGAGAGGCTCTACAATAGTTGATTTAACCCTTGAGCCGCCCCAAATATTAAGAGAAGGGGATATCAGCACAAACACACTGAAGGAGTTTATTGATGGCAACAGTTAAAGGATTTAGGGGAATCAGATACAATCCGGAGAAAATTGAAAATTTCGGCGACGTGCTTGCTCCTCCATATGATGTAATTAATTCCAAAGAGCAGGATGAACTCTATAATAAAAATCCCCACAATGTTATAAGACTCATATTACCAAAGGGCGAAGACGACTCAAAATACCAAGAAGCTGCCCAAACATTTAGATCCTGGATTGAAAACGATATACTCACTCACGACGAAGAGCCCAGTATCTATCCCTACTATCAGGAATTTGAAGAAAACGGAAAGAAATTAACCAGAAAGGGTTTTTTAGCGGCTGTAAAGATCGAGGACTTCTCAACCAAAAAGATACTACCTCACGAGAAGACATTCCCTAAACATAAAAGGGACAGGCTCAAGCTAAACACCGCCTGCAAGGCAAATATGAGCCCTGTGTTCTCAGTTTACTCGGACCCAGAGATAACTATAGAAAAACTTTTAGATGAAAAGCTTACAAGTGAGCCGATATTTGATATCACAAATGAAGACGGCGTAAGAAACAAATTGTGGAAGNTCTCAGACCCNGACACNATATCNTTTATAGGAAACCATCTTGAAGACAAGAGTCTTCTGATTGCAGACGGCCACCATCGTTATGAAACAGCAATGGAATACAGGNATATTCAAAGAGAAGCCGATGGCGGAGTCTCTGCAGACAAGCCTTATGAGTATGTAATGATGTTTCTCTCAAACGCTGAGGATGAGGGGCTTATCATTAATCCCACACACAGAGTCCTTAAAAATATGGGGGATNTTGATACGGCAAGTTTTTTAAATAAGCTTGGTGAAGAGTTTAATATTGAGAAAATGCCCTTCAAGGATGGNATATCCGATATAGGATATGAAGAATTCACAATCCTCACTAAAGACCCTGAANTTGTTTATAGAGCTTCCTTAAAAGCCAACAATATAGAATCTCCTAATAAGCTTGCCGTAACACTCCTTCACCATAACGTATTTAANAAGATAATAGATGAAGAAAGTGCCGGCATACTATACACAAAGCACTTGAGTGAAGCAGTNTCTCTTGTAAAAGATGGAGATTATAAACTTGCCTTTGTTCTTCCGGAGTTAAGGGCAGGCGATATTTTTGATGTCGTATTAACCGGCGACAGAATGCCTCAGAAAACAACTTACTTTTATCCAAAGATTCTCTCAGGCCTTGTATTTAATCCGCTTGCATGAAATGTAGCCCCCAACTTAACTCATGCTGAAATCCAAATATTTTATTGATTTATAGACCTTTTTGGATTAATAATTAAGCAGTGCGTTCTTAATCCAAATTGTATATTACATAGGAGGCGGCAATGACTTTGATCATTTTGGGAATAATAGTAGTTTTAGCTTTTGCTGCAATTGGAATATATAACGGTCTTATAAAACTCAGAAATACCTCAGAGCAAGCCTGGTCGGATGTCGATGTACAGCTCAAAAGGAGATATGATCTCATTCCTAACCTGGTTGAAACAGTGAAGGGTTACGCTTCTCATGAAAAGGAGACATTTGAAAAAGTTGTTCAGGCGAGAAACCAGGCAATGAGCGCCTCTTCTCCAGGGGATAAAGGACAGGCCGAGAATTTCCTTCAATCAACTCTAAAAAGCCTTTTCGCTCTGGCAGAAGCGTATCCGGAACTAAAGGCCAACCAAAACTTTTTAGACTTGCAGGATGAACTCTCAAAGATAGAGGAGCAGATTCAGCTTGCCCGCCGTTATTACAATGCGGTGGTAAGGGATTTAAATACCAAAATCGAATCTGTGCCAAGCAATATAGTCGCAAATATGTTTCATTTTGAAAAGAAAGAGTATTTTGAGCTCGATTCAGATGAAGAGAGAAAAACACCTGAAGTAGATTTCAACTAGATATGAAATTTGAACTGACATGCCGATAATACGGATTACAATCCCGCTCCTAATATTCCTTTTCTCGACAATCCTCCTTTCTCTCCCTACTCATTCAGAGGAAATACAGAACTTTTATTCCGACATATATATCAAAAAAGACGGAACCATTAACGTCGAAGAAAACATAGAATATGATTTTGAGGCCGCCAGGAGACACGGGATATATAGAGACATTCCGCTGAGATACGATTACGGGTACAAGAAGTACGGCATCAAACTGGACGTAGAGGATGTTACCGACTTTAAAGATGTTCCATATATTTACAATGTGAGTAAATCAGGGGGCTGGGCAAATATAAGAATCGGGGACCCTGACAGTACCGTATCCGGAGTACACGGTTACAGAATAAAATATTCCGTAAGAGGCGCGGTTACTTTTTTTGAAGACCACGACGAGCTTTACTGGAATGTAACCGGGGAGCAGTGGAGAATCCCTATCCAAAATGCGGGCGCAAATGTTTACTTTGATGAGGATATTACAGATGGAGTAAAGACCTCATGTTACACGGGAGCCGTGGGATCAGAAAATCAGGACTGCAACTCTGAGATAAACAATGCCGGCGTCAAATTCAAGGCTTTAAATTCTTTGGGAGGAGGGGAAGGGTTAACTATAGTTGTAGGAATCCCCAAGGGAATCATTGAAGAGCCTTCATCGTTATCTAAATCCTTGTGGTTCATATCGGACAACTGGTATTTTGGGCTGCCGTTTCTGACCTTTTTCACCTTATTATACTTTTGGAAGACAAGAGGAAAAGACCCTGAGGGAAGAGGTGTAATTGCAGTAAAATACGAGCCGCCAGAGGATTTATCCCCCGCTGAGGCCGGAACATTGATAGACGAGCGCGCGAACATTCTGGATATAACTTCTACGATCATAGATCTGGCCGTGAGAGGATTTTTAAAAATAGAGGAGACTCAATCCACAACATTCTTTTTCTTTACAGACAGAGATTACAAGTTAATAAAAACTGAGAACTCCAACGAAGCGAAACTCAAACCATACGAGCAAAAAGTCTTATCCGGAATATTCAAAGGGAAGGAATCTATAATGGTTTCAGAATTAAGGAACAAATTCTATACAGAGCTTCCGGGTATAAAAAAAGCACTTTATATGGAGCTTATTAATAAAAGTTATTTCCCTACAAACCCCGAGAACGTAAGAAGGATTTATAAATGGGTAGGCATTGGCGCAATGATACTGGGATTTTTTCTGATCGGCATTTTCCCTCTTGGCTTTTCCATAGGATTATCGGGATTATTAATACTAGTATTTTCAAGATATATGCCGAGGAAGACTAAAAAAGGCTCTCTTAAAAATGAAGCGCTGCTCGGATTCAGAGAATTTATAGAGCGAGCGGAAAAAGACCGGATCTATAGACTAGCCAAGGAAGACCCCACTCTCTTTGACAGAGTTTTACCATACGCCCTGGTTTTCGGGCTTGAAGACAAATGGGCGAGCGCTTTTAAGGATATGTACAAAGAACCCCCTGACTGGTACCACTCCTCTAATTATGGAAGCTCATTCTCCCCAAATATATTTGTGTCCGATATTGGCAGAAGCCTTGGAGTTATGAACAGCACGTTGGCGTCGACACCAAGGAGATCGGGAGGAAGCGGCTTAAGTGGTGGAGGATCGAGCGGCGGTGGATTCGGAGGCGGAGGTGGAGGCTCCTGGTAGTTGCTTTTCTGAAATTAGCTCCCGGATTACCTTTGTTAATTTGAATATGATCTCTTTTCCTTTATACTACGTCATCTTCTAATTTTAAGGCTATAATTCAGTCAATTATATGGAATCCAAATACATAAGAAATTTTTCTATAATCGCCCACGTGGATCATGGGAAATCCACACTTGCAGATAGAATCCTTGAATTCACCGGAACATTGAGTAAGCGTGAAATGGCTGATCAGTTTCTCGATCAAATGGAACTTGAAAGAGAAAGAGGTATAACCATAAAAGCTCAGGCGGTACGAATAGACTATAAGGCTGATGACGGGCATACATATGAATTTAATCTAATTGATACCCCGGGGCATGTGGATTTCAGCTATGAAGTCTCAAGAAGCCTTATGGCCTGCGAGGGTGCAATACTTATCGTAGACGCCTCACAAGGTGTTGAGGCTCAGACTGTTGCCAATGCTTACATGGCATCTGATTCGGGTCTGGAGCTGGTGCCTGTGATCAACAAAATAGACCTTCCATCTGCTGACCCTGAGAGGGTTAAGGGAGAGATTGAGGATGTAATCGGCATAAGCGCAGATGAAGCAATCCTTGCCAGTGCCAAAGAAGGCATAGGGACAAAAGATATACTCGAAGCAATTGTGAAAAATATTTCGCCTCCTCCAGATAAATCCATGGAACCGCTTAAGGCTCTGATATTTGACAGCTGGTTTGATTCTTACCAGGGTGTTGTGATGTTGATAAGAGTATTTGAGGGCAAGATTGAGACAGGAAAACAAATTAAATTCATGTCTACTGCTAAGTCTTATGAAGTAAAGACACTGGGTATTTTTTCCCCTGGGGCAATTGCAGTGGAAGAACTCTTGACAGGTGAAGTGGGGTTCGTTACCGCATCCATTAAGGAAATTAGTGAAGCTAAAGTCGGAGACACGCTTACAAACTTATCTAGACCAACGGATAAACCTCTTCCCGGATTTAGAGAGATGAAACCGATGGTTTTTAGCGGTTTGTATCCTATTGACTCAGTGGATTACGATAGGCTAAAGGAAGCTCTTGAGAAACTGGGTTTAAACGATTCATCTCTAGTTTATGAACCGGAAACGTCCGTCGCACTAGGATTTGGATTTCGCTGTGGTTTTCTAGGGCTTTTGCACATGGAGATAGTAAAAGAAAGATTAGAGAGAGAATTTCAGCTTGAGCTAATATCAACAGCGCCCACAGTTATATATAAAACAACCGATAAAAATGGAAAGGTATCTTACGTAGATAATCCCAGCGATCTACCCTCGCCGGACAAAATGGAGTTAATAGAAGAGCCTTACGTATTGGTATCCATCCATACGCCCGGCACATATCTTGGGGCGATATTTGACCTCTGTATCAAAAAACGGGGAACCCAGCGCGATATTAAATATGTAACTCAGGACAGGGTAATTGTAGAATATGAACTTCCTCTCTCAGAGATAGTCTTTGATTTCTACGACAAATTAAAATCAGTATCACGCGGCTATGCATCGATGGATTACGAACCTATTGGCTATCATGGCTCAGACCTTATAAAACTTGAAGTTCTTGTAAACGGAGAGCCCGTTGACGCGCTCTCCATCATTGTCCATAAGGATAAATCATATGAGAGAGGAAGGGATCTTATTCAAAAGCTTAGATCACTCATCCCCAGACAGCTTTATGAAGTCATAATACAGGCCTCCATTGGAAGCCGAATCATCGCACGGGAATCGGTCAAGCCCGTAAGAAAAGACGTTACCGCCAAATGTTACGGCGGAGACGTAACAAGAAAACGCAAACTTCTCGAGAAACAGAAAGAAGGGAAAAAGCGTCTCAAACAAGTAGGAAATATTGAGATACCACAGGAAGCCTTTCTTGCGGTCTTAAAAACTTCATAAACCATACTATTATTAATCTGAATTAAGCTTTCCGTGAGTGATGACCGGAGTGTTTCATCCATTTAAAAAAACAAAATCGGAATCTTATAACATAGTATGACTATCTAATCTAAAAGAAAGATTAAATCCAGGAGGTTTATAATGAGTTTACAGATTGAATTAGAAGAAATGTATAATGGATTTACCAAGAAGGTACCGCCTGAAGTATTAAATTTAATGCTGGATACGACTCGTAGATTAGTTGATAGCGGGATAGCAGAAAGATCTCTCAAAGTCGGAGAAAAAGCACCCGATTTTGAACTGCCTAACCCTAAGGGCGAATCTGTTAATCTACACTCCTTGCTGGAGAAGGGCCCGGTGGTGCTAAATTTTTATAGAGGCGGTTGGTGCCCATACTGTAATCTTGAATTAAACGCCTACCAAAAACATCTTCCAGACATAGAAGGTTTGGGAGCATCTTTAGTTGCAATATCTCCTCAAACTCCCGACAACTCATTATCTACAGCGGAAAAGAATGATCTAAAGTTTGATGTTCTTAGCGATGTCGGTAACAAAACTGCTAATCAGTTCGGATTGGTCTTTAAGCTGCCTTCAGAACTGCATGAATTATATTTAAAGTTTGGTATCAATATTCCAAAGGCCAATGGGGATGATTCCTGGGAGATACCAATGCCTGGCACTTATGTTATTGATAAAGATGGGACGGTTAGATACGCGTATGCAAATGCAGACTATACAAAACGTGCCGAGCCGGTTGAAGTTATTGCAAAGCTAGAAGAAATTCAATCAAATTAATATTTTGCAAGTAGTCCTTCTTCACANGGTGAAAGTATCCATTTTGGTTTCTGCTTAGGAAACTACAATGAGGTGCTTTCACTAACTTAGAAGAATCTTTATATAAAATATTTTTGAGTCAGGTCATTTTTTATTAACCGACATCATCATCTCTGTTATTGCGTAGGTAGCTCCGCTTACAGCGTCAGGGTCGGTTACGACATTTATTAGAGCAGGAACGCCCGAGGAAAAGGCCCGCTCGATGGCGCCATGGAGTTCTTTGGGATCACTGACAAGCTCCCCGTAGCCCCCTAAGACATTTACAAGTTCGTGAAACGGTGTGAAATTGAGATCAACCCCTACTTTGGGGCGTTTTTTACCGTATGTTATTTCAAGCTGATGTTTGGTCATCCCCCACGCCTGATCGTTACAGACAACGGCCACAAACGGAATCTTGTGCCTGATGGCCGTTTCAAACTCCATGAAATTCATCCCCACGGCTCCGTCTCCGGTTATTAATACAACCTGCTTATCCGGCCGGGCCACCTTAGTTCCTATGGCAAAGGGAACGCCAACCCCCATACATCCGAGTGGTCCGCCTTTTACATAATGTCCCGGATTTTTCACACAGTAATGCCCATCGGTCCAGGCTTGAGTATCGCCGCCGTCGATGACGAGTATCCCCGCCCCGCCTAAAACTTCCTCAACCGCTTTAGAGACCCTGACCGGATGAATAGGAATTTTTTCCGAGTCTCTTATTTCTTTTGCTTTTTTCCACTCTTTATCCCGTAGTGAACGGGCTTTTTTAGACCATTTGCTATAATCAAGCCCAATTGATTTTTCTTCGATAAACCGATTTGTTTTTGCTAGAACACTCCCCAGATCGCCAACGACTCCTAAGTCTGCCGGTCTGTTTCTTCCTATCTCCGCAGAATCTATATCAATCTGCACCACTTTGGCCTTAGGATTAAATGTTCGTCCAAACGCTATATATAGACTTAACCTTATTCCGAGAAGAATGATTAGGTCAGCTTCTGAAGTTGCTTTCCTGAAAGCATTGGGAGCCGAAGCGCTTGCAGGACCAAAGCACAGCGGATGATCGTCTGAAACTATTCCCCGTCCAAAGTTAAGTGTAAAAAGCGGAATGTTCACTCCTTCTATAAATTTGAGGAGCTCCTTATCAGCCCCTGAATACCAGGAGCCGCTACCCGCTATTGCTACCGGCCTCTTAGCCTGCTTAAGTAATGAGATAAATTCTTCTATAACCCCGTCCCCGGGCTCGGTTTTAGATGACGGAATCAAAGTGCTGTAAAGGGATACTTCCTTTTCATCGCAATTGGGGTACAAGACCTCATAAGACATCCCCAGATACACCGGCCCGGGCCTGCCGGAAACCGCTCTTTTGTATGCATTGCTTACATATTCCGGAATTCGGGCGGGATCAAAGACGGTACGAGCCCATTTGGTTACAGGTGCGGCCATGGCCTGTTGGTCTATCTCCTGTAAAGAGAGTTTGTCGTTTTCTTCTACACCTGATCTTCCTGAAATTATGATAAGCGGAGCATTTGACATATACGCCCCTGCAATACCGGTAAGGGCATTTGTAAAACCTGGCCCCGCGGTCACAAGGCATACTCCGGGCTTGCGGGCCACTCTCCCATAAGCGTCTGCAGCCATTGCGGCACCCTGCTCATGATGTGTATCAATAAGCCTAATTCCTAAATCGAGACAAGCATTATAGATAGGATTTATATGACCTCCCCCAAGAGAAAAAATCTCCCTCACCCCAAGCTCATGAAGAGTTTTCGCCACAAGGTAGCCACCTTGTACCTTTGCCATAAGATATCCTCCTATCTTTTAATGATCGATACCTATTACTTTTACACTTTTAAAATTCCAAATCAAATATACGACAAGCACATTTGAAAATTTCCGGTTTGTTCATAAGGGCTATATATCGGTTTTAATTACATAATATGTTAGAATAAATCTTTAAAATTTAGGAGGCGCAAACATGACTGATCAAGAACAAGAACAACCGCAGGGTCAAGACCAGGAACAAATGGGAGGCCTTTCCAATTCAATACTCATGGCTTTTAATCTTGGTGTCCAATTTAATCAGCAGACTCAGGGTGCAAAGAGCGTTACAGAAGTTACGGGCGAATTGGGACATACAATTTATACNAACCTGATGCAGGTATATGGGGAGAATACCCAGGATGATTTGCTCCGCACGAATACCGAATATTTTCTCCAAATAGCCTTGATGGGATACATAGTACCCTCGATATGTGCATTCGATGAGGAATTCAAAAATAGACTTCTTCAATTAATCGAGATGAGAGCACAAAAATTAGAGGGNCAACAGCCAGGTGGTGGAAGTAAAATTATTACTACTTAGGCTATCTATATGGGCAAAAAAATTCTTGGNGGTAGAGACAAAGTTAAAGTAGCCGTTGTTCAGGCCTCTCCAGTNTTTATGGATAAGGAGNGGACTATTNAAAAGGCATGTGGTCTCATAAAAGACGCCGGCAAGAACGGGGCGGAGCTTGTAGCATTCTCCGAATCCTTTATCCCCGGNTATCCGGCTTACTACACGGTTGGATACGAAACCCCTCCGCATGAATGGACCGATTTCATGATTGCTCTTCAGGACAACTCAATAGTAATACCAAGTGAAGATACTGCAGTTCTGGGGGAAGCGGCAAAAGAGGCGGGATCATATGTTGTAATAGGATGTAACGAACTTGATGACAGGCCCGGAAGCAGGACTGTCTACAACAGCCTTCTTTTCATAGACAAAAACGGTGAGATAATGGGCAGGCACAGAAAAATCATGCCGACTTATACGGAAAGAATTTACTGGGGACAAGGAGACGCAAGCGATATAAAAGTATTTGATACCGATATAGGACGAATCGGCGGTTTAATATGCTGGGAAAACCATATGACTCTGGTAAGAGCCGCAATGATTCATAGAGGGGAAGAATTTCATATTGCCGTATGGCCGGGCAACTGGAAAAGGGGAGAGGAAAAACTCGTCGATGCGGATACGAGCCCAGGGGGGATTCACTGCAACGTTCAATCACTTATAAAAGTACACGCTTTTGAAGCAGGCGCTTTTGTATTAAGCGGCTGCGGTTATTTAGACTCAGACGATTTCCCGGAGAAATGGCACGGTATAAGGGACGGGGGGCATATTAACTACGATTGGGCCAGAGGCGGAAGCTCAATAGTTAACCCCGCCGGGAGATACCTGGCTGAACCTAATTTTGAAAAAGACGCAATATTATACGCTGAGTGCTATGCGAACCAGATAAAAGCGGTAAAAGCTGTATTTGACTCTCTGGGGCATTATTCCCGTTGGGATGTAGCTCAATTAGCCGTTAGGAAAGAGGGCTGGGAACCTGAATTTGAATTAAATGATAATCTCAAACCGCAAATTGATCTAGCTGACTCTGAGCTTAAAAGAATTTCTGAACAGTACGAAATCAGCCTGGAAAATTTAGAGTCATTGATCGAAGAACTAACACAAACCGACAATGATTAGTACAGATAAAATTAGGTCAACCAGCCAAATCATTCATTACAGAGTTTAATTCTCCCTCTATTATTGATCGTATTTCCTGGAGTTTTATATCATCCTGTGCTTCGAATCTAAGAACAAGGGCCGGCTGTGTGTTTGATGCCCTTATAAGCCCCCAACCATAGGGAAACTCAATCCTTACCCCGTCAATGTCTATGACCTGATGACTGCGGCTAAGCTCTGCCTTTACCTTATCTACAACCTGAAACTTAATCTCCTCAGGGCAATCCACTCTAATTTCGGGTGTCGATACTGAGTGAGGAATACCCTCTAGAAGTTCCGATACTTTTTTGCCAGTTCTGGAGATAATCTCAAGCAAGCGGAGTCCCGCATATAGCGCGTCGTCATAACCGAAGAACTTATCGGCAAAAAAGATATGCCCGCTCATCTCACCCGCCATAGCGGCGTTTTCAACTTTCATTTTGTTTTTGATAAGAGAGTGCCCGGTCTTCCACATAATCGCTTGTCCTCCCGCATCTTCAATTCCCCTAAAGAGCGAGGTTGAACACTTTACGTCCCCTATGAACTTGGCACCCTTTTCTCTTGATAAAATATCCCTTGCGAAAATAAGAACGAGCATGTCTCCCCATATGATCTCACCTTTTTCGTTAATAACACCAATCCTGTCCCCATCTCCGTCAAATCCTAAACCAACCTCTAGTTTTTTGCTCACAACAGTGTCTATTAATTCTACTAAATTTTCTTCCACCGTAGGATCAGGATGGTGATTTGGGAAAGTTCCGTCCGGAGTCTCAAAAAGCTCGGTCAGCTCACACCCGAACTCCCTAAACACCTCCGGTCCTATAATTCCGGTCATACCGTTTCCGTAATCGGCAGCGATTTGTAGACCTGGTTTTATATCCAGATTTTCTTTTAGGAATTTTATATAATCTTCTCTGATTTCAGCTTGGCTAGTACTGCCCTCGCCCAATACAAAATCTCCTTGCTCTGCCATCTCTCTTATTAGCTGTATCTGCTCGCCAAAAAGGGAGTCTTTCCCGGAAGATAGCTTGATCCCATTGTATTCCCCCGGGTTATGGCTTGCGGTAATCATTACTCCACCGTCAACCGGAAGGTTATAGAGTGAGAAGTAAAGCATAGGGGTTGAGACCATGCCGATGTCGAGAACATCAATCCCGGTCGAATTAATACCCCTTGTCATAGCTCTTGAAAGCTCGGGAGAGCTCAGCCTGCAGTCTCTGCCCATTGAAAGACGGGAAGCTCCAAGGTTTCTCATATAAGTGCCGTACGCTTTCCCTATTATTTCAAAAACTTCCTCGTCTATATCCGCACCTACTATGCCTCTTATATCATATTCTCTAAATATTCCGGGATTTATACTCACGATCGATTGAGCCTCCATCTTGATGTTCTGGGTTAGTAACAATTTCGCCCAATGATAATACAGTATTGAGATAACTTTTAAAGCATCGTCTTGACTTTAATTTTCCCCCTTTTATCCTTTCTCCACATGATTTTCCCTACGTTTACCGAATTTAAGAAAAAACTTAGAAAAGGAAATTTGATACCGGTCTGGCAAGAAGTGCTGGCTGATTTCGACACTCCTGTATCGGCTTTTAAGAAAATTGAGTCCGGAAAATACTCATTTTTATTAGAAAGTGTAGAAGGAGGAGAAAAGTGGGGAAGGTACAGTTTTCTTGGTTCGGAGCCATCTGTTATTTTCAAATCAAAGAACGGAAATATTGAAATAACTGAGAATGGCAAGACAAAAAAGAGCCACGGCGACCCGATAGACGCACTCAGAAATCTATTATCAAGATACAAGCCTGTGACAACGCCTGAACTTCCCAGGTTTCACGGAGGGGCTGTAGGCTATTTTAGCTACGACATCGTAAGGCATATTGAAGATTTACCTGAGATCGGAGTAGATGATCTTGGGCTCTGGGACGCGCTTTTTATGATTACTGATTTGGTACTCGTATTCGACAACGTGAATCATAAAATAAAAATAATCTATAACGCTTATGTACCCGAGGCTAAAAATGCGCGCCAATCCTACGATACAGCTGTAAATAAAATAGAAGAAATTATCAAAAAACTCAGGAAGCCCGTAAAACATTATAAAAACAATACAAACAAAAAAATTGGAAAGGGGAAGGGAGCGCCTAAACTCAAATCGAACTTTAAACCCAAAGATTACAAAGAGGCGGTNAAAAAAACCAAGGAATACATCAAAGCGGGTGACATAATTCAGGCTGTAATCGCNCAGAGGTGGAAAACAAAACTCGATGTCGACCCCTTTGACTTATATAGATCACTTAGGGTATTGAACCCCTCACCCTATATGTTCTATCTGAATACGAAAACCGAGACACTCGTAGGCTCCTCCCCCGAAGTAATGGTAAGGGTTGAAGACGGGGAAGTAGAGAGCCGCCCGATTGCGGGCACCAGACCCAGGGGAAAAACGGAAAAAGAAGATTTAAAGTTAGAGAAAGAACTCTTGGCCGACCCTAAGGAAAGGGCTGAGCACATAATGCTTGTGGACCTTGCAAGAAACGATTTGGGGCGTATTTCAGATACTGGGACTGTAAAGGTTGATGAGCTTATGATAATAGAGCGATATTCACACGTCATGCACATCGTCTCAAACGTAATTTCAAACCTGAGCAGGAAAAAGGACGCTTTTGATGTTTTAAAAGCAACATTTCCAGCCGGCACACTTTCGGGCGCACCCAAAGTAAGGGCCATGGAAATAATTGAAGAAATGGAACCCGGCAGACGCGGGGCATACGGCGGGGCTGTAGGTTACTTTAGCTTTTCCGGTAATATGGACACTTGTATTACTATAAGAACATTTGTTATAAAGGATGGGGAAATATATATTCAAGCAGGGGCAGGAATTGTTGCCGACTCAAATCCTGAGAATGAATATCAGGAGTCNGTAAATAAGGTAAAAGCTCTTGTTAAGGCAATTGAAGTAGCNGAGTCAGGATTATAAAATGATATTAATGATAGACAACTACGATTCTTTTACATATAACCTGGTTCACTATTTAGCTGAACTGGGTGAAGATATCGTAGTGCNNAGAAACGACAAAATAGAACTTGAGGATATTNGGAAACTCAACCCTGACATCTTGGTTGTTTCCCCCGGTCCATGTACTCCTANAGAGGCGGGAATCTCCGTAGAGGCAATAAGGGAATTTGCNGGACGCATACCNATACTTGGAGTTTGCCTGGGTCATCAATCACTTGCATACGCTTACGGTGCGGAAATAGTGAGAGCCGACAGNCTTCTTCACGGNAAGACCTCTGAAATTCACCATGATGGAAAGGGGATTTACAAAAATATCCCAGATCCATTTGAAGCTACGAGATATCATTCTCTTCTTATAAATACAAAGTCGCTTCCAGAAGAATTCGAAATTTCAGCGTGGACCGATGAAGGAGAAATAATGGGTATAAGGCACAAAAAACACATGATTGAGGGGGTACAGTTTCACCCCGAGTCCATTCTCACCAAACACGGAAAAGACCTGCTTGGAAATTTTATTTCTTTAGCCAGGAAGAAAAGTAAGAAATAGGCATTTTTCTCCTTTTATAATGTTGGCAAATTAACACCTAACCTTTTATATTCCTATTGCACTTATGAAGATCAGCTCAATATCTTGACAAAAGGTATGAGTTATCTAAGCTAAGTCCGAGCAAATGCTCGGCCATGATGATCACATTGTTGAATCTTTAGTTTATAATAAAGTATAGGTACTGGAATCAGGATGGAAAAATAAGGAGTGATATTATGAAGTTATTATTCAAGCCCCGCGATCCCAAATACATAGGAAGAGGAACTCTCCCTTTCGGTACTTTCGATGATACTTCCAAGTGGCAGCCCCTTACAAAATATCTGGAAAAAGGGGCAGAGATGTTTCCAGATAAAACGATGTTCAGAGTAGCGGACAGGGACGGGAGTCTCAATAACAACTTCACGTATCAAGAAACAAATAACTGGGCAAACCGTATAGCTAACGGCCTTAAAAATGATTACGGGATAAACAAGGGTGAAAAGGTAGGAATTTATATGCTTAATTCGCCGGAGTATGTCGTCTCGATTCTAGCCTGTCATAAGACCGGAGCGGTTCAGGTTCCTATTAACAAAGATGAAAAGGGTGAAAGACTTGCCTATGTAATCAATTACTCAGAAATGATAGTGCTTATCGTTGACCCTGAAAGCATTGAGTTCATCAAAGGAATAAAAGAGAAGCTGGAAAACCTTAAAACCATATTCGTTACCGGAGATCCAAACAGTGTACCAGAAGAAATCGCGGGAATAAGAACTCTCCCGTTTTCTACTTTTGATAACTATTCAAGTGATAACCCCGGGGTTGATGTATCTATTAAGGACGCTGAAAGATGTATGTTTACCTCGGGAACAACGGGTATGCCAAAAGGGGTCTCAAGAAACCACGGCGGGGTAGTATTAACTGTAAGAGGGTTTATCCAACAACAGGGTATTCGCAGTGAAGATATTCTAATGAGCGTTCTTACTTTAGGACATGCAAATGCCCAGGTAATGGGACTCTTTGCCGCTATAGGAGCCGGGGCAAGTGTAGTCTTCTATACTAGGTTTTCAGCATCAGGATTCTGGAAATGGGCTTATGAATCCGGCGCTACCTATGTAGGCCTGATTGGAGCTGTTAGCGAGTATCTATGGGCTGTCGAGCCTGGCGAGTGGGACAAAAAACATAGTATTAGGACTGTTCTCTCAGGACCCGCGCCCCGTAACTTAGAAGAATTTCAGGAACGCTTTAATACCAGAGTAATCGATGGATACGGTTCAACAGAGATGGGAATGGTGCTATGGAAAGAGCTTGAAGATCAACGTCCCGGTTCATCGGGATACCCAATGGAAGGCTATTATGTAGAGCTTAGAAACCCTGAAAATACTAGCGAAGTAATGCGTCCCTTTTGGGACCCTTCTGAAAACCCTATTCCCCCTGATGAGGCAAAAGGACTCCTGTTTATTAAACCCCTTATTCCTCATACAACGCTTAATGAATATTTCAAAGACGAAAGACGTACCAGAGAAGCCTTTGATGATGAGGGCTTTTTTAATTCTGATGATTTATTCGCATGTGGTATAGACGGCAGGTTCTATTTCCAAGGCCGTTACAGCAGGATTCGCGTATCAGGAGAAAATGTTGATCCGATAGCTGTCCAGGATGTGGCGATGCAACATGAATCGATACAAGAGGCTATCGTCGTTGGTATAAGACTTCCTAATGTCTCAGATGACGAAATCAAGCTTAATATAACATTGAAAAAGGGAGCAAGTTTTGATCCTGTAGAGTTTTCCAAGTGGATGTCTGAAATATCACCTGTTTTCATGATCCCCAGATTTATCGAGGTTTACGAGGACGGTTTCCCTATAACTTCGACCCAGAAAATTAGGGTTGCCGAGATAAAAGAGATTTCAGATAAAACATGGGATAGAAGTACTACCGATCTTAAGTTCAGAACGCGTTAGCTTAAGAATTATCTCACTGTCATGTAAATAAACACTGCATACAAGACTAACAATAAAATACCTTCAAGCCTACTGACTCTTTTTCCAGTCAACATGATTGGTAAAATCATTATCGAAAAAAACAGCATGACTGGGAATTCAAATCTTAACAAAGCGCTGTCCACTTTAACTGGATTAATAATAGAGACAAGACCGAGTATTCCAATATTAAAAATATTACTGCCTATAATATTTCCAACTATAATATCGTGCTCTTTTTTCATAGCAGCAATAATTGTTGTTGAAAGCTCAGGTAGTGAGGTCCCAATAGCAACAGCAGTGATACTTATAACTATCTCGCTTACCCCAATTATCCGAGCTATAAATATTGCTGAGTCAACTACAAATCTAGCTCCTATGATAAGCCCGGCAAGCCCAAGAACAATTAAGAGAACCTGTTTCCAAACTGTACCGTCTTCGCTAATAAATTCTTCATACTCTTTCTCAATTAACTTGGGTTCCTTTTTTGAGCCAAAGTAACTATATAGAGTAAAAGCAATTAGCGCTGAGAAAAGAAAAATCCCTTGTAACAAACCTAGGTTTAAGCTCCATGCCAAACCATAAAGAATAAGTGAAAGTATTATCATTATTGGAACTTCCACTTTGATGAGCTTACTCTGAATTATTAGAGGGCTAATCAAAGCCCCAATGCCAAGTATTAGTCCTATGTTCGATATATTGCTGCCTATTATATTTCCAAGGACTATGTCGCTGGATCCTTGCAATGAAGCAATAAGACTTACAACGAATTCAGGAGCCGACGTTCCAAACGCAACTACTGTTAAACCAATAACGACCGGGCTTATGCCTAATATATGCGCCAAGCGAGAAGCGCCTTTTACTAACCCTTCGCCTCCAAAAAAGAGCATTATTATTCCAACGATAAATAGTACTATTGATAAAACTACACTCATAAAGAACCTACTCTCCTAAAATGATTTGCAGTTCCAAATTGAAAAATTTAAAACTACAGTCAAATAAGTTTTATTAATCATACACGTTTAAACTGATTAAACTAAAGTAGGAAATATTGTCAGATAATACGCAAAGTTTGACAAGTGTATCTTCTTCGACTTATATTATTCGCTGGTCTGAAACATAGAAAATAAGTAAGGAGGAGTATTATGCGTTTATTATTTAGACCCAGGGATACGCAATACCTGGGAGAAGGAACGCTTCCATTTGGAAATTTTGAGGACACAACAGAATGGCAGCCAATTACAAAATGTCTTGAAATGGGGGCAGAACAATTCCCTGACAAAGCGATGTTTAAAGTTGCTAATAATAATGGAGAAGTTTCTGAAAGTTATACCTATAAAGAAACAAATGAATGGGCAAACAGAGTTGCTAATGGTCTTAAAGACGACNTTGGAGTAAACAAAGGCGATAAAGTTGGCATGTACATGCTCAACTGCTCAGAATACGTAGTATCAATTATTGCAATTCATAAAATAGGCGGCGTTCAAGTACCTATCAACAAAGATGAAAAGGGTGAAAGGCTTGCTTATGTCATCAACTATTCTGAAATGGAAACACTTATTGTTGACCCCGGAAGCCTGCCTTTATTAGAAGAGATCGCAGGTGATATAGAAAACCTTAAGGTCATATTTATGACCGGTGACCCAAGTGAAGTTCCATCTGAAATCGGTGGAATAAGAACCTTGCCGTTCGCTACTGCATTTGACGAGGCTTCAAGCGAAAATACTGGGGTTGA
>JGI24023J19991_10001483_pt1 | contig 17793 bp, 12 predicted proteins | sample Cruoilmetagenom1_FD_19991 | JGI IMG/M metagenome (IMG submission 19991) | reverse complement strand
GAACCTTCGTCGTGCAGACCGCGCCGGCCCATGTCGATGGCCTCGATGCGCGACGGGCTGGCGTTCTTGATCGCCTCGTAGTAACTCTCGCAGACGGCGAAGTAATCCTTCACGATGCGGCGGAACGGCATCAGCGCCAGGGTGACCGCGGTAATTGGCGCATCCGCATCGTCGCGGATATCGAAGATCAGGCGACTCTCGGCAATCGAAAGGTGCACCCGGTACGGCCCATGCAGGTGATCGGCGGGGGCGAAGTAGTTGTCTTCGATCAAGTCGTAGATGGCGACGGCGCGCTCATGCTCCACGTCGGCACTGCGGCGTACGACGCTGCGCTCGTCGAGGGTGATCTCGGCGATGCGCCGCCGCGGATCCTGATCGCCTGGCCGGTCGGTCATGCGGCTGCCCCGGTCTGGCAAAGCTCAGTCGCTCGGATCATTGCCGCCCGAAACATTACCCAGGCGTAGGGCGATGGAAAGGGCATGCGCGTCCAACCCCTCGGCGCGCGCCAGGATGGCCGCCGCCGGACCCAGCGCCCGCAAGGCAGCCGCGTCGCAGCCGATTAGCGAACTACGCTTCATGAAGTCCAGCACCGACAGGCCGGAGGCGAACCGGGCGCTGCGCCCGGTCGGCAGCACGTGGTTGGGGCCGGCCAGGTAGTCGCCGATGGCTTCCGGGCTGTGGCGGCCAAGGAAGATGGCACCGGCATGGCGGACCCGTGCCGCCAAGGCGTCCGGGTCGGCGATGGCCAGGGCCAGATGCTCGGGCGCGATACGGTCGATAAGCGGCGGCGCCGCGTCCAGGTCCGGCAGCACGATAACGGCGCCGTGCCGGGTCCAACTCTCACCGGCGATCTGGCCACGCGGCAGGGTGGCAAGCCGCGCGTCCACCGCGCGGGCCACCGCCGCCGCAAAGGCCGCGTCGTCGGTCATCAGGATCGACTGCGCCGCGGTATCGTGTTCGGCCTGGGCCAGAAGATCGGCGGCGATCCAGTCCGGATCGTTGGCCCCGTCGGCGACCACCAAAATCTCGGACGGCCCGGCGATGGTATCGATACCCACGGTGCCAAAGACCTGGCGCTTCGCGGCGGCGACATAGGCGTTGCCGGGGCCAACGATCTTGTCGACAGGAGCGATGGTCGCGGTGCCAAAGGCCAAGGCGGCAATCGCCTGCGCCCCGCCGACTTGGTAGACCTCGGTCACACCCGCCAGATGCGCCGCTGCCAGAACCAACGGATTGAGCACGCCATCAGGGGCCGGCACCACCATGACCCGACGGTCCACCCCCGCCACCTTCGCCGGCAGCGCATTCATGAGTACCGAGGAGGGATAGGCGGCGGTGCCGCCGGGCACATACAGGCCGGCCGCGGCGACCGCTGTCCAGCGGTGGCCCAAGTGCACACCCGTGGCATCGCGGTAATCCAAATCTTCGGGGATCTGGCGCCGGTGGTAGTCCTCGATTCGTTCAGCGGCCAGCTTTAGGGCGGCGATCGTCTCATCGGCACAGTGCCCCGCGGCGCCAGCCAACACGCTGTCCGGAACCCGCAGGTCGGCGGCGGCAATGGTGACACGATCAAAGCGACGGGTGTAGTCGAGCAACGCCGCATCGCCGTGTGTACGCACCTCGGCAATGATAGTGGCGACGACTTGATCGACATCCTCTTGCGCCTCGCGCTGGGTGGCCAAGAGCGTTTCGAAATCCGCCTCGAAGCCGGGCGCCGCGGCATCCAGCCTATGCGGCATCGGCGGCCTCCCGGAAGCGGTCGACCCAGGCGTCCACCTCCACGGGACGGGTCTTCAAGGCCGCCCGGTTGACGATCAGCCGCGAGGTTATCTCGGCGATCACCTCCACCTCCACCAGGTCGTTGGCGGCCAATGTGGCGCCGCTGGAGACCAGATCGACGATGCGCTGACAGAGGCCCAGACCGGGGGCCAGCTCCATGGCACCGCTCAGCTTGATGCATTCGGCCTGGACACCACGCGCGGCGAAATGCCGGCGGGTGATCGCGGGATACTTGGTGGCAACGCGAATATGACTCCAGCGCGCAGGGTCGTCGTGGGCTCCGAGGTCGGCCGGCTCGGCGACGGAAAGTCGACAATGCCCGATCCCGAGATCGACCGGCGCATAGAGTTCCGGATAATCGAATTCCATGAGCACATCGTTGCCGGCGACGCCGAGCTGTGCGGCGCCGAAGGCGACGAAGGTCGCCACGTCGAAACTGCGGACCCGAACGATCTCGATGCGCGGGTCGTCGGTGGCAAAGCGCAAGCGCCGGTCATCCTCGTCGGAAAAGGCCGCCTCGGGGCGGATGCCGGCGCGGTGTAACAGCGGCACCAGTTCGCCCAGGATGCGGCCCTTGGGAACGGCCAGAACAAGAGCTTGATTGGCGGACACCGAATGCTTTCCCTCGCGCACGGACCGGTTCAAGACCGGCCGGGCGGATCGCCCTCGGCGACCGGGTGGGCCGGCTGCCAGCGGGTGGGCCACGGCTCGCCCAAATCCTCCAGATGACAGCGGATTCCGCTGACTTCGAGGCGAATGGTCGCCCCGCCGGCAAAGATCAGGGTGATGGCATCCGGACGGCTCTGCATTGTCAGGAGATTGAGGATCTGGCTCTTGCGCTGCATGTCCAGGCCCTTGAACCGGACGGCGCGTACCCGGTCGAAACAAACGCCGCAGTTCACGCGCTCGTAGGGCGCTTCGCGTCCATCCTCGTCTTCGCGCTCGGCAAAGCGGGCGTCGGTGCCAGGCGCGGGCGCCGGCGGCACCTCGGCGGGCGCGCGCTCCCAACGAAAGCGATTGGCGACCATGACGAAGCGCCGCTCGGCTTTGAGAAAGGCGATCTCTGAAAGCGGGACCAGCGCATCCTGCAGACATGCGGCGATGGTTTGCAGATCGTCCGCATCGACGGCCCGCAGACGCAAGGGCGCCGAACCGGCCGTTGCCGCGTCATTATCGTTTCGTGTGTCGCTCACTTGATCCGCTCGATCCGCGCGCCACAAGCGGCCAGCTTGTCCTCCAGCCGCTCATAGCCGCGATCCAGGTGGTAGACCCGGTTGACCACGGTCTCGCCCTGTGCCGCCAGGGCGGCGATCACCAGGCTGACGCTGGCGCGCAGGTCGGTGGCCATCACCTCGGCCCCGGTCAGCGACGGCTGGCCGCGCACCATCGCCGAGGCGCCGTGCACGTTGATGTCGGCGCCCATGCGGCACAGCTCGGGCACATGCATGAAGCGGTTCTCGAAGATGCTCTCGGTGATCATGGCCGCGCCCTCGGCGGCAGCCATGAGCGACATGGTCTGCGCCTGCAAATCCGTCGGAAAGCCGGGGAACGGTTCGGTCATCACGTCAACCCCGTGCAGGCGCCCATCGGCGCGCTTGACGTGCAGCCCACGGTTGCTTTCGGTCACCGCAACCCCGGCGCGGGCGAGAATCTCGATGACCGAACGCAGGTGCTCCGCCTTGGCGCCCAGCAATTCCACCTCGCCGCCGGTGATCGCCGCCGCCATGGCGTATGTGCCGGTCTCGATGCGGTCGGGAATGACGCTGTGCGCGGCGCCGTGCAGACGCTCGACCCCGTGGATAATCAAGGTATCGCTGCCGATGCCTTCGATGCGCGCGCCCATGCGCGTAAGGCACAGCGCAAGATCGGTGACCTCCGGCTCGCGCGCGGCGTTCACCAGGCGGGTCGTGCCCTTCGCCAGGGTGGCTGCCATCAGTAGGTTCTCGGTCGCGCCGACCGAGACCATGGGAAAGACGATCTCGGCGCCCACCAGACCGTTCGGCGCGGCGGCATGCACATAGCCCTCGCGCAGGTCGATCTCGGCGCCCAACAGGCTCAGCCCCTTGAGGTGCAAGTCCACCGGCCGGGTGCCGATGGCACAGCCACCGGGCAGCGACACCTCCGCCCGCCCCTCGCGCGCCAGAAGCGGCCCCAGGACCAGGATGCTGGCGCGCATCTTACGTACCAAGTCATAGGGCGCGCGGGTGCTCGTGATCGTTCCGGCGGAGAGCTCCAAGACCCGACCGATATGGCCGTCGCCGGCGGCGGCGCCGTTCATGCGGATCTCGACCCCGTGCTGGACCAGCAGGTTGGCCAGGGTCGTAATATCCGCCAGATGCGGCAGGTTGGAGAGGGTTAGCGTCTCTTCGCTCAGCAGGGCGGCCGTCATCAGCGGCAGCGCCGCGTTCTTGGCGCCACTGATGGGAATCTCGCCGCTGATCGGCACCCCACCGCAGATTCTGATTCGATCCATCGCTCGTCCTTAACGGGGGAAAGGGGGGTACGGGGCAGAAGACATCTACCGGAGGGCCGTTAAGAATTCCCGGAGGTTCTACTGTACAACCCCGGTGCCCTCAAGCCTCGCCCTCAGGCCCAGGGTCTCCGGCAACCGCGGGCGGCAGCGGGTCCGGTTCGGCCCGGCCATGGCGCTGGGCGGCCCGTTTCCGCAGATTCTCGCGCAGAGCACGGGCCTGGCGGGCTTGCCGAGCCGCCAATTCCTCTTGGCCGCGCGCGGACAGACGCGGCCCCTTATCATCCCCCTTGGCCATGGCCGGGACCTTGCGGCCCGATTGCGGCAAGGTCAAGGCGAGAGGCCGGAAACAGGACCCTTCCAGGTCCAATACCGGGGGCGACAAGGTTCTTGCCATGAATCGGGGGCAATGGCATGGTGCCGCCGCCTTAAGCGCCCCATATGCGCCAGACTCGCGCACGCCGCCGTAGCTCAGGGGTAGAGCACACCCTTGGTAAGGGTGGGGTCGGAAGTTCGATTCTTCCCGGCGGCACCATCGCTTTCATAAAAAAACGATTTAAGAAGACGCGTGCAGCCCGCTGTTACGCGGCTGGAGTCGTGGAAAATCCGGGGAATCTGCAGAGGCTTTTCTGGGCGAAAGAAATTGACAAAAAACGCAATTCACTCTATATAAAACACCTCTAATAGATCTTTTTATCAAGAAAAACCGCCATGACCACACTTTCGATTAACCTAACTGATTCGGGCACCAGTTCGGCGAAGGGGCTGATTGCTGCGATCATCGCTTTTGCAAGAGAGCGCGGGATTGATCAGGGCACGCTTGCGTCGCGAGCTGGGATTTCGGCGGAATCCCTGTCGCGCCTAAAAAAGGTGGGAGGCTGCAGACTCGGTACAGCGCTCGAATTGGCGCGCGTTGCTGGATTCAAGACGCTCGATCTCACGAAACAGTCTGCCAGCCAAGTCGCCTTATCGCTGTCTGCACTCAAACTAAGCGCTGGGCGACGGCTCCCTATCAGCGCCGAGGAGCTCGACTTGGCGCTTCGAACCGGTAAATCACAGGATGGGCAGAGGGCGCATCTCTACGGTTTTTTCGAGGATCTACCCATCGAGCTCGTGCACGACGTGATTCTCGATGAACATCTCGATTACGCGCATCTGGCATCGCTTGCCAACGAGCTTGGCGCAGAGGGAGAAACCGTTGACTGGCTCGCAGAGATGGCCGACGACCGCGTGGCGAACGCTGCTTGAGCTGGCCCTCCCCGCCCTTGACGAGATCGGCGCTGACGTCAAATGGACGCTGGGCGGTGGGACGGCGCTCGCTCTCAAAATTCATCATCGCATCAGCTATGACATCGATATTTTCCTGGAAGATGCCGGCCAGCTGAGGGCGCTCTCGCCGAATCGCAATAAGGCATCGAGGGCAATTACCGATCGCTGGCGCGAGCCCGGGCACTATCTCAAGCTTGAGCGCGAAGAAGGAGCGATCGATTTTATCGTAGCCGCCCGCCTGACGGACCTCACGCCCTGGCTGTACAAATTCAAAAATCGGGAAGTTCCTGTGGAGGAACCCGCCGAAATTCTCGCGAAAAAGCTCAAGTATCGCGGTTCACGAATCATCCCCCGTGACATCTTTGATATTCTGGCTGTTCACCGCTTCGATCCGGCGATGGTAAAGGCCGCTTTAACGGCCACGCCAGATGGTGCGCGCCACGCTGCAGACCGCATTCGTCGAATAGAAAGGCGTTATCGCGAAACGATCAAAGACGAGGTCAACCCGACGGCCAGCGGCATGGAGATTCTTGAGATCGACCCACTTCAGGCGGCCGAGATACTGTCTAGCTGAGGCTTAATTGCCGAGGCGGCCCGTAGGCTTAGCGATATCGGGGAGCGGCCCCCCCTACCCCGTCGGAAACGCGAGGACCGCTGTCGCCATAAGACAAGACCGCCTGGACGGGCCCAGTCACCCTCGGGCATAGGATGGTGCGCCCCAGGGCGCCAAGACCGAGGGTGGCGGGATGAATATCATGACGGATGAGGCCAGTCTTGGGGCCAGTCTGAGCGCCAGCCTCGGCGTCGGCGCTGCGGGCGATGCCAGGCTGCAGATCGTCGATCTGATGCGCGGCTTCAGTGCCGAGACCACGCCCGGCTCGGCTGCCAAGGTGGCCGACTTTCGCGAATATCTGGCGGCCGGCACGACGGTCTATGTGACCTTCCTGTCCGGCGCCAAGTTCGCCGACACGGTTGCGGTCTGCAAGCGACTGGCGGCGGAGGGGATGCACCCGGTGCCGCACTTCGCGGCGCGCAGCATCGCCGACAAGGCGGCGCTGGAAGACGGGTTGCGCCAGTTGTCGGAATCGATCGAGTTGCACCAGGTCCTGGTTATTGGCGGTGCAGTGACCACGCCGGTCGGTGCCTTCGCGGATTCCATGCAGCTTCTGGAAACCGGCCTGTTCGATAAGTACGGAGTGACCACCATCGGTGTCGCCGGGCATCCGGAAGGTAGCCCGGATATTCCAGATGCGGGCATCGAGCAGGCGTTGGCCTGGAAGAACGCGTTTGCCGAGCGAACCGGCGCGTCGCTATATATCGTCACGCAGTTTTGCTTCGAGGCGGCACCGGTGATCGCTTGGGACAAGCGCCTGCGGGCGAGCGGCAACCACCTGCCGATCCATATCGGCGTGCCCGGGCTGGCGACGTTGAAGACCTTGCTGGGTCACGCCAAGGCGTGCGGCATCGGCCCGTCCATGCGCTTCCTAACGCGCCAGGCGCGCAACGTGACCAAGCTCATGACCGTCTCGGCGCCGGATCGTCTGGTGACCGAGCTGGCCGCCTACCGGGCCAGCGACCCCGACTGCGGCATTACGGGTGTGCACGTCTATCCGCTCGGCGGCTTGCGCCGTTCGGCCCTGTGGAGTGCCGCGGTCGCCGACGGCCGGTTCACCATGAAGCGCGACGGCACGGGTTTCACCGTCGACGTCGACCTCGGCTAACCTCCGCTCGTTATGGCTGACTACCGGGTCCTGTACTGGCAGACCATCCCCTCGATGATCGAGGCGACCGACGGCGCCGGCAAACACAAGGTACAACTCAGCGACCGCTTTCAGGCGTTGATCGACGCCGCGGCCATGGCGCAGGGCTTGGCCGGAACGGACGCCTATCTGGAGCAATGGCGCCGCGGCCGGGCAAAGACCCGCGAGGGCTCGGCGGAAGACGTCGCCGCCGCCGTGCAAGCCGAACTGGAGGCGGAGTTCGCGGACATCCGCGCCGCCGCCATGGGTAAGGTTTGACGCCACTAAATTGCGTGTACACTCGCGCCCTATGGCTACCGATCAAAGCGATGAGACAGGAATAGGGGCGCACGGGCGGTTTGTGCCGCATGGGTTGAAGATCCCGACCGAGCCGCTGCTGCGCATGCAGGGCTACCGCGACCTCACCCGTGTCCGCGATCGGGTGCGAAAGATCGCCGACGAGGCAGCCGCGCAGGCCGAGAGCCTAATAACGCCGGTGGCGCACTACCGGCGCGTTCGTATCGCGGAGTGCGCCGCCGCGAGCTTGCGCCTGGAAACCGGAGCGGTCTTCCACAGCAACGGGTTCGCCAAGGCGCTGAGCGGCTGTCCGGAGGTTGTGGTCTTTCTCCTGACCGTTGGCCCACAGATGGACGAGGCGGTGGCCAAGCTAAGCGCGGACGACGATTTGGTCGCGGCGCTGTTCTTGGAGATGGCCGGCTGGCTGGCCGTCGAGCGGGCGACGAAGCAGTTGGCCGAGCACTTGTGGTCCCTGGCCGGCGCCGAGGGATTGCGCCTGAGCCGCCGCCTGGCGCCCGGCTATGCCGATTGGTCGCTGGAGGAGCAAAAGCCCCTCTTCGATTTGTTCGCCGGAATCGACCTGCCGATCCAACTGTTGGAAAGCAATGCCATGATGCCGAAGAAATCCCGCTCCGGCCTGTATGGCCTGGGCGCAGCGGCGGCGGATGACTAGGCTGAACCGACATTCAATCTGTCATACCGGAAGCTGAGTCGCCCCAAATCCATATCCCCGCGAAAGCGGGGATCTGATTTGGCTGGCGACCCGAGCTATCCGGTATCCATATCGGGTCTGGGCGAGTGGCGGATAGATGGATCCCGGATCGCAAGGCTCGCATACCGAAAACCATAGGCTTTCGGGCTCGCCTAACGTCCGGGATGACCAAAGCGGGGCGAATGTCGAATGGACCTAGTCCGTCTTCTTGCCCGTCAGGCATACCGGGCACACACACGACATGTAGCCGGTGCGAATGAAGAACGCCTCGTAGTCGAAGTGGCGCTCGACACTCAGGCACCAGCAGTCGGCTGTTCCCGCGCAATTGAACGTGCGGCCGCAATTCGGACAGGTTGCCTTCGGCGACCTTGGCGAATGTGGCTCGGTCACTTTGTCATCGCCTCGTGGACGCCGTCCCAATCGGGCCCAGGCGGATTCTGGCGGAAGGCCGCGATGCGTGCCTCATAGACCTGGAAGAATTCATCCAGATCAAAGGCCTGATCGTGAAGCCGCGCCGCCACCAGGGCCCGTTCCGCCCCGTCCCAATCGCGGGTGCGGTAGCAGTCCAGCACCTCATCGATGCGCGCGGCCAACGCGCGAAACGCCGGATCGGCCGCCAGGGCCGCGTCACCCAACAGGGCAAAAACGCGCTCCGGCTCGGCTTTGCCCTTCACCCGAACAGTGTCGATCTCAAGGAANGCAAATTTGCCGGCCGCGCCTTCGGCGGTNCTGGTGCCGACGAGGATGGGAACNCCGTAGCGGCTGGACTGCCCTTCCAGGCGCGACGCCACATTCACCGGGTCGCCGAGGACCGAGTAGTCGAACCGCANGTCCGAGCCCAGGTTGCCGACCACGCAGGCGCCCGTGTTGATGCCGATACCGACTCGCAGGGGAAGATAGGGTTGATCGGCTTCGGTCGCTTCCCGTGCGCGCACCTCATTCAGGCGCTGCAAGCCCGAGAGCATGGCCAGAGCCGCCGCACACCCATGCTCGGCATGGTGGGCATCGTCGAGGGGCGCGTTCCAAAAGGCCATGACCGCATCGCCCATGTATTTGTCGATCGTGCCGTTATGATCCAGCACTGCTTGCGTGAGCGGTGTTAGAAAGCGGTTCATCAGCCGGGTCAGGCCCTGCGGATCGGCCTTGAACAGCTCGGAGATCATGGTGAAGCCACGGGCATCGCAGAACAGCACCGTCATCTGCTTGCGCTCGCCGCCTAGGACCAGCCGGTCGGGCTCGCGCGCCAACTGCTCGACCAGCGCCGGCGACAGATACTGGCTGAAGGCGCTGCGTACTTGGCGCCGCCGCGCCTCCTCGCGGAAATAGTTGATGAATATGAGAAACACATAGATCGCTAGGCCAGCGACCAGGGTATAGGCCACATCGAGCAGCACCCCCTCGCGGGCATAGAGAGCCCAGGACCCGGCGATCAACGCCGCGGCCAGGCCGCCACCAAGCAAAAGCGCGGTAAACGCGCCGAGGATCGGGACCAAGACGATCATCAGCAGGCCGGCGGCGGCGGTGAGCATCAGCTCCGCCCCCAGGGCATAGTGCGGGCGGAGCAAGTATGACTTGCTCAGAATCGTCTCCAGCAGTTGCGCATGGATGGCCACGCCCGGCACGGCTGCGTCCAACGGTGTCGACTTGACGTCGAACAAGCCGGTCGCCGAACTGCCGACCAGAATCAGCTTTCCCGCCAATGCGCCCTGCGCCACAGCGCCCGCCAGAACGTCTTTGGCGGAGACGTATGTATCTGGATCGTTACGGGCGTAATTCACCCAAATGCGACCGTTGCGATCGGTCGGGATTTCAATACCGGCAACGGCGATGCTGCGCACCCCCGCCGAGTCCGAGCGGACGAGAAAAGGGCCCTGCCCAGTGGCAACGCGCAACATCTCGAGAACCAAGGTCGGTATCACCGTGCCCTCGACGGTGATCAACGCCGGGACACGGCGAACGATGCCGTCCCGTTCTGGCAGCAGGGTGAACATCGCCCGGCCGGCAGCCGCATCCTCGAGGATCGGAATGTTGCGTACGATGCCGGGAAATTCCGGCAGAAATGGGAGCGGATCCCCACCGAGCGTGGCCAGCGGCACCTCAGCGAGTGGCCGCTCCACATTTGGGAGGCGGCGCTGATAGCCGGACTGGCCAAGGACCACGCGGCTTTCGCGCAATACCCGGGCCAACGCATCGTCCGTACCCGGCAAGGCACGGAGTTGGGCACGCAACGGCTCGTCTATGCCGGCCAGCGAGTCGGCCAGGGCCGCCGGCGATAACCGGTCCGGCTCGGGGAAGACGGAATCGAACCCGATCACCGTACCGCCGCGGCCATGAATACGCCGGACCAAGTCCGCCACAAGCGTCCGTGGCCAGGGCCATTGGCCGAACGCCGCCAGGCTTTCCTCGTCTATGTCGACGACAACCACCGGCTGCGACTCCGCCTGGCGCGGCTGAATGAGCTGGTACAGATCGAACGTGCGGAGCAGCAAGGTTTCGACGGGCGCCGGATTCCAGACACGGACCACGAGCAACGCCGCCAGTAGGGCAATTCCAAGGCAGCGGCCGAAACCGATCGCGTGCAGAATGCGCCTTGTCGCGCCGATGCCGCGGCGCCTGTTCACGCTTTCATTGGCGACGACGGGCAGGCGGCGGCCACCGGGTTCGGGCCGGTCTGCCATCGCGGCCGTATTCCTAGGCTCGCTTGGACATCCGAACGAAGTTGTCCATGGATGCCCAATGCCAATGGACCAAGCTCACCCAGCCCTTACGGCGCCACTCCAGCCACACGTCGTCGGGCAAGGCGTTGAACGCCTTCTCACTGATGACGCGCAAACCGGTGAGTTGGCGCTGTGTACCGCCCTGCAGATCGACCCTTACGTTGCGGCGCTCAAGCATATCGCGGGATTTGATCTCTTCGACAAAGGCCGACGTGACCGGTGCTTGGGCCTGGAATGCGATGCAGAAGTCCAAGGCGCGCTTGCACCGCTCGCTTGGTTGACCGTCAACGAACAGCGGCTCCGCGTCCGGATTGTCCGCCAGATCCACCAGCAAGTCGCTGGCTGCATCGACATAGAGAACGACGTCGTTTTCCGTCGCGCCGCGCCCGTTGATGAACGGATACCGACGGACGTACGCCGGGATATAGGTATCGCGCTCCCAATTCCCCATTGCGTCCACGAAAAGATTACGGCCTTGGCCATGGCCTAGGACGGCGATCGGCACCGCCGAGTCATCGTCGGCAAAAACGATGGGGTAGTTTGCACACGCCAAGCGAAACTCTTCGGCATGCAGAACGACGGCGTGCGTGGTCGCCGCGAAGCGAAAGTCAGCTGGACGCCGCAACCCTTTACCGCTGTGAGTCGATGCGCTGAGTGGCTCCGGCTTCTGATAGAACAAGGGCATCGTCGCCGACGCACCCTGACCGCCCGGCGTCTGATCGCCCGGCGCCTGATTGCCCGGCGCCTGATTGCCCGGCGCTTGGTCACTCGTGGTCCCGCTCGGCTCGGTTTTTTTGCTGTTCTCTGGCATGTCGGGCCAGCACCTTTCTGCTAGTAGCGTGGGATTTCGGCAAACCAGGAGTCCGCCATGACAACCGCCGGTCTATCACATAACGATCGCAAAGTCGTCGGTGTCCAATGAGCTTGGCGCGATACCCTCGACAAGCGCCAGCATCTCGCCCGTGGTCGCTACCGAGATCGCGCTGCTCCCGGCGCCAGAGGCACTAATGGCCAAGTCGGAGAACTGCAGGCCGCCGGCGAGCCCGATGAGATCGACGCCATCCGCAAAATCGGTCAGCACATCGGCCGCGGCAAGGCTGGCACCGCCCTCGCCAGGCGCTAGGACAAATAGGTCGCGGCCCGCGCCACCGCTCAGTGTATCGGCCCCGGCCCCACCACGCAAAACGTCGTCGCCATCGCCGCCGGCATAGAGGTCATCAAGCGCGCCGCCGTGATAAATCGTGCTATTGCCGGCCTGCGCGGCGGACAAAGCGGTAAAGCTGGCCGCGCTGGAGCTAAAATCCAACTGGTAGCCGAAGTCTTGGGTCACCCCGTGAACGGCCGATGACAGGTTCTCGGGCGAGCCTGCCAAACCCTGGCCAGCCGTCAGGAAATCGATGGAATTGCCGACGGCCGGGAGATAACCGTCGATCAGCGTGAAATCGACCAAGCCGCCCTGCACATCGGCCTGGCCAGCAACGTCGATCAGATCAGACAAGCCGGCGGCCGTACCGCCCAGTTCCATCTCCAACGTGCCGGAGGCCAAGGTCAGGTTTCCACTCAGGTGAATGGTTCCGGCCGAGAATCCCGGCGCGATGCTGCCGCCATCCAGGATCGTTTCGACGGCATTAAAGTTGGCGTTGGGCGTTGCGGCACCAAGGTTCCCGGTTCCTTCGACCCGGCCGTTTTGCCCGATGTAGGCCTCAAACACGTTGACCGTGCCGAACTCGCCGATAATGAGCGTGCCGGACCCGCTTGCCGCGCCGGATATTGGCTGACCGGTTTGTGCATCGATCTGCATGCCGATCACCAATCGGCCGCCGGCATCCAAGGTGGACACAGCGTTGGGCGAGCTGCCCTCCACGAGCACGGTACCAACGCCGGCGATTTGCGAGGGCAGGTCGCCGCCAATGACGGTTGTTCCATCTTCCGAGTTCCGAACCGTGGCCCCGTTCAGAATCTCCAGGCGGCCGGTGCCCGACCGGCCGACGGCGATGTAACCGGAATCGAAGCCATCAAGAAAGCTGTTAACGGTTATTGACGACCCGAAGCCCGAAACCACAACCAAGCCGTTGCTGCCGGCGAGTTGTCCGACCTCGAAACCAGGGCGAACCGCTTGGCCACCGTCAATGACCAAATCCGCACCATCGAGCACCCGTAGCTCCCCACGACCTTCGCGGCCAACGATGGCGGACGCACCGCCCCCACTCACGCGCGTGCCGCTGAGCGACATTTGGGTGACCTGGTTGCCTAGGCTTCCAAACCCATCGATGACGACGGATCCGTCGCCCGTACTTAAATTGCCGACAATGAGCTCGGACGCTGAGAAGGTCCGGCCCCCAACCAGAGTAAAATGGCCAACGGCGGAGTTGCCGACGGTTAGCGTACCGTTACTGAAAAACACGTCTCCGGACCGGTCGCCGACCGCAATATCGACGGTACCTGTGGTGGAAAGCGGCCCCGGCGTACCGGTGCCGCCTTGGTCGTTGACCGTAACGATGACCGATTCTTCGCCGATGAATCCACGATCCGACTGATATGTGAGGCTGTTCAACGCGGCATTGACGTCCGCCAAGGCTCCGGAGAAAGACAGGCTTGCGGCGTCCGTTCCGTCGCCGGTTTGGAAGGTGAGACCGTCCATTTGGCCAAGACTTAGCATGCCGTTGCCGACGCCCAGGGTGACAACTACGCTCGGCGCATCCGGATCGGCCACGGCGACGGCCGTCCCGCTATCATCGATGACATCAGCTTCAACGTTCGACGCTGCCGTTATCGTGAACGGCAACGTAAGCGTCGGTGCGTCGTTCTGCACGACCAGGGCGACCACGGCCAGCACAGCGGCGCTTGGGGCCGCCCCGTCGTCGACCACAAAGCGAATGTTGCGCTGTGGGCTGTTGCCGCCGGCAGTCGGGTCCTGTGCCGAATTCTGGTAGGTAACCGAACGCAGCACCTGCTGATAGCTGGCGGCCGAGGCGGTGCCGCTTAGGCTCAGAACACCTGTCTGCTCGTTGAAGCTGGCCACAATGTTCGTTCCGGTCGTGTTCGCGACAAGGACTTCGAGGCCCGGGTTCGCCAAGGAATCGATAGTGACCGTGGCACCGACAAGTGTCGAAGTGTCCTGATCGCTGACCAGGATGTTGTCGTCCACAACGACGGCNGCACCGCCCTCGGTGAAGCTGGCGCCGCTGGCACCGTTGAGGTCGACNACCGGCGGGTCGTTGACGGGATTNACCGCAAAATCGAATGTCGCGGGCGCGCTGATTCCACCAACGGGATCGGCGACAGTGACTGTGAAGGACGCGGCGTTAGAATCGCTGCCGTCGTGCACAAAGCTAACAAGCCCACCGTTGACTTGTGCCTGAGTGAAGCTGTTCGCCGCCGCACCGTTCACCTGAACGGCGCCATTGCTTGTTCCAGTGACCGTGTAGGTTAGCTGCGCCGGGTCGGTCGTTTCGGCGTCGCTTGCGCTCAGGAATGCCGCGGTGACCGAAACGCTCGCACCCTCATCGATTTCCCCATTACCCCCGGTAACGACCGGCGCATCGTTGACATTAGTAAAGTCGATGACTGCGGAACCGCTTGCATTCGACGTCCCGTCGCTAACCGTCACTGTGTAGCTGGGCGCCGCCTCGCCACCATCGTGGACAAATTGCACCGCCCCATTGGCCACCTGCGCTTGGGTGAACGAGGTGATGGCAACGCCAGAATTTTCCGCGAATTCGAAGCGACCACCCTGAATGCTGCTGACCGTGAATTCGAGAGCCGCGTCGTCGTTGTCGAGATCGGTCGCGCTCAGATTGTCGTTGTCGAGACCAACGATGCCACCTTCGCTAATCGTCAGGCTGTTGTTGCCCAGCACAGGCGGATCATTGACCGCACCAACAGAGACGTCGACGGTTGCTGTGTCGGATTCGCCCTGGCCATCAGAGATCGTGTACGTGAAGCTATCGTCGCCACTGAAATTCGCGTTCGGCGTGTAGGTGATCGTGCCGTCCGGATTGATGGCAACGCTGCCGTTAGCCCCCTGAGTCACCGCCGTGACGCTCAGCGTATCGCCGTCGGCATCGCTGTCGTTGGCCAGCACCGAGATTATGAGCGGCGTATCCTCGGCCGTCGCTGCCTCGTCATTCGCTGCTACCGGCGGATCGCTGACCGCATCAACGGTGACGTCGACGGTCGCGGTATCGGACTCGCCCTGGCCATCGGATATGGTGTACGTGAAGCTATCGGTGCCGTTGAAGTCCGCATCCGGCGTGTAGGTGATCGTGCCGTCCGGATTGATGGCAACGCTGCCGTTGGCGCCTTGCGTTACCGCCGAAACGCTCAGCGTATCGCCGTCGGGGTCGCTGTCGTTGTTCAGCACCGCGAACGTGACCGACGTATCTTCGGCCGTCGATCCCTCGTCGTCGGCCGCTACCGGTGGATCGTTGACCGCACCAACCGAGACGCTGACCGTCGCCGTGTCGGATTCGCCCTGGCCGTCGGAGGTCGTATACGTGAAGCTATCTAAGCCGTTGAAGTCCGCATCCGGCGTGTAGGTAACCGTGCCGTCCGAATTGATGGCAGCGCTTCCGTTGGCGCCTTGCGTTACCGCCGAAACGCTCAGCGTATCGCCGTCGGGGTCGCTGTCGTTGTTCAGCACTGCGATCGTCGTCGGCGTATCCTCGGCTGTTTCCGCGTTGTCATCAGCCGCTACCGGCGGGCTGTTGCCGGGGCCAACGTCGACACCAACAGTCGTCGTGGCGAACCCACCCGCCCCATCGGATACGGTGTAGGTAAAGCTGTCGGAGCCGGAGAAACCAGCCGAGGGTGTGTATGTCAGGGTGCCATCCGGGTTGATAGCGACACTGCCATTGCTCCCTTGCGTTACCGCAACAATGCTCAAGGTGTTGCCCTCGGGGTCGCTATCATTGCCCAGGACGGCAATGACGACGGGGGCCGATCCTTCGGTGGCAGCGGCGTCGGCGGTGGCGATCGGCGGGCTGTTCGAATCACCGGGCGGACTGCCAGGTCCACCTGGCGCCTGGCGCGGCGGTGTCGGGGTTTGCGGGCTGGTCGTCTCTGTGACCTGGGTCGATGAGGAGGATATGTCGGTATTGGTGCGCTGTTCTTCACCAAACTCCGGCTCGTCGACGCCCAGACCGCCAGAGGTTATGGGACCGGTCACCGGCGGCGCCGCTGTTTCCAGGGGCGGCTCGCCGAATGGGTCGGTATCGGCGCCTGTGTTTGGTTCGTCGCTGGCTTGCTCGAATTCGCCGTCCTCGATCTCGCCGCGCCGTTCCTCGCCGAGCCGCTGCTGCGCCCTGCCGTAAATGTCATGCGCCCGCACCACCAGGGCTTGATCAATCGCCTGCTCGCCCGGCGTCTTGATCGACTCAAAGAACGGGCCGCCAGCGGACCGGATACGCACCAGCTGGTTGAGATCGGAAACGGTTGTCAGGGCCGCGCCCGAGAGCTTGTCAAAAAGCCCGTAGGCGCCAACGCCACCGCCCGGATCCTCGCCGATGGAATAGAGCGTCGATCCATCTATGGCCGATATTTTCGTAATCGGCACGGTGCCCCGAACGCCGATGGTCGCCACCGGTGTCTCGATACGCATATCGCCGGTGGGAGCCACCTGGCCGGTAACGAAGACGAAGGTGCCCTGGACCAGATCGAACAACATCGAATTCGCCGACCCTTCCGGATCGTAGACCAGGCTGTTAAGCACCATGCGGGCGCCGCCGGATAGGGAAAAGATTGTCTCGTCGATGAAGGTCAGGCCGAGCGTCGAACCCGCTCCGGTTTGCACAACATCGCCCTGGAAAACCGGGTCGCCGACCGCCAGATCGACGGCCACGCCAGCGCGGATGACCTGGGCGCTGCCGGTGAGCGTCTCCACCTGGCCGATGGCCTCGGCGACAGGGGCACCGCCGGCCTGCGCGTACAGCAGCCCCGGGGCGCGGGGCCCGACCAGCGCCGCCACCAGGTCCGGCGACATCATCGCCCCGTCGGGCGAGAGAAGCGGCGGCGGTACCTCGAGGGCAAAATAGCCGCTGATGATTTGCGTGGTACCGTCGCTGCCGGTCAGCAGAAGATCGTCGCCGATCCGGCTGAACTCGGCCGTAAACAGCAGATGTGCATCGGATACGGTGACGGCCTCGTCACCGGCCTGCACCGGCGACAGAGCGATACCGGCCGCGGACGTGTCAGGTCCCGCGCGGCCTACCACGGCCTAAATCCCCCAGACAACTGAGCTCTCCCCTCCCTGCAGGGTAGATCGGTCAATACCGCTATATACCGGCGCCCAGCCACACCCCAGCATGGCCTTGAGCACAACCAATCACACCCATTTTACCGCCGCGCCCGCCCCCACCTTCTTCGCACGCGCGCCAGCTCGGGATCATTCGATCTTATAATTCGGGCAAATTATCCGATATTCCTGTACCGACGGCAATAATTCTCTCGCAATCCGACTAACCTGTCCAATGGGACACGCTGTGCGCTCTGACATTGAGAAGCATAGCTTGCAAGGGATCGGATCGGAATTACCCGCCGCATTGTCCATTACACGAATCTCGCCGGATTTTATTGGGCTTTCTTAGTAATGCGCCCAAGAAAGGGGCCCGGGTGTGCGTCTGCAGTGTGAGCGGATTCGCTTAGCACTCGACTTGGCAGCCGCGCCACCATCTGCCATGAATGGGGCTGGGAGGTCCCAGCGGCGCGGCGACCCAACGCCACGGTGAACTGGAAGGACGGAATGCCCGAGCCACTGCTGCCCGAGCCACTGCTGAGCGTGCGGAACCTGCGCATCGAGTTCCCAACTCGAGC
>JGI24023J19991_10001481_pt1 | contig 17805 bp, 16 predicted proteins | sample Cruoilmetagenom1_FD_19991 | JGI IMG/M metagenome (IMG submission 19991) | reverse complement strand
ACCCATTTAGGTTCTGTCATTTGGTCATACAAACGTCTTGCAAACTCTGCGTGCTTTTTAGAAAGTGTTCCAGCGAGTATCATCACATCTGCTTGTCTTGGAGAGGCTCTAAATATAGTCCCCATTCTATCAAAGTCATAACGAGATGCACCAGAAGCCATCATCTCAATCGCACAACATGCGAGTCCATAAGTAAGAGGCCAAAGTGAGTTTGAACGACCCCAGTTTACCAATTTGTCTACCGAAGTGAGTGCTATCGGCAAACCTGCCGAAGAGGCATAATTTACTTGATGCTGTGCCATTCAAGTGCTCCTTTTTTCCATGCATATATAAAACCAATCGCAAGAAGTAATATAAACAATATCATCTCTGCAAAACCAAACCAACCCAGCAATTTAAAGTCAATCGCCCAAGGAAACATAAAGATGATCTCTACATCAAACAAAATAAACAAGAGTGCGATCAAATAGAACTGTGCAGAAATCGTATTGGGCTGCTTTGTTACCTCTGGTCCACATTCGTAGATGCTTAGCTTTAGTCTTTCTGTGTCAAGACGTGCAAATTTTCTAGATACAAAACGTGCAGCCCATAACGTCGCAGGGAACGCTATAGCTGTCAACGCAAACAAAACAAATACACCAAAATATGGATGATCTGTAATAACATGAGTCATAATAATCCCTTAAGTTAGAAAACCGATGCACAAAGAAGTACATAAAATTCTCAAAATAATTAATCTATATTATCAAAATATAGATTAAAGAGGTTCTATAGCCACCGTCTAGATGGGATTACTTTTCTTGTATGTAACAATGCGAAACAAAGAAAGTATGGCTAAAATATGAAAAATTTTATAATGATTATAAGGTATAAAAATGACTATTACTAAAAACTACACCAATGTTCTTTACTATATTGCTATGGCTGCTATGCTTTTTTGGTTTGCCTATTCAAAAGGCTGGATACTTGCAAACTTTGAATCCATTGATGCTAAACAAGCCATACTGCTCATAGAAAATGATGATAATGTAACCTTACTTGATGTAAGAACCATACAAGAATATAAAGAAGGACATTTAAGAGATGCCACACTCATCCCAGTCCAAGCATTAGCTCAAAACTTAGGTATGCTCAAACAAGATAAACATAAAAAAATACTTGTCTACTGTAGAACGGGAAGTAGGAGTGTGAGTGCTTCTCGTATATTAGAAAAAAATGGATTTGTCCCTATCAATATAAAAGGCGGGATTTTGAGTTTGCAAGGGGCAGGGGTGGAAATACTTAAGTAAAACTATCTCCCAAAGGGGAGAGAGTTAAAAAACATATTAAAGTCCTATGTTTAGTGAATCAAGTGTCTCATAGGTGATACCACCTGTTGAGAGACTGTTGTCTTTTTGGTATCGCTCTAAAGCATTTCTTGTACCACGACCAAGTACACCATCTGGTTTACCTGTGTTGTATGACTTTTCGTTGAGTGATGTTTGGATTTTCTTGATGACATCTTTTGTCATGTTTGTTTGACATAAAATACGTTCCCAACTTACATGTGACTCTTCAAGTTTTTTACGTTTTTCTACCATTTTGTATTCTGCTTCTATCGGCGTTTTTACTTCTTTGGCTTCTGAAACTAACTTTTGTACTTTTATCATTTCAAATGTTGCAGGGATGACTTCTTCTGACACTGTTGCTGGCGTATCAAGTACCATAGTCTTAACTTCTTTAGTCTTTGCCATCGTTTCAACTAAACACACTGTATTACCTGTTGCTTTCCAAGGTGCCTCAGCTCCTGCTTCAGCATCAACCCACTTGAAAGATGCTGGTGTTTCAAGTACATTTTTTTCTAATGTCGTGTAGACTGCAGGAATCAGTGTTTTCTTTACTATAGGTTCAGCTACCATCGTTTGAACTGCAAGTGTCTGTGTTTCTGATTCTATCTCTTGAAGCTCTGTTCTCGCAGGACTTTTAACTACTAGTTTTTTAATGGTTTTATATTTTGCAGGGACATTAACCAAACACATGATCTCACCTGTTGCACCAGAGAGTTTTTGTGCAGGATTCTGACCTTTTTTCCATACTGTTTTTGCTTCTTCTATCAATACTTGTTCTTCAACATACTCATATTCAGCAGGTATCTGTACAATTTTCTTAGAAGAAGGAGCAGTTTCAATTATTTTTTCTTTAGTATCAAAATTTGCAGGAACTATTTCTGTTTCATTACGCTCTTTTTGTACTAAAAAATCTTCTTCTGCTACCTTATAGATCGCAGGTGTAAAATACTCTTTAAAACAACTGTTTGCTGTTGCATTATCTAGATCAGCGCCTTGTGCTTTGATCGTATCAAGCAATGCTTGGTTAACGGGTAATGCTTTTTTTCTTAATGATGTCATCCATGTGCGTGTAGCAGGCTTGACTTCTATCGTTTCTATTACCTCTTTGTAGGTTGCAGGTGCGGGGATGAGTTTTTTGCTCTCAGGGATCACTTCAACTTCCTGATCTACTGTTTCGTATTCTGCTGCTACAATGTTTATCTCTTCGGTAGCTTCTTTAACCATCACTTTTTCTTCTACTGTCTCATATTTTGCTGGGGACATGACTCTAGCATAACATTCACCTGCTTTAGCATCTGGGGGTGTTAGTGATACTTCTGCTGCAGTAAGACTTGTAAGTGGCAATAGTAGCCCCACAAGTAAGTTTGAGTATTTGATTTTCATTATTTTCTTCCTTCTTATAGTGTATGCTATATTATACGCAATAAAACTTACTTAAGTATTACTTTAAAAGTTGATCGTACACTTCCAGGGTCGTTTCAAAACTCTCAGATCTTTGTGACTTCTTTTTGTGTAGTTCTGTTTTCATAAGATTGGTCAGTTCTCTTAGACGTTTAGAAACATCTCTTTTACAGCCTTTTTTTCCTCTTGCATTACATGCATCTATGAGTGTAATGATCTGTGGAAAAAGTGAAGCGGTCAGCTTGTTGTACATGTCAGAGTAAGCCCGCTCAGACAGAAACTTTTCTATGGTTCTTTCTTGTTCTTTACTATAGCCCCAAACCTCAGCGATGTAAGCGACTTGGTCGTTAATGTGTTTATGTTTGTTGTTGTCTGTTTTTTCGCGTTTCTTTTTGAGCTTCTCAAGTTCTTTGTAGGTATGGCTTTGTGGCTTAAAGCCTTTTTGTTTTTGAAGCCATAGGACATACCCAAATCCCAAAAGAGAAAGAAACGCGATGAGTGGAGAAGTGAAATGAAAAAATGTACCTAAAAGTGCCGTACTGAAAATAGCAAGAAGTATGAAAATAACGTGCATTACTTTATACTTTAAACCCCATACTCTTGGCACCATCAAAGCTAGATCCTAACTCTTTTTCTATCTCTTCTAAAAAATCTTTGTTAGAAAAAACAGACTCATCCCTTACTGCTACTTTATAAGCTGTGTTTTTGATGATGAGATTGATCTGTCCACCGGTGAGTTCATGTTTAGCCAACTCTTCCATGGCAAAACCTTCTTCGTAGTCTGCATTTTCAGGAAGCATGAACTGCCAAAGTCTTAAACGCTGTTTTTTACCCGGCTTTTTAAACTCTATCTTGTAGTTAAAACGTCTTGAAAAGGCTTTGTCTATGTTACCCAGTAAGTTCGTTGTAGCAATGAGTATACCTTCAAACTTTTCTATCTGTTCTAAGAAAATGTTTTGCATTTGATTGTGCATCTTATCTGCTGATGAACCTGCACCTTCAGAGCGCGAACTTAGAAACTGGTCTGCTTCATTAAGCAGTAAGATAGGATCCACTTTTGCTTTTTTACTAAGCTCTTTAAAGTCGTCAAATATTTTACGTACATTTTTCTCACTCTCACCCACATACATAGATAAGATCTTAGAACAGTCAAATGAGAGTATGGGACGTTTCAATGTTTTTGCCAAAGACATCGCAGTCATCGTCTTACCTGTCCCTGCTGCACCATAAAAAATGATACGTGCATCTATGCCTTTACGCTTATCTTTGATGCCCCACTCTCTAAGCTTTTTAAAGACTTCTTTGTCAACCTGTTTGACAACATTGTTCAATGTCTCTCTAGTCTTAGGATGCAGTACCACATCATCTAAGGTAGTGCTAGGTTTTAGGTACTCAAAAAGATCTTGATCATCTACCAGTTCATTCAACTTTAACTTGGCTACTTTTTTTGACTTTTTAGGATGGATAATGCGTTGCATCACTTCTTCTTGTAGGTAAAAAGAACGGCTCACACCTCCAAACATATTCAGTATCTCTTCATAGTCTATGATGTCATCTGTAATGAGCCTCGCACCATCTTCAAGTAAAGCACGGTTTTTTATCTTTTCATATTCATCAAAGGAGATGAGCTCTATGAGGGTATTCATATCTCTAAACTGCCCTTCTCCTCCGGAGTACTCTTCTTTAAGTAACGCCAAGAAAATACGCTTCTCCTTTTCCTCTAACTCTTTCTCTTTAAAAAACTCTTCTACTACGATGGGGGTCTCTGTCATCTTTACACGTTCTTCTATACGTTTTGTAAGAAGTGTCAACTTATTTTTCAAGCGTCCGATGCTTAAGGAGTTGTCCGCAAAGCCTTGTTTAAATGTGGCTATCTTATGTAAAAGTGCCACCATATCAAACTGATCTTGTAAGTACTCTAGGTGGTCTGTATAGGGCTTGACTTCTGGCAAGAAAATTTCCAAAGAACCTTCTTCCAATAAACGCAATAAAGAAATGCTAGGAGTCACAGAGGTACCAAGTATTTCTAACTTAGAGGTCTCGTGGGCTTTGACTTGTCCAAAGCTCATCTGTATGATCCATCCTAGATCCAAAAGATTTTTAACCAAAGAGAGTTTTTTTAAATACGTATAATCTTCTGAAGAAAAGTGCTCTTGTAACATTTCAAGTACAGGCACTTCTTCTAACCCTTTTACATAACGGGTACAAATATATCGTAAAAGCTCAGCCTCTTCTTTACTACACTTTAAGTGCTCAAAAATAAATGCTTTTTTCACATCTTGTGTTTCTATAAAATTAATAAGGTGTCTCAATGCTGTTCCTCTTTGGATATATGGTTTGAGTATAACAAAGATTTGCTATACTCTACGTTACTAAAATAAAAAGAGTGGTATGTTATTTTTCAAAAACCTATTTTCCAAAACACACAGTACAACACTGACTGTCACTTCTTCTTCAGGCTTTCATTTACGCCCTGTAGCCCAATTTGTTGCTAAAGCCAAATCATTTAAATGTGACATACAAGCATCATTTCAAGGGAAGCAGGTCAATGCTAAAGCAGTCAATACCCTTCTTTCTCTCAACCTTGAAAAGACAAATAGCTTTGCCCTTACAGCAAAAGGCTCCTCTGCAAAAGAAGCATTAGAACAACTCACATATACATTTCAAACGCTGATGCATGAAGATAAAGAAGTAACAAATATTGAAAAAAAACAGCATGGCTATGAGGGAACGCTTTTAGAAGGTGAGATAGTGGCAGAAGGCATTACGATTGCACCTTTGTACGATTATGTCCAAAAAGAGACATACACAGCCAATAAAGTTAGTTTTAAAGAAGCCATTACACTTAGTTTACAAGAACTTGAAACACTTTACACGACACATCAGTCAGATGAGAATTCGGCTATTTACCTAGCACAAAAAGAGTTACTCTCTGCACTTGCTTCAGAGGCAAATACACTAGAATCGCTAGAGGCACTTATCAGTAAAGAATCACATGCACTTAAAGATGGAAAACTTGAAGCAAAAATTGCTGATTATCAAGATGTACTTAAACGTGTAAAACATCATTTAGGCTACAAGCAGGAAGTCTCATTTCCAGAAAAACCTTTTATTTTGGTAGCGGATGACTTACTTCCTAGTGACATTGTTGCATTAGAAGAGAGTGCAGTAGCAGGTGTCATACTTAAGAACACTTCTCCCACTTCTCATACTGCCATTTTATTACGTTCTTCAGGCATTACCTCACTTATTTTAGATGAGCTGATTGGGCAACATGAAGATGTTGTCATTTTAGATGCACAAGCCGGTGTACTGGTTACTGCCCCCTCCCTATCTGATCATAAACAAGCCAAAGAACAACAAGTCATAAAAAAACATCAAGTAGCAAGAAGTAATTCAAAACGCTTTCATCAAGCACTTACAAAAGCTGAGAAACGTATCTATGTACTAGCAAATGTTTCAGATGTGGCATCCGCACATGTAGCAAAAGAAGAAGGGGCAGAAGGGATAGGTTTACTTCGAACAGAGTTTTTATTTGACACAGTAAAGCCTTCTTTAAAAGAACAACAAGATGCTTATGAGAACATCTTTACTCTTTTTCCTGATGTGACTGTGCGTACATTAGATGTAGGAGGAGACAAAGCACTTCCCTATATTGATTTACCTGGAGAAAAAAACCCTTTCTTAGGCATACGTGGTGTCCGGCTTTTTAAGACCCATCCTCAAATTCTAGAAGAACAGCTCTGTGCTATATTTTTTGCATCGCAAAATAAAACGGTTAAGATCATGTTCCCCATGATATCCACTGTCACAGAGTTCAATGAAGCCAAAACCTTTGCGCAAGAGATTGCCACAAAACATCAACTGGACATTTCACATATCAAATTTGGTATCATGGTGGAAGTCCCTTCTGTACTTTTTCTCATAGCCGATTTTAACAAAGTAGTAGACTTCTACTCCATAGGCACCAATGACCTCACACAATACCTTTTTGCCACAGAACGTACACACCCTTCGCTGTACTTAGATGCTCTTTCACCTGTGGTATTTACCGCTATTGACACTGTTGTTAAACAAGCCACAAAACCTGTAAGTATTTGTGGAGAGTTAGCCTCAGACAAAAATGCCATAGCAACACTCATAGACTTAGGGCTACAAACCCTTTCAGTCAGCCCAAAAAGCATAGCCCAAACAAAGGAAACCATCCGCCATGTTTAATCTTTTACAAAAAATAGGAAAAGCCTTGATGACCCCCATCGCTGTTTTACCTGTCGCTGCACTACTTTTACGCTTAGGTTTTGGTGATATCCCTTTCATAGATGGACAAGTAGCTTCCATCATGAAGTCTGCTGGTGACGCCATTTTTTCACACCTAGACTTACTCTTTGGTATCGGTATTGCGTATGGGTTAGCCAAGAACAACGATGGTGCAGCTGCACTTGCCGGAGCCATAGGTGTTCTGATAGCAAAAGCTGTCTATATCAGCATAGACAAAGATGTCAATATGGGTGTATTTGTGGGTATCATCATCGGGGTACTGGCTGGCTCTCTTTACAACCGTTACCATGACATTAAGCTGCCGGAATTTTTAGGCTTTTTTGGAGGCAAACGTTTTGTGCCGATCATCACCTCTATAGCCGCCATAGGCGTGGGTGTTCTTGCGGGTTATTTTTGGCATTTTGCACAAGCGGGGATCGATACTTTTTCCAATGCGATCATTGGGCTTAATGAAATAGGCACTTTCATCTACGGTACACTCAACCGCCTACTCATACCACTAGGACTACACCACATACTCAACTCAGTATTTTGGTTTCAGCTTGGAGAGTACACACATCTCAAAGAGGGTGTAGAAGTAGTTGCAAACGGAGACTTACACCGCTTCTTTGCAGGAGACAAAACTGCTGGGGTGTACATGTCTGGTTTTTATGTGGTGATGATGTTTGGTTTACCTGCCATGGCATACGCTATCTATCTTAATACACCTAAAGCTTCACGTAAAAAAGTGGGGGCTATCCTTGCAGGGGTAGCATTTACCTCTTTTCTTACAGGGATCACTGAACCTTTAGAGTTTTTGTTTTTATTTGTAGCCCCTTTACTGTTTGTACTTCACGCCCTACTGACTGGACTGGCACTTGCACTGGCACAGGTGTTGGACATCCACGCAGGGTTTGGGTTTTCTGCAGGGTTCATAGACTATATCATCAACTATAAGTTAGCAACAAACCCTTTACTGATACTCCCCTTGGGAGCTGCCTTTGCACTGGTCTATTTTGTCGCAAGTTACTACACAATCAAAATGTTTAAACTCAAGATCTTTGATGAAAGTAATGAAGATGATGTCTCTGCAAAAAGTGATGTAGGTTTAGCCTTTATAGAGGCACTGGGAGGAAAAGAAAACATCGTGGACACCGATGCATGTATCACAAGATTACGCATGGCAGTTAAAGAGCATACACAACTCAATGATGATATCTTTACCTCTCTTGGTGCCAAAGGAGTCATACGCCCGGATAAACATTCCATTCAAATCATACTTGGTACAAAAGCTGAAAACGTAGCAGAGAAAATAAAAGAAACTTTAAAAAAACTATAAGTAATGGTTTGCCATATATTAACCAATACTTGTTATACTTATGTGATTTATTTTATTCTATATAACAGTGCGGAGAGTGTATGCGTAACATAGCATTAATTGTAATGCTGTTCCTTTTGAACAGTTGTTCTTTGAACAATCTTTTTTTATCTGAAGAAATTGACACAGTCACTGTTGTCAAATATACTCCCTATGTGAAGCACCACAGAGCTTACTTCACACGTACACACCTTCAAGTCATCACAGGAAATCAAAAATATTATTTTTTATACCATCCTAAAAAACAGGAATTAGCTGTCTTACTTCATCGTAAAGACCAATACCTTTTATATAATTTTACAAAACCAGAAACGCCTGCAATGTCACTAAAAACGAAAACGAAAACAAGCTTTAGAAAGGTGTTAAGAGTTTTCAAGAATCAAGGATATGTCCGAAGAAACCTTAAAGCTTTAGGCTACGCTCCAAGTGTGGCATTACGTCGCTATAAAGGTGTCAAAACCCTCATGATTGAAGTGAAAGATTACCGTAGATTAAAGAAGCTCTATGTCAAAGCCATACAAAACTACAATGCAAAAGAGATAAGATCTATTAAAACCGTTTTACCTAAAAATCTTATCTATGCACACTATGAAAACTACCGTAAACGTGCAAAAACATCTGGACAGTTAGCACAACTGCAGATCATAGCTAACAAATTAGGTTTCAACTCTAATATACCAAAGAAAAAGCGTTTTGAAAAGAAATCCAAGGCCAAAGCCACAAAACAGATAGAACAGAAAAAAGAGATAGAAGAAGAACCAGAACAACCAGAGGCAGTACAGGCAATCACAGAAGAGGAAGAAGAAGCACCTGTGGTGGAAGTAGCTGTACCAGTTAAAGAAGTGTATACACCACCTAAAATGCCCACAAAAGGATATTCCTATTATCGTAACCATGCTTCTTTAGGTGAACTTCGAAGATACCTCTCAAAAAGTGAAACAAGATCTTCACTTCCCTACAGTAAGTACAAAAAACTACAACGTTATGCAGGTAAGCTACAAGAAGAACAACTGCTTAATGATGGTTCTCTTGAAGAACTTATAGCTGCCTATAAAGTAAACAAAAAGTCAAAATATAAACAACGTATTATGGAACTGATGAAAGACAAACAAGAAAGTAATTAAACTACCTCAATCACATTGTCAAGCGTTAAACCAACTTTTGTACCTTCATTTTCTTTACTTTGTATACTGATAGGTATACGTAATTCGTCACATAATTTTTTAACGATATGTAAACCAATACCTATACCCCTGTCTTGTTCTTTATAATACCTATCAAAGACTTTATCTGGCTTCTTGATCCCTTTTCCTGTGTCATGCACGGATAGGCTACTGCCTTGTAATACAATATTCACATCTCCATTGGCAATATTATATTTACCTGCATTACTCAAGAGATTATCCATGATACGTGTAAATGCATCTTTATTGGTGTTGAGCATGGTTTTATCTATGAGTATTTTATACTTTACATCAGGATATAACACTTCAAAATAATGCACTCGGTTTTGTAGTAGCTCATTTAAGGAAAAAATCTCTGACTGCGCAGGCACGCCTTTAAGAAAAATACGTAAATTATCTTGTAAAGAAAGAATGCTCTGAATGTTGTTTTCCAGTCTTTGAATTTTCTGGTTTTCACCTATTTCTCTTTTAAAGATCTTTAGATTTATAAGCATCGAAGAGATAGGCGTATTGAAGTCATGTAAGATATCTTTGACAAACTCTTCGTTAAGACGCAGTGCTCTTTGCAGTGGCATCAAGGCATAGATAGCAAACAAAAAAGAAACAATGGCCGCAAAAATAGAATAAAACCAAAACCTCTTAAAAAGTTTACTCTCCAGCTTTTCTACTCTTGGGACATAATTTTCTCTTGGATACATGACTTTCATCAGATATTTCTCTGATGTTGGTACTTTAAAATAACTATAAAAGTCTCCATCCTGATACAGTATATTTTCTTCTTTATTTTCTTCTTTATCTACAAAGTCAGTCTTAAGTCCTTCACATTGTATAGTATAGGCACATAGCTTCATTTCTATATGAATTTTCTCTTCTATCTCAATTTTTTTTACTTGGTATTCATTCCAAAAGTTTATCGCCAATAATACTTCCAGAAGTATCAAAAATATCAAGAAAGTCTTTAGAAAAGATTCACGTTCATAGGCTTTCAATCATATACCCTTGTCCACGTATATTTTTGATATCTATGCCTAGTTTGGTTTTTAATTTTGCAAGATTGACACGTAAAGCATTGGCACTTGGTTGTTCGAGGAAATCCATCAGCGTATAGCTGTCTACAATTTTGTTTTGCTCTATCATGAGTGTATGAAAAATGTTTTGTTGCACTTCTCCTAACCCGATGGTATATCCATCTTTTTGTAACATTCTAGTCACAGGGTTATAGACAATATCCTTCAAGTGAAGCACTTCATCTTCTTTTTGGTATTTACTTTTTATACGTATCACAAGTTCTTCAGGATCAAAAGGTTTTTTAATGTAATCATCCGCACCGATCTCAAACCCTTTAGAGATGGAGTTTATGTCTGTCAGTGCAGTAATGTAAATAGCAGGTGTTTCATCTCCTGCTTCTTTAAGTGAGGCGAGTACATCAAAGCCATTCACTTCTGGTACGTTCACATCTAAGATATAAAGGTCATATTGCTCTTCAAATGTTAGCTCATAAACATCTGGCCCACGATGTGCCACATCTACATGGTAGCCCTCTAACTCTAAAAATTCTTTGAGGCTTTCACATAAAATCTGGTCATCTTCAAGTAATAATATCTTCATCATACTACAGTATACAAAAGTATTATTAAGAAAGTATTACCCCAAAATGAGGTATCACTTTTTCTTCGGTGTCTTTAACACTATGAAAAATACAACTAAAATCAACCCATACACTATATAATAATATATGTTGTCACTTTGTGGCATTAGTTCACCTCCATAATTTTATCACTAGACTTGACTATCATATATTTTTTTTCTATGTTTTTCACATCTGATTCTTCAAGTATAATGATGGGAGTGATGATGTCTTTTGCATGTGCTTTGATGTAATCCAAGTCTACTTTGATAATCGCATCTCCCATTTTTACTTCTGTGCCCTCTTCAAGTAAACGCTCAAAGCCTTTTCCCTCAAGCGCTACTGTTTCTAACCCTATGTGTACCATCACCTCTAAGTCTTTTTCACTTTTGATGCTATAGGCATGATTGGTTGAAAATATTTTGGAGATGACCCCATCTATAGGAGCTGTAAAGACATCTGATATAGGCATAATAGCCACACCATCCCCTACAAGTTTTTGTGAAAATACTTCATCATCTACAGACTCAAGTGCTACAATTTGTCCATCTGCAGGTGCGTATATATCTCTTACTTTACGTTTTAAAAATCCGAACATTTTATTCCTCTTTACTGTTATACTTCACTTTTCCCGCAACCAGTGTTTGTATGATACTAAAGTTTTCATCAAAGATGACTATGTCTGCATCATATCCCATTTTGAGTTCACCTTTTTTTAGCCCTAACCTTTGTGCTGGTATCTTTGTCACTGCATTCACTACCTCTACAAGACTCATGGAGGTATGTTTTTGCATATTGAACAAAGCGTCATTCATCTGTAGTACCGAACCAGCTAATGTGCCGTCTTCAAGTACTGCTTTGCCCTCTGCTACTTCTACCTTACGCCCACCTAGGTCATAAGTACCACATTTCATACAGCCCGCTCGCATAGCATCTGTGATGAGCATGAGTTTCTCTTTCTTCACTTGATACACAAGTTCTAGAGTAGAGGGATGTGTGTGCACCAAGTCAGCGATGATATCACAACTCACATCAGAGTCAAATACTGCACCCACGATACCCGGTTTTCTATGATGGTAAGGGTTCATCGCATTAAAAAGATGTGTCGCATGAGACATACCCCACTTAAAACTCTCTTGTGCTTTTTCATACGATGCATCAGAGTGCCCAATGCTCAATATCACATGTGGGTAGTGCTCGCACATATACTTAACAAAATCTTCTGCCCCCTCTACTTCAGGTGCCAGTGTTATCATCTTTACTTCATTCATGTAGTTTTCTATCAGTTCAAAATGAGGAGGTTGTATATATATTTTGTCTTGTGCGCCATGTTTGTCAGCATTGATAAAGGGGCCTTCAAGATGTATGCCTAAGACATTTGCACCTGTAACCTCTTTACTATAACGTTGTACATTGTGTAAAGCATTGTCAATGTCTTGAGTTGACATAGTCATCGTTGTTGCTAAAAAAGAAGTTGTGCCTGTTTGTGGGAGTANANAAGAGATGNTNTNCAAAGCTTCTGGCGTTGCATCCATCACATCTGCATCACCGGAGCCATGTATGTGTAGATCTATGAAGCCTGCAGAGACATAATTCCCCTCTGCATCTATAGTCTCAACGTTGTCAAAATGAGTATCTTCACTTATCTTGAGAATCTCTTCGTCAAAAAATAGATTTTTGCCCTCTACTATCTCATCATTTACTATAAGTTTCGCATTAATAATACACTTCACCTTCTCACCTAGTACTCTGTTTTGAGATTATTTTTAAGTACCCGCTTAAGGACTTTGCCCGTAGCATTTTTAGGAAGTTCTTTGATGACATGTATCTGTTTTGGGATTTTGAAATTTGCAAGATGTTCTCTCATATATTTTTTTAATCCTGCTTCATCAAGTACCTCAACATCCTCAGAAAGTTCTATGTAGACTATCGGTATCTCACCACTCTTTTCATCCACTATACCTATGACTGCAGAGGCACCTACACCTTCAAAACCATCAAGTACTTCTTCTATCTCCCGAGGATAAATGTTAATACCTTTTGAGATGATCAAGTCTTTTTTTCTATCGACGATAAACAAAAAGCCTTCATCATCCATGTATCCCATATCGCCAGTAAGTAGCCAATCATTCACAATGGTTTCTATGGTTGCTTCAGGGCGGTTAAGATATCCCTGCATCACATTATCACCCTTAACGATGATGTCCCCTATGCCCCCATTAGGAAGTTCATTCATATCTTCATCAACGATCTTCATCTCATAGCCAGAAAGTGCTGTACCTACTGAACCTGCCTTTTGTTTTTTAAAGGTGTTCATGCACACAGCTGGACTTGCTTCACTGAGTCCATACCCTTCTAGTAACGTAGCACGTTTAAACTTTTTAGCCATAGCATCAAGTGTTTTAGGCTGCAGTGGCGCCGCACCTGAGATAAATGCACGAAGATTATTGAACCACATGAAGTACCAAGGAAGTTTTGCTTTAGCCAGTGCATTATATACATCAGGGATACCAAAGAAAACAGTCACACGTTTGGTCAACGTTTGTTTAAAGATATTGGAAAAAGGCTGTATAGACTTAATGATAACTATACTCGCTCCTACATACATAGGAAGCATTACGCCTATGGAAAAAGTAAAAGAGTGAAACATTGGTAAAAAGACTATAGCCCTGTCTTTAGGTTTTACATTAATCGTTTTTTGTCCTGAATGTGCATTTGAAAGTATATTTTTGTTGCTAAGCATTGCACCTTTAGGTTTCCCAGTGGTACCTGAGGTGTAGATAAGCACNGCNGTATCATCTAGATCTCTTACCGTATGGATGACCTCTGCATCAGATTGTAATGCCGCATCAAAATGTAAATGTTGTTCCCCTTGAACAGCTTCATCACCTTCCCACAAGATAAACCTACAAAGCGAGGATGCTTTAGAACTGTTCACCACTTTATCGTGTATGGCAGAAGCTACTAAAACAGATGTTCCCGAGTCTTCTAGTATATACGTAAGTTCTTCTTCTTTTAAGAAAGTATTGATAGGCACAAGAATAGCACCAAGTTTAGAAACTGCAAAAATAACATAGATAAACTCTGGAGAATTACGTAAAAAGAGTGCCACTTTGTCACCCTCTTTTACACCATTTTGCGCTAGAAACCCTGCAAGCTTATCCGCTGCTTGCAAGATGTCCCCAAATGTAATTTTTGTATCATCTACAAGTAGTGCTACTTTATTTTTACGCTTTTTAGCTTGGGAGCTTATGAGTTCATAAAAGTTATTAAACTTATACTTCATCTTAGAACTCGTACGCTACGCCTACAGTAGTCAAGAATGCTCCACCTTCAGAAAACCCTCCACCATTATTGAGTACAGAGTTAGCATCTTCATGTGCGCCTAGCTGAAGTGTAATGGCTTCTTTACTTGAGTACAATAATGCTGCACCCCATGAAAGACTTTCATTTTGTTGGTATCTGAATCCCATTGAAAAGTTTTTAGAGTCAGAGTCTGGAAGTTCAAATCCTAATGTCTCAACTGGTGCAGGTGAATTATCTATAGAGAATCCCATCATTGCTGTAAGCTTATTATCCATTTTAATCGTTGCACCTACTCTGAATATGTTGACATCTTTCCAATCTCTGGCTTTTGGGGCATCAAATGCTCCTGCCAATACCGGATTAACAACTGCTCTATCATAATTAAAGTCCAACGTTTTGTATTCTGACCAAAATGCTCTTTCATAATCAAATTCTAATGTAAATTTTTTATCCCATGTTTTTGAAACAGCAATATTTAATGTCGCAGGCAGTGGCACGGTAACATCTGCTCCATATGCTGGGTCTGCCACGCCATCATATGATAATATTGCTGTCCCTTCCTCTTTCAAATCAACATTAGAACGATAGGTCACAGCAAAATTAATATCAGATGTAGGTTTATACGTTAAAGCCAAGTTATAACCAAACTCTACGGTGTCACCTTCCATATCACGTGCTACATTAACAGGAAAACCATATGCCGTTGCATCTGCAGAGTTACTCTTCACCACACCCTCACTATAAATCACTCTTAACCCCGCAGCTACAGAAAAATTATCTGCTATCTTATATGCTACACTTGGATTTAATTCTATGATCTCTAAAGTAAACTCCTCTGATGAAGCCTTTTGAAAAGGTGTCTCCCAACGTTTCGTAAGTCCTCCTGGTACAGTTAAACTCACCCCCCATCTAAAATCACCTATAGCTGGTGCTACATAATGTAGATTTGGAATCAATAGGTTTTCTACTTCAGACTCTCCAGAGATAGGAGGGATTAAAGTGTATACATTAGAAGGAAGTCGTGCAAGCGTTACACCACCATCAATATAGTTTTTATCACCCATAAAACTCATGTTTGCCGGGTTATAATACGCAGCATCTGCTCCCATTGTATGTGCTACATAAGCTGCAGCAAGCCCCATTGAATTTAAAGACTGCTCTGGGAGTTTGTATCCCCCTGCTATAACCACTGAACTTGCTACTGCACTAAGTGCCAAACCTTTTACTATTTTTCCCATTATACTTCCTCTTTTGTAGTTTAAAATTCAACTTAATATGAACTTACGTAGGAATCCCCCTAAGATTCTAACGTAAATGCAAAAAATACTATGCTTCTATCAAAGCGTACAGTGCCTTGATCTCCTCTGGCCAAATGGACTCATCTATGGTTTCTAGTATAAGTGGGATGTCATCCATTCTGTCATCGTTCATAATGAATTTAAAGGCATCCCAACCTATCTCCCCTTGTCCTAAAGAGTGATGCCTATCTACACGTGACCCGAGTGGTGGCTTCGAGTCATTGATATGCATCCCCATAAGATATTCACGTCCTACGATCTTGTCAAAACTATTCCATGTCTCATCATAAACTTCTTTCGTGCGGATGTCATACCCTGCTGTAAACATATGACAGGTATCTATACAGACACCCACACGACTTTTATCCTCTATCTTGTCGATGATATGCGCTAAATGTTCAAATTTATAGCCAAGGTTTGAGCCTTGTCCTGCAGTGTTTTCTATGACGAGTTTCACGTTTGAGTCTTTCGTGGCTTCGATGGCTCTGTTCATAGACTCTGAGATGACATCAAGACACCCTAGCTCTGCTTGCATCAGTTTGTCCATATACTCAGGGTCTTTTTTAGCTATCTTAACCAAATGTGAACCTGGATGAAAGTTGAGTCTATCTAGTCCCAAAATACGACAACGCTCAAGCTCATCTATAAAAGCATCTCTTGATTTCTCCAGTTTTTCGACCTCAGGGTGTCCAAGGTTTATAAGGTAAGAGTCATGAGGAAGTATATGTTTAGGCAGTATGCCTGAAGCTTCTAGGTTTTTTTGGAAGGCATCGATGGTTTTTGTCTCTAGGGGTTTTGCGACCCATTGTCTTTGGTTTTTCGTAAAAAGAGCAAAGGCTTTAGCCCCTATTGCCATGGCATTAAGCGGCGCATTGTCTACACCACCACTGGCACTCACGTGGGCACCTACAAATTTAGCCATATCTACTCCTCCTTACTGCTTCTTAACTTTTACCAAAATTGCATTTATTGTATCACGGAAAGTGATCTCATTATTGAAAACCTCATACTCTATTGTGTATTTACCTTGTTTTGTGATTTGTTGTGTAAAGCCGTTACTTTTTTTGACAAGACCGATCCCTGAAAATATCTTTTTACCTCTAAAAATATTCTCTAAAACATCTTTAGGATATGCCCCATTTAATACTTTTGCATTGAAGCTCTCTTTTGACATACATTCTAACAAACGCATACATACTGAACCCTCAGAGATCTTTAACGACATTAAGGCTTGTCCACTTCCATAGATCTCTACTTTCACCTCTTCTTCATTTTCATATACAAACCCTAGATCAGCGTACTTAAATGTAGGTGTTTTAAAGACGATCAGTGCTGAATTTTGCTTCAAGTAAGGCTTTGATGCACATGCAGGAAACAAAAGACTTAAGCCAAAAAAGAAGGTCATCATTTTAATATTCATCCCTACTCCCCTTTTTTTAGATAAATTATACACTATTTAAGAGATTTTTAAGCACCCTATATATATAATCCCATCCACAAGTTACAGATGGCCCCATCGTCTAGCGGTTAGGATCCATGGTTTTCATCCATGTTACAGGAGTTCAAGTCTCCTTGGGGTCACCATTTTATAACTTGTAAACTTTTCAATATTAGTGGCCCCATCGTCTAGCGGTTAGGATCCATGGTTTTCATCCATGTTACAGGAGTTCAAGTCTCCTTGGGGTCACCACTTCATCATCTATCTTGTTTCTACAATTAATTTATGTAAATTCCACTATAATACTCTAAAAAATAGGTCGCCTATGTTTCGTTCACTTTCTATACTCATATTACTTTTAATCCCCATGCACAGTATGGCTAGCTCTTCCTATACTGTCAACATCGCTATCTATAAAAATGTCAATACGCTAAATCATAAACTAAAGAAACTTTCTCCTGCTTTACGAAAGACAGTTGAAGTAAAAAAAATCAAAAAACGCCATATAGCCACAACTTTACCTACAAAAAACAAAGCATTATTGGAAACACTTCTCCCTGCGTATAGAAAAGTTTTTTCTGATGCCTT
>JGI24023J19991_10001480_pt1 | contig 17805 bp, 16 predicted proteins | sample Cruoilmetagenom1_FD_19991 | JGI IMG/M metagenome (IMG submission 19991) | reverse complement strand
CTGTTGATAAAATCATCACTTCAATTCCAGTTGCCGGGTGGCTGCTTGCAGGAAAAGATAAAGCGCTAATAACAGCTCACTTTAAAGTTGAAGGAACCAGCGAAGAACCCAAGGTCACTGCGGTACCAATTGGTTCAGTTTCAAAAACCGTCTTTGGTATTTTCAAACGAACGCTTGGACTCCCGGGGAAACTGGTCAAAGATGTCGGAACCTTATTCAAACAAGAACCTGAGAAAAAGGTCGAGCCCTGATTATTTTTATTTGTGGAAAGCTACTGTTACTCTGCAACCTTGTCACCAACGTAAACCGTAGCGATTCCGAAAGTCTGGTCAACATATTGTAAGCGCTGAAAACCTGCTTCGCCCATCATATGTGAGAATTCTTTCTGGCTGGGAAACTCAATAACCGAATCAGGCAGATACTGGTAGGCACTCCGTTTGGACAACAGGCCGCCGATGGTCGGTAAAATCTTCTGAAAATAGAAGTAGTAGAGTTTCCGAAACAGTTGACTGCGGGGATTGGAAAACTCAAGGATGACGGCACGACCTCCCGGCTTGAGCACCCGGAACATTTCGCTCAGACCTGCCTGGCGATCGACAACATTGCGGATACCAAAAGCGATTGTAATCCCATTAAAACAATTATCAGGATGGGGAATTTCTTCGCAAGGAGCATTGACCAACATAATCCGCCGGCCATGGGGAGATTTTTGCAATTTGGATTGCCCCTGCACCAGCATCCCCTGAGTGAAATCCTCACCGACAATTGTCACAGAAGGATCGGTTTGTTCTGCAACTTCCAGAGCTACATCGCAGGTTCCGGTCGCAATATCCAGAACTCGTCCATTTTTTGGAATACTCAACTGACTGACAGCAAAACGCCGCCAACGCCGATCAATACCAAAAGAGAGCAGTCGGTTCAAAAGATCGTAACGATAAGCAATATCGTCAAACATCTGTCGAACACCGCGACCTTTGTCAGATAACTGAAACATGTGTAAACTCCTGATAAACAACTTGCGCGGGACACTAGCACAGAGTTAGATCACCGCCAACTATAAACCTTGCATCTAAGCCATAGCCAGAAAGTTGAGATAAATTCAATCATGGTCAATAATAACAGCCAAAAATCGCTGGTTGAAGTCTGCGCAGCTGTCATCCAGCATCAAAATAAAATACTTATCACCCTACGTCCAGAAGGCAAACGACTTGGGGGGTATTGGGAATTTCCCGGTGGAAAAATAGAAACAGGAGAATCGCCGCAAGTCGCATTAGAGCGAGAATTACGAGAAGAGCTGGATATTGAAATTGAAGTTGGAGCATTGATAGAGACTGTTCACCATAGCTACGAATGGGGCAATGTGCAGATTCTAGCTTACTCATGTGTTTGGAAAAGTGGAAAAATAAGACATCTTGAAGTTGCCGATCATCGTTGGGTTGCGCCAGAAAATCTTCTCAACTATGATATTTTGGTCGCCGACCAGCCAATCATCAGAAAACTACAAAAAATGGCTGTTGGGTAAAATACAGGGAGAGATCACGATGAGCATTCAGCTAACAATTTTATGCGAAAACAGTGTCGACCAGGTCAGCCCTTACGGATTGTTGGGAGAACATGGGTTTTGCTGCCATCTACAAACTCCTGATGGCAATTTCCTCTTCGACACCGGTGGGGGCATGACAATTAGGAATAACGCCAAACTGCTGGGAATAGATTTCACAAATTTACAGGGGATCATGTTCAGCCACGGTCATTTTGACCACACTGGTGGACTGAAGCAGGTTCTGGAAAAAGCCGGGAAAATCCCAATTTATGCCCATCCTGATTTGTTTTCCGAGCATTACAGTAAAAATAGCGGAAAAATGCACAACATTGGAGTGCCCTGGCCACAAGCAGAGCTGGAAAAGCTGGGTGCCGATTTCAAATTTTCTGCAGCCCCTTACAAGGTGACACCGGATCTGCTCCTGTCGGGAGAGGTGCCACGACTCTCCAAAGTTGAAACCGGCGATCCCAACCTGTTATCCCTCGCCGAAAATGGAACAGAAATCACCGATCCCCTCCATGATGACTTGTCACTATTTATCAATACTGATAAAGGGTTGGTGATTTTACTTGGGTGTGCCCATGCAGGGCTGTTGAATATTATTGATCACGCAATTAAGGTCACTGGAAATAAAAAAATCTATATGGTTTTAGGGGGAACACATCTAAAATTCTGTAGCGAAGAGCAAATGACTGCAACCCTGAATCGGCTGGAGGAGCTTGATGTCGACCTGATTGGCGCATCGCACTGTACCGGACTTAGAGGTGCGCGAATGCTGGCTGAACGTTTTGGTGAGCGCTTTTTCTCTGCCTCGGTCGGAGTCAAGATTAAAATTTAAACAGCGCTGAAAACAAAAAAGACCAGAACGACTTTATTTTACCGTTCGGGTCTCAAATTAAGTGTAATTGGCGCGCCCGATAGGATTCGAACCTATGACCTCTGCCTCCGGAGGGCAGCGCTCTATCCAGCTGAGCTACGGGCGCATGGGCTGTACTATATACGCTACAACTCCCATTAATGCAACTGGAATTGATTGCAGCAACAATACCAGAGATAGAGCAACGAAAACAATAAAAGGGATCGGGTTAAAATGGCTATTAAGTTTTTTGGACAATTTTTGATAGACAAAAAAATCATCACCCGTCTGGATTTGTTGCGCGGCATTGAACTGCAAGAAAAGTCCAATCTTCGTTTTGGAGATCTGGTCATAGAAATGGGGATGATGACAACAGAACAGATAACCTTGACACATCGTGCACAGCGGCACGAGGATTTACAGTTTGGCGATATGGCTGTCAAAATGGGTTTTCTCACTCCGGAGCGGGTGAAACAAGTTCTCGATAGACAACAAAATGAACATCTTTATATCGGTGAAGCTTTGGTCAAACTTGGGACTATCAGCATGGAAGAGTTAGATTTTCACTTGGTTGAATTTAAGCAGGCCCAGAAAGTTTCCGTTGCAGAGAAAATTGTTATTCCTGCCGGGATTTCCCATCAGCCCATTTGGGAAATTGTTGCGGATATGACCTACAAAATGTTGACACGAGTCGCTGGAGTGACCTTCCAAACCGGCCCTTGCGCTATTACCGGAACCCTCCCGGAACGACCGGTTATTATTGAACTGGAATTTTCCGGCTCGCTCAGTGCGCACTATTTACTGACAGTTTCTGAATACACCCGAGCACTGATTGCCAACGCTATACTCAAAGAGGATAAAGTGGCCACGGGGTCAGATGAGGAAACAGATGAGGCAGTGAAAGAATTTGTCAATATCGTCTGTAGCAATATCGTGAGCAAGGCAGCTCAGTTTGGTTACAGTATTGATACCTCCCCCGCTCAAATACGCCGACAGAATACTATAGGCCTCGCAATCCCGGGAGACCAAACCGGGCTATTGTTTCCAATCTATTTTTCCAATGGTGAAATATTCGAACTGACCATCGTCGTTCCAAAAGGAGAGTAAATGGCTCTGAGGTCTCTCATCTTGATGATCATCACCTCAATTGGGGGAGCCATCGGTTGGCGCTGCGGATCATATGGCGGAATCATGGGCTCTTATCTGGCAAGCGTAGTGGGGACATCGATAGGATTTTATCTAGGCAGAAAAATTCAACGTGCTTTGGATGGAGATTAAATAAGAAGTCCGTTTTATAAAACCTATTTTTGAGATAATCGGGCAGAAACGGGCACCTTTAATTGGGGCATGCTGGGAAAATCACTCTTTATCAAGATGTAACCAGCAAGGCGTTTTTTACCTGTTGGAAATTCCGCTGAAACTTTCAGGAGTGATTGTTCTCCTGGAGCTATTTTGAATGGTGACAATTCAGCGACAATCCCGGCACTGGTAGCCGTTGGTGTTTGCAGAGTAATAATTTTGTTTGATCGGTTAACAATTTCGAGTTCAGCTACCAATGGCGTATCTTTTTTTACAATTCCCCAATTAATTCTGTTCGGCTGTAAAAACAGTTCAACTTTAACGTTCCCCTGCAAGCCGAACGTTACAGCCGTATGTTTTGGATCATTTGTCTCAAAAGTCACCCGTTTTTGGATTGCACCATGAAATCCCTGGGAATCAAAAGTCACCCGCAACTCCCCAACAGCCCCTGGGACAAGCTTGTGGGTCGAGAGCAGGGCAGCGGTACACCCACAGGAACTTCGCAAGCGGCTGATTTCCAAAACCTTATCCCCAGCATTTTGAAAGCGAAAGGTGGTATCAATTTTGGTCCCTTGCATAGTCTCACCAAAATCATAATTCAAGCGTTCAACCACCAATGCCGGCTCAGCAAACACAGAACTGCAGGAAAAAAAACATAGAAACAATAACAAACAGCAACGCATAATCGACCTTTTTACATGATTTTATACTCTTAACAACGCTGAATCATAACATGTTTCCCCTGATTAAAATAGCAGCTCTACGCGTAGTTGCAATTGACATCGTTACTTTTTTCCTGCTATAGGTTGCTGTCAAACTACAGTCACCCGGGAGTCACAAATATAATGGTAGAGCAAAATCGCAGGGTTCTTTTTTCTCGAGAAAGAATAGCTGTTGAAATTAAGCGTCTTGGCCAAGAAATCAGCCAGGACTATCATGATCAAGAGATCATGTTGGTTGGAGTCTTGAAAGGCTCCTTTTTATTTATCGCCGACTTGATCAGGGAAATTGAGATCCCATCGGTAATCGACTTTGTCCGGCTGGCAAGCTATGGCTCTGGTACTCGCTCATCGGGAATCATTGAATTCCGTAAAGAGCTTGAAATGCCGATTCGTAATCGCCATGTTATTATCGTCGAAGACATTGTTGATAGCGGCTATACACTGGAATGTCTCTACAACAAACTGTTACTACAGGAACCCCGCTCTTTAAAAATCTGTACCTTGATTGACAAGAGAGCCCGCCGGGAAGTAGAAATTGAAGCGGACTATATCGGCATCAGCATGGAAGATGGTTTCATTATCGGCTATGGCCTTGATCATGACGAAAAATACCGCAACCTTCCCGATATTTACCTGGTTGAAGATGACTGAATATTACGAACTCATATGGTAAAGTCTATCGTCAAAAATATTTATCAACAGACCCAGATACACCACAAAAGAAATGGGTCACTTGCTGAATTAGCCCTGATAAAGGAGAACGCCTGATGATCATTGTTTGTCCTGAGTGTTCGACCAGATTCAATGTCAATGCCGACCGAATCCCTGAGGGGGGTGCAAAAGTACGTTGTGCTCGCTGTAAGCATGTCTTTCTAGCAGAGAAACCGCTCGATCAGGAACCACAGGCGATTGAAGAGGTGGAAAGTTTTCAAGAAGAACCAACTGCCGATGATAGCCCGAGCGAAACAACCCCAGCGGAAGCAGATTTCAGTTACGACAAGTTCCAGGAACTTGATTCCGATGAGGCAAAAGAGGGGGATTTCACCTTCGAAGCTGAAGCTGCTGAAGAAGACTTTGTTTTTACTGGATCTAGCGATGAGCCCGTCAGTACCATTGAGAAAGTTCTTGCTACAGAAAACGGTACTGAAACTGGGTCTGTTCCTACTGAAATCGCCAGTGAAATAGCCGCCGCTGAAGCATCCCCAGCTGAACCAGAATTTCCCGTACAACCAGTTCCAGAAAAGAAAAGTGGGGCGGTTGCCAGTGTCATCAGAATTTTGTTGCTGTTGATTCTGGGAATTTTGATTATTGGTGGCGTGTTCGTCTATATGAATGGTACGGATCAGCTGAATCAGACGATACAGCAGATTTTTGGACAACAAAGTGAGCGGCCGGTGCAGACCGGCCAGATCACCCTTGGCGAGCTAAAAGGGGAGTTTATCCAAAATGAGCAATCCGGTGAGCTTTTCCTGATCAGGGGAGAAGCACTCAACAGTTATACCGAAGCCCGTTCAGCAATACAGGTTAAGGGAGTTATTTTTGATCAGAATGGCAAGCCGCTACTACAAAAAACTGTTTTTTGTGGAAATGCAATTGACGACCAGAAACTTCAATCCCTGCCATTTTCAGAACTGGAAAAAATCATGGGAAACCAGTTTGGCAACGAACTGAGCAATATGAAAATTGACAGTCAACAGTCCATCCCTTTTGATATTGTCTTTAAAGAGCTGCCAAAAAACCTATCTGAATTCAGCGTCAAAGTCACATCTTCTCAGCCTGTCACCGAGTAGTTCTCCTCTTTTCCTCCCACAAAAAAATAGCAGAACCATTCTCTCCAGCTCATTTATCACCTGACCACAATCATCCCAATAAAAAAAGCGGCAACCATCCAAGATAGCTACCGCCTCTATTTTGTCGCAAATCAGAGCCGTTTATTCAGCAGAGATAGCCTCTACTGGACAAGCATCAACACAGGCGCCACAATCGGTACAAAGATCTGCATCAATTNTGTAGATATCACCTTCGCTGATTGCTTCAACAGGGCATTCGGGCAGGCAAGCGCCACAAGCAATACATTCGTCTGAAATTACATGAGCCATTGGTTTTTCCTCCTAAAATAGGTAATTTTTTTCACCCGACAATCGGGTGTGATGTCCTGTCTTTTATCAGATATTTAATCCGCTGTCCAGAGCAGAAAAATCCTTGCCTAAAAACCACCACCTAAGCTAGCCTAGCCTTCTATTTTGAGAATAATCTCTTGCCACAGAAGGGGTTAGGGCTCGCCCTGACCTTATCAATCCAGGTCAAATAGTAACATTACATATGGTCATCAAGGAGATTCAATATGGACATTCTGGCACTAAATTGTGGGAGTTCCTCGGTAAAATATCAGCTTTTTGATTGGAGTAAAAAAGAAGTTATTGCAAGGGGGATGGTTGAACGTGTCACCATTGGTGATTCTTATATCATCCACGAAGTCCCCGGTCGCGATACCTATCGGGAAGAATATGAGTGCCCCGATCATAAAACTGCTGTACATCTCATTGTCAAAATTCTCACAGATAAAACCTATGGGGTTGTTGCAGACATGAGCCAGATTTCTGCCGTTGGTCATAGAGTTGTTCACGGGGGCGAAAAATTTACCCGTTCTACCTTGATTGATGCCACAGTTCTGGATGCCATAAAAGAGGTTCAACACCTGGCTCCACTACATAATCCACCCAATATTGCTGGGATTGAAGCTGCCCAGATCAATCTTCCGGATGTTCCGCATATTGCTATTTTCGATACAGCATTTCATCAATCCATGCCAGAACATGCATACACCTACCCGGTACCTCAGGACTGGTATGAAAAACATGGAGTGCGGCGTTATGGTTTTCACGGGACCAGCCACCTTTATGTTTCTAAACGCGCTGCGGTGCTTCTGGAGAAAGCTCCTCAGGACTGCAACATTATTACCATGCATATTGGCAACGGGGTCTCTCACAGCGCAATTAAAAATGGCATTTCAGTTGACACTTCAATGGGTCTTACCCCTTTAGAGGGTGCGGTTATGGGCACCCGCTGTGGAGATATTGACCCCGCAATTCCTGCATTCATTATGGAACGAGAGAATCTTTCTCCGCAAGAAATTGACGGTATTTTGAATAAAAAATCGGGAATTCTGGGTATTACTGGTGAGTTTACAGACCGCCGAGATGTTATTGAGGCGGCTGAGGCTGGCAATGAACGCTGTAACCTGGCACTTGAGATTGAAGGTTACCGGCTCAAAAAGTATATTGGTTCATACTGCGCAATCCTGGGCCGATTGGACGCTGTCGTCTTTACCGCTGGAGTTGGGGAGATGGGTTGGCTGATCCGTGAAAAAGCACTGGAAAATCTCGAACACATGGGCATCAAACTCGATAAAGAAAAAAATCGCAAGACGATGACCCGCAAAGCGGAAACAACCATCACCACTCCCGATTCTCCGATCAAAGTTTTCGTTATTCCGACGGATGAGGAATTGGTGTTTACTGAAGACGTAGTGGCAATTCTGGAAAAAACCTACACAGATCATATGAATTTCAAATATTCATTTACTGAAAATACATTTCAACGCAAATAGCAGTCTCCCCTGCTAAAAAATTTCTGATGGCTAAGCAAGAAAATCCTTAGCCATCAGAAATAGGCCTCTCCATAATCAGGAACCTGATTAAACCAGTCCAAATTGCGACGCGCTTCTCCCAGAGCCGCTTCTGTTTGAGTAATTATTCTTTCCCGATCCTTTGGATAACTTCCCGCTAGATGCAAAATATTTGAGACATGATTGGAGCGCAAAATTGTTTTTTGCGGCCGTAGCTGTGTCACAATCAGCAGTGCTTCTTTAATGATCTCACCATTTGTCAACGGCTCTATCAGTTCAAAATAAGAGTCATTATGGCGCCGGAACATGGTCAAAAGTGAAAAATATTCTGGTGAAAGCTGATTGATCCACTCAGCCGTTGCTGCAGCGTGTTCAAACTGCGTTCCCGACCAGCCAATCCAAGAATAGCGGTGATCGATAATTTTATTCCTCCGTTCTGCGCCTTGCGGCAAAGTTCCAGCATCCGCTCCGGGCTGTAACCTTTATTTGTCAACTTCATCGTCAGCGCATCACCACTTTCAAGGCCAAAGTAAAGTATTCGCAGCTTTCTCAATTTAAGTTGCTGTAATTCGTCAACATTCTTGGTCGTCAAACTTTTTGGAGAAGCATAGATTCCAACACGGGTCAGATTTGTGAATTTCTCATTCAGCAGGTCAAGAATTTTAATCAGTTCCTGCTGCGGATAGACCAGAGCATCACCGTCGGCAAGAAAAATCCGTTGATACTGATGGCGGTGCTCTTCTGGAATAGCTTCTATCTCAGCAGCAATATCTGCCACGCGACGCACCCGAAACTGTTTCATTTTATACATGCCACAAAATTCACACTGATTCTGACTGCAACCAATGGTGATTTGCAAAATTAATGATCGCGCCTCAGAGGGGGGACGAAATACCGGCTCCTCATAGTTAAAATAATACATCAAACCTCTCTATTATTGAGTCAGCAAAAACCATTCGATGTTTTATTCTACCACAGAGAAAAACACCAAACCAGCAATGACAAACCTTGCGTTTAACCCCCAAAAACCGCTATCTTTCTGATCTGGATGCTGCCAGCGATAAACATTCACACCAGAATATTCCGAGGGAGGAAAAAATGCATCAAGTTCGAATCAAAAATACCGGGGAAACCTACTCTGTTGGCAAGATTATCTGCCTGGGTCAAAATTATCTGGATCATATCCGCGAACTGGGCAGCAAAATGCCTGATCGTGCAGTCATTTTCTGTAAACCACCCAGCAGCCTGTTGCCCAATGGTGGCGTTGTTGAAATCCCTAAATATTCTAACGATTGCCATCACGAACTGGAATTAGCCTTACTGGTAGGAAAAACCGGCAAACATATCCAGGAGAAAGATGCTCTATCATACTTGGCGGGATATGGAGTGGCACTCGATTTAACTCTGCGAGACATCCAGAGCGAGCAGAAGAGCAGAGGTCTGCCGTGGGAAATTGCTAAAGGTTTTGATACATCCTGTCCCATATCTGACTTCACTCCAACAGAGAGAATCTCCGACCCCAATAACCTACAGCTCAAGTTGAGAGTTAATGGTGAAATTCGCCAGCAAGGCAATACAAATCAGATGATGCGCTCTGTAGAGAAAATTATCGCTGAAATTTCAAACTTTTACACCCTGGAGACAGGGGATATGATTCTGACAGGGACTCCAGCTGGAGTCAGCAGAATCGAAACAGGGGATCAGCTAGAGGGAACCATAGAACACGTTGGATCATTACAGGTTTCAGTAGCGTGAAACAAAGTATCGCCCTCATTGGTCCGGGTCGCGTTGGTTGCGCCGTAAGCAAACGCTTATATGAAGCGGGGTATCCACTGACTGCAATTATCAGTCGCGGGCGAAAAAAAGCTGTTGAAGCCTGTACCTTTATTGGCTGTTCAACAACCCTGGCCTCCGAGCAAATTACAGATAGTGCCACTGCGCAAATAATTCTACTCGCAGTTCCAGATGACCAGATCCAGGGTTTAGCGCTAAAAATTCAGACGACAGCGATTTTATCAAAATCGACAACCATGATCCATTTCAGCGGTCTGCTCCCAGCTGAAATCATGCGCCATAATTCATCACCAGCATCATTGCTATCCCTGCATCCACTCCTCCCATTTGCCGATCGCCAAAAGGCATTCATCAATTTGTCGCAATGTCCTTGTGCTCTGGAAAGTGACACGCCACAAACATTGGCATTGGGACAAGAGTTGGTCAGTGCCATTGGTGGAGAGTGCTTTACCCTTGATAGTGACAAAAAACCGCTTTATCACGCAGCCGCCTGTATCGCATCCAATTATCTTGTCACGTTACTCGCCTCTGCCCGCGATCTGCTGGTGAGCTGCGGAATAGAACCAGAACAAGCAATTCCATTGTTGCTCCCTTTAGTNNAGNCANCATTGGAAAANGTGAAGGAGCNCGGCCCTGAACAGGGNTTAACGGGCCCTATTGTCCGTGGCGATATTGGAACCGTTGAAAAACATATTCAAACACTGCAAAACGGCGCTCCTGAGCTGCTACAACTCTACATGCAAATGGGAACACTGACGACCTCAATCGGTGCAAGATCAGGCCGATTAGAAGAAGAAAAAGGCGCTGTACTCCGGCATCTTTTTTCTACAAAAATTGAAGATCTGGCTAAAACACAAGACACAACAAGTTTAAGTGAAAAAAATAATTAAAATTATTTGTTTTAAGTTGCATTTAGAGTAAACTCACCATCTCTGGCAGAAAAACTTTAACAAATCCTAATATTACGTTTTTTTGCTCTGTATCACAATGAAGAGTCAAGAGAAAGGATAGCGATAGATATGCAACGTATCTATCTGAAAAATAAAAGTTATTCTGTTGACAATCTGCCTTCTGAGCCGAGTCTTCTGGTGGAGTTATTGGACTTGTGTCACAATGACAATGCCAATTTTGAAATGTTCTCAACAGCAATCAAGAAAGATGTCAGTTTAACTGCAAAAATATTGCAGGTTGCAAATTCCCCAGCTTATCGGCAATGGAACAAAATGACCGATATCCGCAGGATGCTAATCGTCTTGGGGATGACCAATATCAGAAATATCGTCACCACCTGTGCCATACAACAATTCTTTGCTAAATTCACTAAAGATTTCAACCGACATGTTCAGTTTATCTGGCTGCGCTCCCTGATTTGCGCCAATCTGGCAGAAAGAATTGCCAAACTGATCGGTTATGAAAAACCAGGGGAAGCATTCCTTGCCGGGCTACTCCATCAGATCGGCATGTTGCTACTGTTACTCAATCGTGAAAGTAGTTACCTGCCAATTCTGGATCGTTATTATACTGAGACAGAAAAGTTTCTCATTCTTGAACAAGAACAGTTACAGGTCAATCACTGTGAATTGGGAACCGCATTAGTTGAAAGCTGGGAACTCGATTCCTTTATTGCTGATGCCATCCAGTTTCAACATGCTCCTGCAGATGAGCTGCTCAGTTCTCCTCATCTATTAAAGATACTAGCCGTTGCCAGCCCTCTCAGTTCAAAAAATAGTGCCCGAGAGAGCACGACCTACCTCGAAAAAGCTGGTCTACTTTTCGATATGACTGAAGATACAATTCTGGACTGCCTCACCTTCGCAGTAGAAAAAAGTAAACAGATGATCACTGATCTTGGCTTCAGTGGTCGCTTCTATATGGACGATAATGAGGAAGAATGCTTCAACCCAACCCAGCATGAAACCAGCAGGAAAAACCTGGCTGAGAAAGTTGAAGATATCGCCTTAAGCAATTCGATTGGGAAAAGCGAAAAAATTGAATTGGTTGAATTCACCAAAGAGATCAGAACCAATTTCAATGCCCTCTTCAATCTTAACCAGCTGTTCTTCTTTAAGATTGATGAAAATCAGACCACCCTATCAGCAATCAATGACCTGGAAATCAATAAACTGGATGAAATTGAATTCAAAGTCGGGGATAAAAACAGCTTACTGGTCAGAACCTTCAATGAAAAAAAATGTCTTATAACTTTATCTAACAAATGTTCTATCGCTGATAAACAGGTTATCAGACTACTCAACGCAGAAGGTGCATATTTCCTCCCCATCTATCATGAGGAAACAGGAATCGGGGTTCTGGCACTTGGAACCACTGAACTGGAATGGCCAAATCTACAGAACAAAATTCCATTATTAAAATTATTGAGCAAAGAAATTGCCCGAAAGTATTTCTCACTTATCCAGAGAGATTCTCAATCGGCGGGCATGACTATCGTTGATTTTAAAAAAGTCGCCCATGAAATAAGTAATCCACTGACTATCATTAATAACTATCTTTATATGTTGGGTAAAAAAATTGACAGTGATCACTCAGCTCAAGAGGAGCTAAAATTTATCAGTGAAGAAATCGAGCGCGTTGGTAGTATCCTTCTTCGGGCAAAGGATCCAGAAGCGCCAACCAAAACAAAATACAAACAGGTCGATATCAACAAGCTCCTGACCGAATTAGATACTTTATTTAACGGTTCTCTCTACAAAACAAAACAGATAGAATCAACATTAATGCTGGATAAACAGATCCCGACTCTCTATTGTCCAAAAGACAAATTAAAGCAGATTTTGATCAACATCATTAAAAATGGTGTTGAAGCATTAGGGGATGCCGGCGCGATTAAAATCACAAGCAGAGACAACGTCTATCAAAATAGTCAGCAATATGTAGAGATTTCGATTCAAGACAATGGTCCTGGAATCGATCCTGAAGTTTTGAAAAACCTCTTTAAGCCGGTCACAAGTACAAAAGAGGGGCATTCTGGATTGGGGCTTTCCATTGCCAATACACTGGTTCAGGAAATTGCGGGAAATATCTCCTGTTATTCCAGCCAAGACCATGGAACTGAGTTTAAAATCCTCATCCCCCGCAAACAAGAAGAGAGTGAGATTGAGCTGAAATGATGGATCTAGGTCATTTCAACAAATTCCAGAGAAGTCCTTCATCAACGAAAACAGCAAAAATACTGATCGTTGACGATGATCTGGAAGTCGCCAGAAGTATCAAAGGGGTCCTTTCACTGAATGGGCTGAATGTCAGTTCAGTCTCTGGTGGATACGCCGCGATTGAAGAGCTGCACAACAATCAATATGAGCTGGTTCTCCTTGATCTCAATATGCCTGACATGGACGGTGAAGAGGTTCTAGATCACATTAACAACAACAGTATCGATACAAATGTCATTGTCGTAAGTGGTGAATCTGAAATAAAAAAAGCGATTCATGTCCTAAAAAATGGGGCAAAAGACTTCATCCGCAAACCTTACTCAGCCGATGAACTGCTATTTTCAATCACCAATGTTCTGGAAAAAATTCACCTTGAACGAGAAAACCAGGAGATATTGGAACAGCTGGCTGAATCAGAAGCTCTGCATCGTTTCATCGTACATAATTCACCGGATTTACTCTACATGCTTGACCGAGAAGGGCACTTCGTTTTTATCAACAAAAACACTATTAAATTACTCGGTTACAGCAGAAAAGAGATCATTGGAAAACACTACAAGGATGTGATTTTTGCAAAAGATCTTGATCGCGCAAATCTTTTCTTCAGTGACAAACACCTGCCGAATGACACCAAAAGCCAGGAACTGAGGTTGCGGTGTAAAAATAATGGATCACTGCTACACGTTGAAGTACGTGCGATCAATATAGAGAAAAAGATTTCCGGGGGCTACAAACTGGGACGAAACTACAATCGAAATCAAAGCTTTATTGGAACCTACGGGGTAGCCAGAGATATTACAGAAAGAAAAAAAGCTGAAGAAATTATCCGTTTTCAGCACAATCATGACCTGCTGACCGGATTACCAAATAGAACGTTACTGAACGAGCGCTTGGTAGCGCTGATTGCTCATTCCAATGAAAACAGTGAAAAATTTGCCCTGTTGTTTATTGATATCAACCGTTTCAAGTTGATCAATGATACCTATGGACAAAGCATTGGAGATGAGCTACTCAAAACCCTTGCCGAAACCCTGAGAAGATGCACCCGAGAGGAAGATACTCTGGCTCGGCTGGGCAGTGATGAATTTATTCTCCTTTTGTCAAACATAAACTCTGCCGATGATGCCATTGCTGCTGCGAAGAATATCGTTGCCGCAACTGCGCTGCCATTCAATCAGCAGGGGCATGATATTCATATTACTTTAAGTATCGGTATCGCAATCTATCCAGATCATGGAGAGAGCAGAGAAGTTTTAACGAAAAATGCGGATATTGCCGTATGCAGCGCAAAAACTAAAACACGCAAGCGGCATTGTTTGTACAGCACCAATCTTAAAAACAAAAACAGCCAAACTGTTTTTGTTGAAAATATGATCAGAGACTCAATTAAAAACGAACGATTTGTGGTTTTCTATCAACCCCAGATTGATCTAAGTTCAGGAAAAATCCATGCAGCTGAAGCATTAGTAAGGATTATGTCGCCCAATGAAACACTGATCCTGCCTGGTAAATTTATTGATATTGCAGAAGAAACCTCTTTAATCAATGACATTGGAGAAATCGTCCTCAAAAAGGTCTGCCAAGACATAAGAGACTGGAATAAAAAAGGTCTGCAAATACAGGTTTCTATCAATGTATCCGCGCTCCAGCTGGCGATGGGTAGTTTTGCGGACTATGTTTTAGAAGAACTTCATACTTACGAAGTAAACCCTAAAGAGATCGAAATTGAGCTAACAGAAAACATCCTGGTACAAAATATAAATAAGACCATAGCCAATATTGTAAAATTAACGGATGCAGGGATTAAAATTGCAATCGATGACTTTGGAACTGGCTACTCATCTCTCAGTTACTTGAATCATCTACCGCTGAATACTTTGAAATTAGATCAATCTTTCATGCAAACAATAACTGCAGAAAATATGAATGATACAATTATTCCAGCGATCATTAATGTGTCTAAAGGGTTACAGCTTGATTTTATTGCTGAAGGGGTAGAAACCCGGGCGCAGCATGAATATCTGTTACAACAAGGCTCTTGTATTGCGCAGGGCTTTTATTACAGTAGACCGATTGAAAAGAAACAGCTCATTGATTTTATTAGTAAATATGGTGTAAGAGAATGTTCCTGAAATTAAATAGGCAACAAAAAAGCCCCGCCAAAAATTGGTGGGGCTTTTTTTGTTGCCATAATGCATCACGTATCTTGCAATGCAGCATGTGCAGCAGCTAAACGGGCAATTGGCACCCGATACGGCGAACAGGAGACATAATCCAAGCCAATCTCATGACAAAAAATGACACTGGAAGGCTCTCCACCATGTTCTCCACAGATCCCAACTTTCAAATCAGGACGAGTACTGCGCCCCCGTTCAAAACCAATCTTGACGAGCTCCCCCACTCCACGCTGATCAAGTGCAACAAAAGGATCTTTTTTCAGGACGCCACGCTTAATATACTCAGGCAGAAAATGGCCGGCATCATCACGTGACAGCCCATAGGTCGTCTGGGTCAAATCATTGGTTCCAAAAGAGAAGAACTCTGCTTCACGAGCAATCGCATCAGCTGTCAGGGCAGCACGTGGTAACTCAATCATGGTTCCGATCAGATAACCAATTTTTAGCCCGTAGCTCTCGCAAACCTCATCAGCCACCCGGATTGCATTGGCACGTAAAATTGTAAGTTCATTCACATGGCTGATCAACGGAATCATGATCTCTGGGACGATCTCAAAACCCTCTTCTTTAACCAGTTCACAAGCTGCTTCCATAATTGCACGGACTTGCATGTCATAGACTTCAGGATAGGTAATTCCCAAACGACAGCCGCGATGTCCCAGCATCGGGTTAAATTCATGGAGGTTTTCTACATGATTTCTAACTTCCGAAAAACGGATCCCAACCGCATTGGCAAGTTCCGAAATATCGTCCTCCGTTTGTGGCAAAAATTCATGCAGCGGTGGATCAAGCAGACGAATAGTAACCGGTAATCCCTTCATTTCACGAAAAAGACCGATAAAATCACTCTTCTGCATTGGTAAAATTTTATCCAGTGCCTGCTTACGCCCATCCAGATCATTCGCAAGAATCATCTCTCGTACGGCCTGAATTCGATCCCCTTCAAAAAACATATGTTCGGTGCGACACAAACCGATCCCTTCCGCACCGAAGTCCCGGGCAACCTTGGCATCGCGAGGAGTGTCAGCGTTAGTGCGCACTTTAAGGCGCCTGAATTGATCAGCCCAACCCATAAATGTGGCAAAATTACCACTCACCTCTGGCTGGATTTTTGGCACCACCCCAAGCATCACTTCACCGGAGGTACCATTTAAAGTGATACTGTCTCCACGCTTGATGAGTTGTCCAGATTTTGTGGTTAATTGCTGCTTTTCATAATCAATCTTGATATCACCGCACCCGGAGATACAACATTTCCCCATGCCACGGGCGACAACTGCCGCGTGAGATGTCATTCCGCCACGAGCGGTCAAGATCCCTTCTGCTGCATTCATGCCATGGATATCTTCAGGGCTGGTTTCAATTCGCACCAGAATAACTTTTTTCTTCAACCGAGTCTGTTCTTCAGCTTCATCAGCATTAAAAACCACCTGTCCACTCGCTGCACCTGGAGACGCCGGCAGACCTTTTGCGATCACCTGCTTTTCTGCATTAAGATCAAGGGAGGGATGTAATAGCTGATCAAGCTGATCGGGGTCAACGCGTAGCACGGCTTCTTTTTCTGTAATCAATTTTTCCGCTACCATATCTACTGCAACCTTGATAGCGGCTTGAGCCGTCCGTTTTCCAGTTCTGGTTTGCAACATATAAAGCGTACCTTTTTCAATGGTAAACTCGATATCCTGCATATCTTTATAGTGTTGTTCTAAAATTGAGCGGATATTAGCTAGCTGTTTATAACTGTCAGGCAAGACATCTTCCATTGCCGGCAGATCTCCATCTCTATGCTTATCCCGGTTGATCGGTTGTGGCGTCCGAATCCCAGCAACAACATCTTCACCCTGGGCATTGACCAGATATTCTCCGTAGAAATAATTTTCCCCGGTTGCCGGATCACGGGTAAAAGCAACACCGGTGGCACAATCATCGCCCATGTTACCAAAGACCATCCCCTGGACATTTACAGCAGTCCCCCAATCGCTGGGGATATCATGAAGCTTACGATAAGTCACAGCACGAGGAGTCATCCAGGAACCAAATACAGCGCCAATNGCTTCCCAGAGCTGTTGCAACGGATCCTCGGGAAAAGTTTCACCCAAACTCTCCTTGTAAGTCAGCTTAAATTCTCCCACCAGTTGCTGCAGATCTTTAGCTGACAATTCAGTATCCAGCTCAACATTTTGTTGCTTTTTTTTCTGCGACAGAATTTTTGCAAAGGCCTCACCGTTCATCCCTTTAACCACGTTGGCATACATTTGGATGAATCGTCGATAAGAATCATAAGCAAAGCGTGGGTCATTACTCTGGCGGATAACCCCTTGAATAGTTTGGTCATTCAGTCCAAGATTCAAAACCGTGTCCATCATCCCTGGCATCGATGCTCGGGCTCCGGAGCGAACTGAAACAAGCAAAGGATTTTCAGCGTCGCCAAAGCCTTTGTCCATCCGTTGTTCTAAGGTGGTTAAAGCCTTTGCAACCGCGTCACGTAAGCCCGTTGGATAATCGTGATTGTTTGAATAATAAGCGGTGCAGACCTCTGTTGTCAGGGTGAAACCTGGCGGAACCGGCAAGCCGATTGAGGTCATTTCGGCAAGGTTTGCTCCCTTGCCACCCAGT
>JGI24023J19991_10001479_pt1 | contig 17810 bp, 17 predicted proteins | sample Cruoilmetagenom1_FD_19991 | JGI IMG/M metagenome (IMG submission 19991) | reverse complement strand
GGTAAGGTCGTAGGCTGGCACCAGGGTCGTTTCGAATGGGGCCCAAGGGCGCTCGGCAACAGGAGCATCATAGCTGACCCCGGACGCACCGATATGAAAGACATAGTGAACGTAAAGATAAAGTTTAGAGAGCCTTTCAGACCGTTTGCGCCTTCCATATTGGTAGACAAGGCCTCTGAGTACTTTGACCTTGACGAGCCGGAAAAACACTATCCCGCACGCTTTATGCTATACGTCACAGATGTTAAAGAAGATAAGCGAGCGAAACTCCCGGCGATCACACACGTTGACGGTACAGGGCGACTACAGACCGTAATTAAGGACCTAAACCCAAAGTATTACAAGCTCATAGAATCAATGGGTGAAGCCACGGGGATACCCGTAGTTTTAAACACATCTTTTAATCTAAAGGGCGAGCCTATAGTTAATACCCCGGAAGAGGCGTTTAATTCCTTTAACGCAAGCGGCATGGACTTACTTGTATTAGGCAATTATATTGTAGATAAAGCAAAGCTCGGAAATTAACTCCCGACTTTTAAATTGAATAAAAAAGCTGTATATTACCGTGAGGATAATTAAATGGCATTCCTAAAAGGACTAACAAACAGGCTCGGCATTGTAGGAGAGCTGCTCTCGTTCTTCATTACGAACAAGTGGTGGTGGATAACCCCTATGCTGATCATACTTCTGCTCTTCGGACTTCTCATTGTGTTCGCGCAGAGCTCAGCCGTCGCCCCGTTCATCTACACACTTTTTTAAAGTTTCGTTGGGCTCCGGCATAATTTTGATCGGCCAAAGCACTCTTCCCGGATTTAAATCCAAGTGGATAGTTGTGTGTAGGGGTATCGTAAGATAACTATGAAAAAGGTAGCGGTCATAGGAAGCTCCGGGCAGCTCGGCACTGACATCTCCAGTGTGCTTTCACAGGATGTAGGTATAAATCTCTATCTGCTCGACCACTCTAAGATAGAGTGTACGGATAAGCTCTCGGTAGAAAACGCCCTTTTCGATATTAATCCGGAAGTAGTCATAAACTGCGCCGCATTCGTAAGGGTGGATGACTGTGAGGAAGAATCTCATGCAGCTTTCTCTGTGAATGCACTTGGCGCGAGTTATGTAGCGCAGGCTTGTGTGGATATAGACGCTACGGTGGTTTATATAAGCACAGACTACGTATTCGATGGCGGTAAAAGCTCTCCTTACACAGAGCAAGATACTACAAACCCCCTAAACGTCTACGGCGAGTCCAAGCTCGAAGGAGAGAGATTAGTTCGGGACTTGTGCCCAAAACACTTTATAGTCAGAAGCTCCGGGCTTTACGGCCATAGGCAGGGAAACAAAGGAGGGCTTGCCGGGAACTTTGTAGAGACTATGCTAAAGCTCGCAGACAAAGGAGGTCTGATTCGCGTAGTTAACGATCAGATCCTCACACCCACTTTCACAAAAGACCTGGGAGGCACTATAGCCGAGCTTGTTGATACTGATAAATACGGCACATATCACATAACCAATTCGGGCGAGTGCTCCTGGTACGAGTTCGGGAAAACTGTGTTTGAGCTATCCGGTCTAAGTCCTGATTACGGGCCGGTATCATCCTCAAAATACGGCGCTAAGGCTAAAAGGCCTGAATACTCAGTATTAGATAACACTAGTATTCACTCACTTGGAATCACCCCGCTCAGGCCTTGGAAAGAGGCGTTAAAACAATACTTAAATCTAAGAGAACGACCCTAAATGATTGACCTTTTTAAAATTTCACATAAACTTCTCGCCACTTCTAGTTAAAAATCCAAAACACATTTTTTGTAAGAGGGAGATTAGTAATGGAAAGATTTGTTATACCCCACGATCATGAGATCACAAAAGAGGACAGACGCAGGCTGAACGGTCACGGCTCGCTTATAATTTGGTTCACAGGGCTTCCTAGCTCAGGTAAATCCACCATCGCAAATGAAGTCGAGAAAAGGCTCATAGCCTCCGGCATTAGGACCTACATACTGGACGGCGACAACGTAAGGATGGGACTTTGCAAAGACCTCGGGTTCTCAGAGGAAGACAGGGCAGAGAACATCCGCCGCATAGGCGAGGTGTCAAAACTTTTCGCTGACGCGGGATGCGTTACACTGTCCGCTTTTGTCTCACCATATAGACGGGACCGCGACGCCATAAGAGAGCTTGTAGAGGACGGCGAGTTTGTTGAGGTATTCGTAGACGCCCCTGTTGAGGTATGCGAGGAGCGTGACGTAAAGGGTCTTTACAAGAAAGCGCGTGAAGGCGTTATCAAAGGCTTTACGGGTATTGATGATCCCTATGAAGAGCCGCAAAACCCTGAAATTACCATACACACCGACAAAAGCTCGCTTGAAGAAGGGGTTCAGATGGTAATAGATTATCTCGTCGAGAAAAAAACCGTAGAATTATAATAATAGAAATCACGGGCTCCTCCTCCGAGATCGTTTTCCGTGAGTTTCCCAAGAACGATCTGTGGGGAGAAGGCCTGATTTAATACCCATCTGTTAGAAGCTTAGCTGGAATCCCACAGTAAAGCTTTATCATGGTTTTAAAAAAACTGTCCCTTATTTTAAAGCACTANTAAAGTGATAGACTTAATAAAATGAGATAAACATAGTCCGGAGAGATAAAATAGCTTTTCCACAAACAGATTCCCTTGACACTGACAATATCAGCCGGAGATTTTGTATTATCATGGGCGGTAATGATATATTTTAAGGGACTTTCAGCGAAAATATTTAAAACGCAAAAAGTGATATGTCTAAGTCCGAAAAAGACCTAATTGGAAAAATAGAGTATTCAGATTCAAATATAGTTAAAGGCTGGGCGTTGAATCTCGCTCACCCGGACGAGCCTCTTACCCTGAGTGTGCTTGACGAAGGAGCCAAGATTGACGAGTTAAAACCCTCTATGTTCCGCTGGGACTTAAAAGAAAAGGGCTACGGCCGGGGCTACCACGGGTTTATCTTCCAATTGCCGCCCGAGCTCCTTGACGGCAATCCTCACGAGCTCCAATTCGTATTCGATCAAAGTGGCAGTGAGCTTAAGGGAAGCCCTGTGCTAATAAACCATAAGCCCGAATTTGATTTTACCCCGTTTGATGTATCCGATCTTACCGGTAGTAAGGTCCTCGTTCTGGCCCCTCACCCGGGTGATGAAAGCCTGGGCGCGGGCGGTAGTACAGCTCTTCATACGAGGGCCGGAGATACGGTGAAAATAATATTCCTCACAGACGGCTCACCGTCTGATACTTCGGGCAAATATTCAAAAGATGAATATGTGAACATAAGAGAGACCGAAGCTCAAAATGCCTGCTCCATACTGGAGGTAGGGGATATAGAGTTCTGGCGCGAGCCTTACAGGGAGCTCAGTGTTAACGAGAAAAATATTGATAGACTCGCCGCATTGCTAAGTGAATATAATCCCGGGCTCATCTACTGCCCGTCCCCGCACGAGTTCCACCCCGATCACAGAGTGGTGGCGGAGCTCCTTTGGAGAGCCGTTCAGAAATCAGGGATTATTTGCAAGATTGCTTTCACTGAGATAGATACAGCCATGCGCATAAACACGCTGGTAGATATAACCCCGGTTATCGAGAAAAAGAAATCCGCTTGCGGCGCCTATCAAAACCAGACGGGCAAAACGCCCAACGCAGAATACGCGCTCGGATTAAACCGCTTCCGCTCACTAACGGTCTCGGGGAAGTCGGAATACGCGGAGGGCTTCTTCATAATCGACTGCAGTGATATATTAAAAAGCCCTATAGAATCGTTCTCGCATCAACAGTTCTTTTCCTCGTCTAATTCAGTTCCTGTAAATGACCCGCCACTCGTGTCCTTAATAGTGCGCACAAAAAACAGGGATGCATTATTAAAAGAAGCGCTGTCCAGTATAGTTATGCAGTCCTATCCCAATATCGAAGTGGTCCTAGTAAATGACGGAGACTCCGATCTTTCGGAATTAGTTGCTGAGTTTAGAAAATATGTTGAAATACAGTATATAAATCCCGAGACTCCTCAGGGGATGGCAAAAGCCGCAAACTTGGGGATCATATCCGCTAAAGGAAAGTACGTAAACTTTCTTGACGACGATGACATTATCTATACAAATCACGTCTCAAAGCTCGCTCTATATCTTCAAACGACGGGTCAAAGAGCAGCGTACAGTGACTGTGAAGTCGGACACTACGACTGGAGCGAAAGGGGATTTACTCTAAAAAGAGAAAAAGAGCTAATACATGGACTGGAGCACGATCTGGATAAAATGATGGTGTCAATCTACATTCCCAATATGGTAATAATGTTTGAAAGGAGCCTGTTTGAAAAAATAGGCTACATGGACGAGGAGCTTGAAATATGTGAAGACTGGGACCTCTGGATCAGGCTCTGTCTCCACGTTTCTCCGGAGCGCATACCGGGCGTAACCGCCGAATACCGGTTTTTCGCAGATCATAATTACGACCATACCAAGTGGCGCATGAAAGTTTTTGAAAAGTATAGGCATTATTTTAGGGATGAAGAGCATGACACATCCCTTCTTAACCGCATAGATAAACTCGTCGAAGAAAACGGTTACCTTAGAAAGCGGCTCGCCCGGGAGCCGGTCCGTTCCGGAAGCTACAGTCCTCCAAGAAACAACACTGTATGGAAAATATTGTATACACTTAAGCGGAACCTGCCTGAAAGGTTGGTAAAATATATACAATCCAAGCAGTTCAAGCTCTGATATAACAGCATGAAATTATCCTGCATACTTGTCCACTATCACACACCCGAGCTTCTTAAAAGAGCCGTATCTGCAATTGAAAAAGACGCTTCCACAAGCGCGCTTGATGTAGATATCATCGTTGTAGACAACGGCAGTACTGAAAAGGACCGTGCGCTTCTTAAAAGCTTGGATGTAAAGCATATCGATCCGGGAAGTAATCTCGGATATGCCGGAGGCGTAAATCTAGGGGTCAAGCATTCAGATTCAGATGTGTTTATACTCATGAACCCTGATGTAGAGGTTCTCCCTGGCTGTATAGAATCCCTTGCTAACGCGCTTGGTAACGCGGCCTCAGCGGCAGGGCCAAGGTTCTATATGGATCACGGAAAACAGATTGCTCTCCCGCCGCTTGTATGGCTCACAAGAATGAACGAGATTATCTGGAGATCATCGGTGCTGAGCAGAGGGCAGGCAAGACGGGTTAGAAATTACTGGCGAAAGCACGCAAAAAAGCAGTGGCTTGCAACCCAGCCTGTCTTAAATTACCACCTGACAGGCGCGCTTCTGGCTATAACCCGCCGGGCTTGGGAGCAGGTCGGTTCGTTTGATGAAGTATTTAAGCTTTACTTCGAAGAGGTCGACTGGCTTATGCGTCTCAGGAGAAAGGGACTTAAAGCGTATTATGTCCCAAGCGCGGAAGCCATACACCTTGTAAATCAAAGCGCTATTAAAGAAAAACTTTCAAAGAAGTGGTATGCGGACTCCTTAGCTATATACAGAAGGCGTTACTACGGAGCACTCTTTACTGCTTTTCTAGAGCACGTGGTACCAGCACTCAGGGGTTTTCTCAATAAGATACAAAATGGCAGTGAAGAAGTATACGAAACTGCAGTTCCCTCAATAGATTTGTCGAGGTTTAAGTCAGTGTCAGAAAAACCCCTTTGGATAGAGATTTCAGTGAATAGATTAGGTATTCCCGCGCTCGGTGTTCCCATATACTCTAGGGATATTTGCAAGTGGGAGTTCCCGGAGACCGAATGGAATGCGCTTGAGCCCGGAAAATACTATTTAAGACTGGTTGATAACGACGGACGAGAGCTAGACACGCTTAAGATTTTTCACAAAATTACTGAATAAGGCCTGAAAATAATACGCTCCGTCTCTAATTCTATTTTATATACACCTGGTGAGCTTCTAAATCTCTTGGTATACTCCTCGTTGTACAGCTAAAAAATCGCTTGACTTTTTGATTGCCGATGTATTATGATTTAAGTACCCCTTTTGGTATATAAATAAGCTAAATGTCTGAAACTAAAGCAAAAATAGATCCTAGAATGACTGCCCTATTAAGAGATATAGGAGAGAAATCACGCGCATCGGCAAGAGAGCTTGCCAAAGTGCGCCCTGAGCTAAAGGACCGTGCGCTCCTTAAAATGGCGGACGATCTTGTAAAAAAAGCGGATTTCCTGCTATCAGAGAACAGAAAAGATATTGAAGAAGCAGAGAATAAAGGTCTTCAGGATTCACTCATTGATAGGCTCACGCTGACTCCCGAAAGAATAGAGAAAATAGCCCTGGGCTTAAGACAGGTCGCTTCTCTCACAGATCCCGTTGGAGAAATAGTCCGCATGTGGACAAGGCCCAACGGTCTGCGCGTAGGAAAGATGAGAATACCGCTCGGAGTGATAGGAATAATATACGAATCCCGTCCCAATGTTACCGCGGACGCAGCCGGGCTATGCATAAAGTCAGGAAACGCCGTCATATTAAGGGGCGGCTCCGAAACTCTAAGGTCAAACCTTGCTATAGGAGAGCTACTTAGAGACGCTCTAAGGCAATGCGGGCTTCCACAGGGCGCGATACAGATCATACCTGTCACTGAGCGCTCCGCAGTGCTCGAAATGTTAAAGCTTGATGAGTTGATAGACCTCATAATCCCAAGAGGCGGAGAAGGGCTAATTAGGTTCGTAACCGAGAATTCAAGCATCCCTGTGTTAAAGCACTATAAAGGTGTGTGTCATGTGTTTGTCGATGAGTCTGCCGATCTTGATATGGCTGAGAGTATCAGCATAAACGCAAAGGTGCAGAGGCCTGGAGTATGTAACTCGATGGAGACAATGCTGGTTCATGAAGGGATTGCCCGTGATTTTCTTCCCCGCGCCGTAAAAGCGTTCACGGATAAAGGTGTCCGCATAAAAGGCTGCGCTAAAACTCGCGAGATTGCGCCAGAGGTGGAAGAGGCAACCGAAAACGACTGGTATGAAGAGTATCTAGATCTAATAATGAACGTAAAAGTAGTTGAAAGTTTAGAGAAGGCCGTAGAGCATATTGAAAAGTACGGCTCTATGCACACTGAAACGATAGTAACGGAGAATTACAAAAGCTCACAGGATTTTATAAACAGCGTAGGTTCTTCAACCGTAATGGTAAATGCGTCCACCCGGTTCAGTGATGGTTTTGAGCTCGGGCTCGGAGCGGAGATAGGTATCAGTACCACAAAGCTCCACGCGTTTGGCCCTATGGGAGCGCAGGAGCTTACAACGACAAAGTTCATAGTATTCGGCGAAGGTCAGATAAGGCAGTAATTCCATCTTTAAAGGAGGATGGTAATTGAGACAAGCACGACTGAAGAGTAAGAAGCTTACTGCATCCGATCACGGCACTACCAGAGTGGGTGCTCGCTCCAATAAAGCGAAAGACGGAGATAACAAGTTCTTTAAGAATTCCTACGAGAACTACTCCAAAGACGCGACCAAGATAGAGCAGGACGAGATGTTTTTAATAGAGATGGACGAAAACGTCATCTCTGAGCTATCACAGTCCAACCTCGAGCTTAAGGACGAACCCGAGAAGAAAGAGGAATCCGAGCAAGAGACCAAGCAGTGGACCCCGGATGAGGAGTTTAGGCTTCTCCAGGTCTATTTCAAGGAAATGGGCACAGAGCCCCTACTTACCCCGAAAGAGGAAATTGAGGTTTCCGCCAAGATTAAAAGGTGTGAAGCAAAGGCCAAAGAGATGCGCTACGTGCTTGAGTCCCTTTTTGAAAAGCGTCTGGGTAAGGCACTTCAAAATACGGTCTCAAACGTAGAAGGAATGGGCGCTAAGAAAAGCGGCTCCTCTACAATTAAGAACGGAATTGGTAATTCCCAGAATTCCGTACAAAGCAAAAGTGTTAATAAAAAGAGTCTAAGACGCTCGACCCTTCTCTCTAAAGCCTATCTTTCGAGAGCAAGGCGCTTTAAGGAGCGCTTCATTAAAGCTAACCTCAGGCTCGTTGTCAGTATAGCGAAACGCTACATGAGCCGCGGGCTTCCGCTCCCGGATCTTATTCAGGAAGGGAACGTCGGACTCATGCGCGCCGTTGAGCGCTTCGATCACACTAAGGGGTACAAGTTCTCGACATACGCCTCATGGTGGATTCACCAGGCCATATCACGCTCGTTGCTCGATCAGACCAGAACCATAAGAGTGCCGGTCTACGTGCTGGAGCAGGCAACCAAAGTGCACAGGATAACCGCTATTATGAATAAAGAGATGGGAAGAAAACCCATGCCCGAAGAGATCTCTGAGAAAACCGGGATATCCGTTGAAGGCGTAAAAAGAGTGCTAGAGGCCACAAAAGAGGTCGTTCAGCTCGACTCGCCCGTATTAGACGGTGAAAAGACGACTCTACTTGATTTTATTCCGGACGACATCACAGGCACGCCCGATTACGCCGTGGCAAGGGCGACCCTAACGACAAATATAATAGACGCTCTTTCGACACTTACACCTCGGGAAGAGCAGATACTCAAAATGCGATTCGGCATAGGGTATGAAACCACTTTCACGCTCGATGAGATAGGAAAGCACTTCCAGCTTACGCGCGAGAGGATTAGGCAGATCGAAAAGAGGGCGCTTGAGAAGCTCGAAGATTCAGAAGTGGGGGCGATACTAAAAAGCTTTCTTGAATAGAATTAATGCTCCTTGGACTCAGCCTTAAGAATTTCACTATCATAGACGACATTTCCGTAAGCTTTACATCCGGACTCAACATAATTACGGGCGAGACCGGTGCAGGAAAGTCTATTATTATAGACGCGGTTAATATCATCCTTGGTGAAAAGGCCTCCCCGGACCTCATAAAAACAGGCGCTGACGAGTCAAGGATCGAAGCGCTCTTCGATATTTCCTCATACCCCATTATCAAAGAAAAACTTCTGTCCTCAGGTTTTAACGCTTCAGGAGACGAGCTTTTGATTAAGCGCGTAATCTACCGTAAGGGTAGGAGCAGGGTCCATATAAACGGCGAGACTGCGACCCTTGCAATTTTAGAACACGTTACGGAGGGTTTGATAGACGTATTCAGTCAGCACGAGCATCAGACTCTACTTAAGAGAGGTAGCCATTTGAGAGTGCTCGATGACCTCGGAGGAAACGAAAGCGATCTTAATGATCTGGGCAAGATTTACTCAAGTCACAGGGAATTGAGCGAAAAACTAAGGCAAATGAATGACGAAGTGAAAGGCCTTTCGGAAAAAGAAGATTTTCTTAAATTTCAGCTCGATGAGATAAAAAAAAGTGCTCTTAGACCCGGAGAAGACCAAGAGCTAGAGACGGAGAAACTGAGACTCCTTAACAGTGAAAAACTGCTATCAGCCAGTAAGTCCGCGTATGAGGAAATTTATGAAAAGGAACCCTCTTTAAGCGGCAGGCTCAAGAGCTTGACTGTGGAGATTTCAGAGGCCGGAAAAATTGATGAACCGCTCGGCAAGATAGCCCGCGCGCTTGAGAGCGCCATAGTTCAGATTGAAGAGGCCTCATTTACTCTCCGCGACTACGCCTCCGAGCTAAGCTTTGACACCACGAGGCTCGATGAAATCGAGGAAAGACTCAAGGACATAGGCGAGCTCAAAAGGAAGTACGGCGACACGATAAGCGATATATTAAAAAAGGGGGACGAGATAGAAAAAGAGCTGTCTACGATTACAAATTACGACGAGCAATTAGAGGGGCTTCGTAATAAACTCAATGATATTGAGATAAACTATAATAAAAAAGCAAGCGTGTTATCTGAAAAGAGAAAGAAGGCAGGAGTCTCACTTAAAAAAGTGCTTAAAAAAGAGCTTGCCAAGGTAGGTATTAAAGAGGCGCAGTTTGCACCGGAGTTCAGGCAAAAAGATATGTCTCCTGACGGTATCGACGACGTTACTTTTCTTTTTTCCGCAAACCCCGATGAGGCCCCCAAACCTCTTGCAAGAGTAGCCTCAGGAGGCGAGCTCTCACGCATTATGCTCGTTTTAAAGGAAGCAATAGCCAGGACAGAGGGCGGATCGGTAATAATATTCGATGAAGCAGATTCGGGCATTGGCGGGGCTGTCGCAGAGACAGTGGGAGAAAAGATAAAAAATTTATCTGTTCCCTATCAGGTTATCTGCATCACTCATCTGCCTCAGGTCGCAAAGTTTGGTGACTCGCATCTACTTGTGACAAAAACGCTAAAAGACGGCAAGACCAGCGTTAGTGTTAAAAACTTAAACGATAGTGAAAGAGTGCAGGAGCTTGCCCGCATGATAGGGGGCCTTACAGTCACTCAGAAAACCATAGACGCTGCGCACGAAATGTTGGGAAGATAACCTCAATATATAAAAAGAGATTATAATTTAGAATTAGCTCGAACAGACTATAATAAGAGTACGCATATTAACAGGTAATAGAATATGAAAGGGATAATCCTAGCCGGGGGCGCGGGTACCAGACTTCACCCGATAACACGTGTCGTAAGTAAGCAGCTCCTTCCGATATACGATAAGCCGATGATCTACTATCCGCTCTCGGTGCTCATGGATGCGGGAATAAGAGAGATACTAATCATCTCCACCCCACAAGACCTGCCCAGGTTTGCTGAGTTATTTGGAGAGGGCTCTCACCTCGGGCTTCAGATCACATACGCAGAGCAGCCGAGCCCCGATGGGCTGGCGCAGGCGTTTATTATAGGCAGGGAGTTTATAGGAGACGACACAGTATGCCTTATACTTGGAGATAACCTCTTTTACGGACAAGGTCTTTCAGAGATTCTTCAAAAGTGTAGAAAACTAAAATCCGGAGGTATAGTTTTCGGCTACCCGGTAAAAGACCCCGAACGTTACGGCGTCGTCGAGCTTGACGAGCTCGGCAGCGTAATTGGCATATCTGAAAAACCTCAACAGCCAAAATCACGCTACGCAATCACAGGTCTGTATTTTTATGATAACGATGTGGTTGATATAGCCTCTTCCTTAAAGCCTTCGGCCAGGGGCGAGCTAGAGATTACGGACGTAAACCTCGAGTACTTAGACAGGGGCACTCTTGCTGTAGAGCTTCTGGGCAGAGGGTTCTCGTGGCTCGACACCGGCACTCACGACTCGCTTCAGCAGGCGGCAAGCTACATTCAGACCATTCAGGAGCGCCAGGGCTTTAAGATTGCCTGTATTGAAGAGATCGCTTACACAAAGGGGTTTATAGACTCTTCAGGTCTCGAAAAAATTGCAAGCTCGATGCCAGGCACAGACTATGGCCGATACCTGCTGGACATACTAAAAGAGGAAGATGACTTGTGAGCTTAGTTATAAAAGAGACAACGCTTCCAGGTGTAGTAATCATAGAGCCTGTCATCTACCCCGACCAAAGGGGTTTTTTCAAAGAGCTTTATCACAAGGAGATTTATAACGAGGCGGGTTTAGATAAAGAGTTTGTCCAGGATAACCATTCTCATTCTGTAAAAGGAGTGCTCAGGGGTCTTCACTACCAGCTCAAGAACCCACAGGACAAGCTGGTGACTGTGTTCTCGGGCGAGATATTCGACGTTGTAGTAGATATCCGCTCAGGCTCTCCTGACTTCGGGAAATGGACGAGCATATACTTATCATCTGAAAATAAGCATCAGATATATATTCCCGGGGGTTTTGCCCATGGGTTTTGTGTTCTGAGCGATAGTGCGGATGTAGTTTATAAATGTACGGATTTTTATTCCCCCGACGACGAGTACGGCCTTCTCTGGTCGGATGAAGATATGAATATAGACTGGCCGGTTTCAGAACCTATAGTCTCTGAAAAAGACAAAAAATATTTAAGACTTAAAGAGATTCCGGCAGAGCATTTGCCAACTTACTAACATGCAGAACTTACTCATAACCGGCGGCTCGGGGTTTATCGGGCTCAATTTCATCAGATACCTGCTCACGGAAACAGACTTCCAGGGGCGGATTATAAACTTCGACAAGCTCACATACGCGGCTACCCCAAAGAGCCTTACAGACATTAGTGAGCATTTCCCAGACAGGTATGTGTTTATAAGGGGAGATATAGCAGACAGCAGTAGGCTTGAGTCTGCATTTGATTCCTATTGTGTCGATTCTGTTTGTCACTTCGCTGCCGAGTCACACGTAGATCGCTCTATCACAGGGCCTGGAGAATTTATAAATACCAATATTCTCGGCACATACAATCTCCTTGAGGCGGTAAGGGAGAGGCATGACAGGATTGTACTCTTCCATCACATAAGCACTGACGAGGTGTTCGGGAGCCTAGGGGCTGAGGGTTATTTCACTGAAGACACTGCGTATTCGCCCAACAGCCCGTACTCAGCTTCTAAAGCTTCTTCAGATCATTTAGCCAGGGCTTACCACAAAACCTACGGTGTCCCTGTAAAGGTATCCAACTGCTCCAACAACTACGGTCCTTATCAGTTTCCGGAAAAGCTTATACCACTTGTTATTCTAAACGCGCTAGAGGAAAAACCGCTCCCAATCTACGGAGACGGTAAGAATATAAGAGACTGGCTCTACGTGCGTGATCACTGCACGGCGGTGTGGGAGATTATGAAGCGCGGCACGATAGGCCAGACCTATAATATAGGAGGCTCGGGAGAGCTGGAGAATATAAAAGTCGTCGAGACGATTTGTGATCTTATCGACGATATCTCCGGCAAGCCTACATCTGTTGATTCCAGGAGGGAGCTTGTAAATTTTGTTGAGGACCGCCCGGGTCACGACAGGCGCTACGCCATAGATTCAGGAAAGTTAAAGGGCGAGCTTGGCTGGGAGCCCGAGGAGACTTTTTCAAGCGGACTACTTAAAACCGTAAACTGGTATCTGAATAATCCCGACTGGGTCCAGCACGTCCGCTCGGGCGAATACCGTGAGTGGATCGAAAGGCACTACGGCTGAGAGATTATGGGGACAGAGGCTGGGGGCTGCGAGTGAACGTAGTATGTGAGCGAGAGCAGGAATAAAATTAAAGCAGCGATGCCGGGGAATTAATAGTTACTGATAACTTGAGAACACCACGCAGGCGACAACAGTAGTCCAGAGCCCGTTTTTATTCCCTACCGCAGTTTTTGTAATATTCTTTGTTTTAACAATGTGCCCGCTGATCTTCCAAATATCCTTTTGCTCATCATAACTCTTGTCAGGATCAAACGGCGCCCCGATTGTAGTAGCCAGCATGTAAGCAGCCAGGTCCTCCGCGTACTCTCCCGCTACCGTATCGTTTTCTCCAAAACTGTGATGCTCGGATATATAGCCGTGCCGGCTATGCTCCTTGGGAATGGCGATCCCGGCTGAGGCGGCAATTAATCTGTTGGGCTCGTTCGTTGCGTTCTCACTCATCACCACATAGACAATCTCACCCGGACTGAGTGATTTAAGCCCCTTTGCTCTAGGGACCAGAGTGCAGTTCGGCGGAAAGATGCTCGATACCTTCACGAGATTAAACTGGGCTATCCCGGCGTCTCTTAGAGCCATTTCAAAACTGGTCAGTTTTTCTTTATGCTTCCCCACGCCCTTAGTTATAAATGCGGTCTTTGGTACCAAATTTAAAATCCTCCGTTATTTAATTCTTACTTTATAATCTTCTGATTTTATTCCTGCCCCGGCATCGCTGTAAAACGCTCGCCTCTGCCCCCATATAAATTAGCCAGATATTCTAACAGGTATTTATATAATTTCTATGAAGAACCTCAATACGAGCTTAGCGCCGCAATCTTCACCTATCATGGGCCAATGCTTGCCCCCTTGAAAACTCCTCTTCCGTGCTTAAATTAAAACTGTAGGAAGTTTGTAGGATGTTCATAGAAACAAGTATGTGAGGTATCTAAACATGACAATGAGAATTGAAGAATTTGTTGTTGAGCCTGTTTGCGACTGCCCGCCCGATAGAGTGGGTTATGACAAGGAAGCTCATATAAAAGATGTACATAACCCCATAACTTATTGGGACGTATATCTTGATGATAAAAGAATATCGACCGCCTCTACAAGAGAGCAGGCAGAAAAAACAAGAGACTGGACGAAGAACTGGCTCGCTGGTGAAATAAGTTAATCAACATCGGGGAATAAATAATGGGGACAGAGGCGAGCGCTTCACAGCGATGCCGGGGAATAAATTAGAAAAAATGCCATCCATCCTCCTTTAAACCGTGCTGTAGTCTGTAACGGACCTCAGTGCGGTTTTTATATTCCGTCATTGCAAGGCTCTGAAGGAGCCGTGGCAATCCTCCCCAATTTCAGCACCATATTAACCTAGTCACCCTGAGATTGCCGAAGGGTGAAACACTGTATCTTATTTCTCACATGTAGTATATTATTCCCTCAAAATACGATCAGGAGATGTTTTTATGAAAGCCGCAGTCACAGGCGGAACAGGTTTCATTGGCGGAAAACTAGTTGAAGCACTAGTGCGAGAAGGTTTTGAAGTCCGCTGCCTCGTAAGAGAAACGAGCGATACGAGAAAATTAGAAGGGCTGGGCGTAGAGCTCTTTAAGGGAGATTTAGGAGATTCAGAGGCCCTTGAAAAACTCCCCCAGGGTGTAGACGTTATCTTCCACCTTGCCGCGCTCGTATCTGACTGGGGCTCAAAGGAAGACTTCTTCCGCTATAACGTGGACGCCACCAGGACCCTGCTCGATGCCTCTGTCTCCTCAGGCGTAAAAAGATTTATCCATATGAGTTCATCTACAGTTATCTGGAAGTCCGACTTCTGGAACATTCACAACCTGATAGACGTGGACGAGACTTACCCCTACCGAGAGCGCTACAACGACAATTACAACGCCTCTAAAGCAGAAGCCGAAAGACTGGTGCTGAGCTACAACAAACCGGACGGGCTTGAAACCGTTGTGATAAGACCTTCAAACGTATGGGGCGCGGGTGACACCGTAATACTCCCGCGCGTCGCCATGGCTGCCAAAAAGGGCATACTGATACCCATGGGGAGTGGTCTAAGGACTGTTACTCCCTGTCATGTAAATAACCTCGCGCAGTCACTCCTGCTTGCTGTAGAGAACAAAAACGCCCCCGGCAATATCTACTTCATTAACGACGGAATTAAAATTGGCTATATGGACTTCATAGATGGGCAGCTCAAGGCCTCCGGGATAGAATGGAAGCCGGGCTTTTCCATACCCTACAAGGTTGCATACGCTTTGGCGGCCTCAATGGAAGCGGTCTTTAAACTCATGAAATCCAAAAAGCCCCCGGTGCTAACACGCTTCGCCGTTGCGGCGCTTGCAGGCAGCCGAAGCTATTCAATTGCAAAAGCCAGAAAGGACCTGGGCTATTCACCTTCCGCCGATATGGCACGCGGCTTTAAGGAAATGGAGCAGTGGATAAAAAAAATAGGAGGCACAGAGGCTCTGCTTAAGCACGTATAGCATTATGACAGTCAATCAAGAAAAAGCTGAATACGATATATCTGCACAAGCTGTCACCAAAACTTTCGGCAGTTTCGATGCGCTTAAAGGTATTGATCTGCATCTTAAAAAAGGAGAGTTCGTAACCCTGTTCGGGCCAAACGGCGCGGGCAAAACAACTCTGATAAAGCTCCTTTCAACTCTCGCTAAACCTACTTCGGGAAGTCTCACTGTCGCCGGGTTCGATGCATTAAAAGAGGCAGGGAAAGTAAGGGCCTCTGTAGGGGTCATATCCCACGACCCTTATCTCTATGAAAACCTGAGCGCTTTTGAGAATATAAAGTTCTTCGGCGAGATGTACGGTGTCTCCGATACAGCTACAAGGGCAACTGAGCTTATTGATCTCATTGGCCTCGGAGCCAGGACGCACGATCTGGTGAGAACGTTCTCACGGGGCATGAAGCAGCGTCTCTCGGTGGCCAGGGCCATAGTGCACGACCCCTCGGTACTCTTGTTGGACGAGCCCTACACGGGGCTTGATCAAAAGGGCGCCCGCATTTTTGGGGACACACTGAAATGGCTCAAGTCCCACGAGCGCACCATACTTATGACCACACATAATATAGACGAAGGGCTTCAGCTAAGTGATAGGGTCGGGATACTCACATCAGGCAAAATAGTATACGAAGGCCTGTCCTCGGACTTAAACAACGACAGCTTCAAAGACCTATACATAACCCACGTTGAGTAGTATCTAGTCATTGCGAGGCTCCGAAGGAGCCGCGGCAATCTCTTTCAATCTAACCAAAAATCAATCCCGCTCATCCTGAGGTTCTCGAAAGGTGATACCTAGTTGTCATTCTGAGTCATGCGAAGAATCTCGCTTTTTGTACTCGACCTGGAATCCCATCTTTTTTTATTTCCATGAAACCCAATCCCCCTTCCTGCATCTTAATTAATATCTACGGAATACGGAGGGTATTATGAAAAAGCTTTTCACAGTTTTCATGATTTTAATTGCAGTAAGCTTCCTATACGTAGAGAAGGGAAATGCGGGCGATCCGATGGAGCAGGCAAAAGCTCAATGGGATATGATGCAAGCTGAGAAATATCAAGAGAGTTGGGCACATTTTCCTGGTACAGGTGATTTCTACAAGGGTACGGAGCCTCATGGTATGTTGTTGACGACTTATGTTAACAAAACAGCTGATGACGCTCTAAAGTCAGGTGCAAAAGAGCTGCCTAAGGGTTCTATCTTGATAAAAGAGAATTATATGCCTGATAAGAAGCTCGGTGCTATTACCACAATGCATAAGACAGGCGAGGGCAAGGACGACTGGTTCTGGGTAAAGTACAACCCGGACGGCTCGCTTGCTAAGAAAGGCGATATGGCTTTGGCTGGTAAACCGGGCGGATGCATTGGCTGTCATGCCGCGTCAACGAGCGGAGTTCATAATATCATGACGGGGCTTCCTGAGTAAGGTGGCTTGAAAAGGTGATAAAGATTTAGTCATTTGGTAAGCAGAGTTAAGTTTTAGCTAAGGTAAAAAACCAGGCTTTATGTATTCCCTTCTCTTGTAGAGGCGGTGGGTTCCTAACAGTTCTCACCGCCTTTTTTTATCTTGACCTTGCGAGTGAAGCGCGGCAAGCTCCAGCATCGTGCACACTGCATCATGTTTCCAATCTGTTATAATACTCCGCAGCTATGCACAAAATCTGGGCCATAATAAAAAAAGACATAATCACCGAGCTCAGGACAAAAGAGCTTTTCACCTCTATGCTCACGTTTGCGCTCCTCGTGATAGTCATATTCAACTTCGCATTCGGCTTCGCGCCCGGCGTACTTAACCTTGCAGCGCCCGCAATGCTCTGGATCGCCTTTACTTTTGCCGGTGTGCTTGGGCTCAGCCGCTCCTTTGCTCTCGAAAAGGAAGGGAACGCGATTATGGGACTCCTTCTCACACCAACTGACAGAAGCCTGATATACTTCGGCAAGATGATCAGCAACACTATCTTCGTCTTCATTACCGGGCTTATCATCGTCCCCATGTTCGTCATTTTCTTTAACTACAACTTTTTAGACACGCTGCTTCCGCTTATCCCGGTAATATTCCTTGGCTCTGTGGGTTTTGTTGCCGTAGGCACATTGTTTTCCGCAATGGCTATAAATACGAAATTAAGAGAGGTGCTCCTTCCGATCCTTCTTTTCCCCATAATAATCCCGGTCATTGTAGGGGCCGTGAAGCTCAGCACCCAGGTGCTCTCAGGGGAGTCTATTCTCGAAGCCCGCTCTTCTTTGCAACTCCTTATAGCATTCGATATAATCTTTCTCACAGCCTGCTCAGTAACTTTTGAATACGTGATAGAGGAAACATAGTGGGGACAGAGGCGAGCGTTTCACAGCGATGCCGGGGAGGATAAATTAGAATGGGGACAGAGGCGA
>JGI24023J19991_10001478_pt1 | contig 17815 bp, 12 predicted proteins | sample Cruoilmetagenom1_FD_19991 | JGI IMG/M metagenome (IMG submission 19991) | reverse complement strand
TTTAATCAAATTAACCAAAAATATCTGTGTAAAAATAAGTGTTTTTTTGAAAATAGTTTTTAGACAGTCTGACGGTTTGTGTATGTGTAGTGCGGGATTAAAAGTACGAAACTTTCAAACACGCACCGAGCCAATTCGTTTATTCAATATTTCAAATTTTCCGTCAATCGTCAAAGACGAATTGGCGGTGTTGCAACAACGAGCCGCAGCCCCAAAAACCGCTGAAACCCGCATTACATATGACACTTTGTTAGCTGTAGTGTTTTTTAGCCAGTCCAATTTTCGATTGTTCCATCTTCTTCAAACCATAATTCAATATAAACATATTCCTCAATTGGTTTTCCTTTTCGTTTTATAATGTCAAACTTTAAACCTTTCAATGATTTTTTAAGTGAGTTAATACAATGTTTGTATTCATTTTTTTCATAGAAGTCTTTTATTTCTTCTTTGGTTAAATTCATCTCAACCAAGTCAATTTCTCCGTGCTTGTTAATTCTGATTTTGTATGTTTCAGAGCAATCAAATTTGTCGAGTTTTGTCCATTTATAATTTTTAATTTTCTCGAATAGAATATCGGATACTCTATCGTTTCTTTTTCTGTTAATTCTATTTGGGGTGTCTATATAGTTTTCAATATTTTCTTCTTTTAATATTCTTCCTTTATTTATGCTAATCAAAGTTTCGAAGTGAAAAATATTTTCAAAAACTCCATCCCATCTTATTATTTCATTTTGTTCGACTTTTAAAGGAAAACTTATATTTCCATCAAACCAGTCAATGAAAACTTTATCATTTTTCACATTGTTTCCAAAGAGTAAGTTTATGTTTTTCTTTGATTTTTCGCGGTCAACATTTTTAATAGTATGGCAGTCAATTAATGCAGTTAAAAACAAACTATCATTTTCAATCTTATAAATTGCTTGATATCCTCTCCAACAATTTAAACTGGCTCCCAAACCGTCTAAAGAGTTTCTAAAACTTAATCCAAATAGTTTATCCTCATTCGGATTTTTCTTTTGTAAATATTTTTCAACCAATAAATTGTATGTGGCAATTGTATCATTTTTGTAAATGATATAATCTGGAAGTTGAGGACTTGCAATTAGATTATTGAATGTAAAAATCAATAAATTTACAAGTAATATTTTTGTGTAGAGTTTTGTCATAACATTACAGCCAACACCCATATACACACAATTGCACATATATCTGTTTTGTGTGCAAGTTACTAATAAGATTTTAAACATTGCGAATAATTATTTTTTTTTCTTGGTTATTTCATAAAAATCATCAAGTGGGCAGTATAAATTTTTGTTAGGCTTTTCTTTAGAATACCAAATAATCAGTTGGAATTGTTTTTAAGGAAACGCAAATGACAAAAAGCATTTTAGTATTTAAAAATAAATTTTATCTTTAGAAACTCATAAATAATGATAAGTGATTGGCAATAGGTTTTTTTGCCATTTTTTAAACAAAATATAGATGAAGACACTACAGGATAAATTTCAAGAATTACAAAAACGAAACCAAGAAGCTGCACAAGGAGGCGGTGAAGTTCGGATAGCAAAACATAAAAAATCAGGTAAACTAACGGCACGAGAACGTATAGATTTGTTATTAGATGTGGATACTTTTATAGAGATGGATAAGTATGTTACCCACAATATTAACGATTTTGGATTGGCAGACAAAAAAATATCAGGTGATGGTGTGGTAACCGGTTTTGGTAAGATAGACGGCAGATTGGTGTATGTTTTTTCACAAGATTTCACGGTTTTTGGTGGTTCGTTGAGTCGGACAAATGCAAATAAAATTGTAAAAATAATGGACTTGGCTATGAAAAATGGGGCGCCTGTTATTGGTCTAAATGATTCGGGTGGTGCGCGTATTCAAGAAGGTGTCGCAAGTTTGGCAGGTTATGCCGATATTTTTCATCGCAATGTAATGGCTTCCGGTGTTATTCCTCAAATTTCTTTGATTTTAGGTCCTTGTGCCGGTGGTGCTGTATATTCGCCGGCGCTAACAGATTTTATTTTGATGACCAAGCAAAATAGTTATATGTTTATCACCGGTCCTGATGTGATCAAAACAGTTACACATGAAGAGGTTACCAAAGACGAATTAGGTGGTGCCGTTACGCATAATTCAAAGAGTGGTGTGGCACATTTAATGGCAGAAGATGAGTCTCAAGCGATTATGATGATTAGAGAGTTAATTAGTTTTATTCCTTCAAACAATAAGGAGAAATCGCCTGTTGTTCCTACAGCAGATCCTATTGATCGAATCAATCCTACATTAGACGAAGTAGTACCTGTTGATCCCAACAAACCTTATGATATCAAAGACATTATTAACGGTATAGTCGATGATGGCATTTTTTATGAAGTACAAGAAACCTATGCCCAAAATATGGTTATTGGCTATGGGCGAATGGGTGGAAAAACAGTGGCTTTTATTGCCAATCAACCTAATTTTTTAGCAGGTGTTTTAGATATTGATGCTTCTATAAAGGCAGCTCGATTTGTACGTTTTGCGGATGCTTTTAATATTCCAATCGTTACTTTGGTCGATGTGCCCGGATTTTTACCTGGTGTAGCACAAGAGTTTGGCGGTATAATCAAACACGGCGCCAAGTTGCTTTACGCATTTTCGGAAGCAACTGTGCCAAAAATCACTTTGATAACCCGTAAAGCTTATGGCGGTGCTTATGATGTGATGAACAGCAAACATATTGGTGCGGATTATAATTTGGCATATCCTACTGCCGAAATTGCGGTTATGGGCGTAGATGGTGCCGTAAAAATCTTATATAGAAAGGTAACGGATGAAAACGAATTACAAGAAATTAAATCAGATTATACCGAAAAATTTGCCAATCCTTATAAAGCAGCGGAATTGGGTTATATAGATGAAGTAATTTTACCGAGAAATACTAGAAAAAGATTAATTCAGATTTTGGAAATGACCCAAAACAAGGAAGTTAAAAATCCTAGTAAAAAACATGGTAATATCCCTTTGTAATTTTAATTGATTTTATACATTTGAATGGATGACTGCATGAAGAATAAATTTTCTTTCTGTAATTTTTAGTTGTATAAATTAATCTATTTTTTTTTATAAAAATTCTTTTTATTTGACACAAAGTAAATTCTTTTTTTTACTTTAGCGCAGACATTGATAAAACATATTTTTTATGATTATTCACCCAACATATTTCCCTTCGATAGTTAATTATGCTGCTATGATTCAAGCCAAACAGGTTTTGTTTGAGACGATGGATTTTTTTGAAAAACAAACTTATCGAAACCGAATGTATATTCATTCTGCCAATGGCAAGCAAAAACTTTCGGTACAAGTAAAGCATACGCATACCGATGGTAAACAAATTTACAAAGATGTATTGGTTTCAAATGATTATGATTGGCAAAAATTGCATTGGAGAAGTTTAGAAACGGCCTATCGTACTTCGCCATATTTTGAGTTTTACGAAGATGATTTATATCCTATTTTTCATAAAAAATTTAAGTTTTTAATCGACCTGAATATAAAAACGATTGAGACGCTTAACAATTTGTTAGAAGTTGATTTTCAATATAATAAGACAGGTGAATTTATGAGCGAATATAAAAAAATGGCTGATTTTAGACACCTAAAAAATGCTAAAAAAAAGTTGCAAATCGAAGACGAATTACCAATATATACACAAATGTTTAACGATCGTTTTGATTTTATGCCCAATTTGAGTGTTTTGGATTTGTTATTTATGGAAGGTCCCAATGCAATTAGTTATCTCGAAGAAATTAAGTTGGATAAATTAGCCTTATAAATTATTAATTATTTTTATGAAAGTACATTCACATCATTATACATTAGAAATGCAACATCCATTTGGTATATCCAGATCGGTGCATAGTTTTCAAGATACTTTTATTGTNAAATTGACGCAAGATGGTAAAAAGGGCTATGGCGAAGCGACACAAAATACGTATTACGGTTTTTCTTTAGAAAATATGCAAGAAAAATTAGATACTTTAAGACCATTGATTGAAAAATATCCTTTTACAACTCCCGAAGATTTTTGGGATAATTTTTTATACCCACATTTAAAAGATTTTCGTTTTTTGATGGCTGCCATTGATGAAGCAGCAAATGATTTGTACGGAAAATTGCAAGGAAAACCGTTATGGAAATTATGGGGTTATTCAACAGCAAAATTACCATTGAGTACTTATACCATTGCGATTGATAGTATTGAGGTGATGAAGCAAAAACTGCTTGAAAAACCTTGGCCGGTATATAAAATTAAATTGGGGACAGCGCACGATATAGAAATTTTAAAAGCTTTGAGAGAAATAACCGACAAGCCTTTTAGAATAGATGCCAATACAGCTTGGACGGCAGATCAAACAATCAATAACAGCTTGATTTTAAAAGATTTAGGTGTTGAGTTTATAGAACAGCCGATGGTATATGACCAATATGAAGCGATGAAATATGTAAAAAAACACAGTGCATTGCCCGTGATAGCAGACGAGTCTATTCGTACGGAAGATGATGTGCAAAAATGTGTAGAAAGTTTTGATGGTATCAATGTAAAATTGGTCAAAGCTGGTGGTATTACGCCTGCTAGACGTATGCTCACAGAAGCAAGAGCCAAAGGTGTCAAAACGATGATTGGTTGTATGACCGAATCTTCTGTTGGTATTTCGGCAGCGGCACAGTTATTACCGCTTTGTGATTATGCCGATTTGGATGGTGCAATTTTGCTTAAAAAAGATATTGCTGTGGGGGCGAGATTAATCGATGGAAAAATGATTCTACCCGATTTGCCCGGAACGGGTGTTGAATTGCTATAATTTTATTCTCGCTTTGGGAATAGCGCTTAAATCGCCAAACATATTCTGTTGATATTTCAAGTATCCTACAATTGCAATCATGGCAGCATTGTCGGTTGTAAATTCAAATTTTGGAATAAAAACTTGCCATTTTAAATCTTTTTCTGCTTGTAATAAAGCATTTCTAATACCCGAATTTGCCGAAACACCGCCACCAATAGCAATGCTGTTGATGCCGGTTTCTGCTACAGCAATTTTGAGTTTATCCATTAAAATATTTACAATGGTATATTGAATGGATGCGGATAAATCTTCAAGATTATTTTTGATAAAATCCGGATTTTCTTTGGTTTGTTTTTGTAAAAAATACAAAATAGATGTTTTAAGACCGCTAAAACTAAAATTCATAGCTTTTACCTTTGGTTTTGGAAATTTAAAAGCTTTAGGATTTCCTTTTTGTGCATACTTGTCTATTAATGGACCGCCAGGATAGGGCAGTCCCATAATTTTTGCCGATTTGTCAAAAGCCTCGCCTACAGCATCATCAAGTGTTTCGCCCAAAACTTCAAAATCAAAATAACTGCTCACTTTTACAATTTGAGTGTGTCCTCCACTAATGGTTAATGCCAAAAATGGAAACTTCGGTTTTTGCATTTGTGCATCTTGTATAAAGTGTGACAAAATATGTGCCTTCATATGATGCACGGGAATCAATGGAATGTTCAATGCCAAGCTAAGTGATTTGGCAAAAGATGCGCCTACCAAGAGAGAGCCGAGTAATCCGGGACCTTCGGTAAAAGCAATACCCGATAAATCTGTTTTTTTGATGCCTGCTTTTTTTATAGCCAAGTCCACAACTGGCACAATATTTTGTTGATGTGCCCTAGAAGCTAATTCTGGAACAACACCACCGTATTGTTCGTGAATGGCTTGATTGGCAACCATATTTGAAATGATTTTTCCGTCTTTTAAAACGGCAGCAGCTGTATCGTCACAAGATGATTCAATACCAAGAATATATATGCTTTTATTATTTTTTTGATGAATTGATTGTTGAGGCATAAAAATTGCTATTTTTAGGGCAAATTTAATATTATCCCAACAATATAAAAAGATTTCTTAAAATATTATCCAAAACATTAATTATCTTATTGATTATCAGTTTGATAATGGGATTCTTTTTGGCGACTCCTTTTGCACAAACCAAGCTTGCAACTTACTTAACAAATAGCTTAAATGAAAAGAATGGTGTTGATATTCGCATTCGCAGGGCGCAAATTACGCCAACAGGTAAAATAATATTAAAAGATTTTGCGGCTTTGGATACGCATAAAGATACTATTTTCTATGGCAAACGCCTCGAAACGTATGTTAGAAATATTTGGTTTGTAAGCAAAACAAATCATTTAAAATTAGGTGTTACACGCATTGACAATTTACAAGGTAAAATTATTTATTACAAGGGTGATCATTTCTCAAATTTAGATGATTTTGTAAAAAAAATGGAAGGGAAGCCTAGTAGTGGACAAAAGCCAACAAAAGCATTTGCATTGGATATTCGTAAAATCTTATTGACAAATTCACATTTTGAGTATTTAGATTACAATCAAAAGAATCCTATAGTATTAGATTTTAATTATTTGCATGCCGATTTACAAGGATTTCACACTAAAAATGATCTTATTACCGCCGATATCAATTCGCTTCAGTTTTTAGACCACAGTGGGGTACAAGTACAGGACTTATCCACGAAATTTACCTATGATAACGACCATATAAATTTTGAAAAATTCAAATTGGATACCGATTATTCATCTTTGGATATGAACTTAAATTTTTATTCAAAAAAAGGGGGTTACAGTGATTTCCAAGATAAAATCAAGTTAACCGGTAATATAGAGGAAGCTTTTGTTTCATCAAATGATTTATCCAAATTTACTTCTATTTTTAATAAAGATCGCGATATAAGTATTTCTTCAGATATTTCCGGAACTTTAAATAATTTGCAATTAAGTAATTTTGAAAGTCTTACGGATAAAAAAATCGAATTTGATGGAAAATTAATACTACAAAATATTTTTGATAATAAAACATATAATATTCGTGCGGATTTAAAAAATCTTAAATTTAGTTTTGCCGATTTGCGAGATTTTATGCCAAAAATAATCGATAATAATATTCCGAAAGAACTCTATACTTTAGATAAATTATCTGCCACGGGCAAAATAACTTATAACAATACGTTGCTCAAAACAAATATTAATTTACAAACAACTTTAGGAAATGCTGATATTAATTTGAAAATTAATGATTTAAATAATATTTCTAAAGCATCTTATACAGGACGAATTAAAACCAATAATTTTAAATTAAAGCATTTAATTGGTGGTAATATCGATGATTTATCAACAGATATTGATTTGAATGGTAAAGGACTCACCCTAGCATCAATTGCTACAAATGTTGTGGGGCGGGTGAATGCTGTGCATTTTAACAACTATTTATACCACGATATAAATATAAATGCCAATATAAAAAATAAAGTATTTGAAGGTTTATTTGAAATTGCAGATTCAAATTTGGAAATGGATTTTACAGGAATTGTCGATTTTTCTAAGAAAAAAAATCATATAAATTTTACTTCACAAGTTTGTAAAGCAAATCTATTTGCGTTAGGTATCAGTAAAAAAGACGAAATTTCAAATATAGAAGGAGAAATTAGCGTGCAAGCGGATGGCAATACCATTGATGATATTGTGGGAAATGCAAAGATTACCAATTTGCATTACACCAATCATATTGGGCACTATAGCTTTAAAGAATTTAGTATTTCTTCACAATTTAATAACGATATTAGAAATATTAATTTTAGTTCAATCGATATTGCAGACGGATATATTCAGGGTAGGTTTAAATTTGCCCAAATACCTGTTTTAATCAAAAATGCCTTTGGAAGTGTTTTTGCAAATTATAAGGTGCAAGAAATTGCTGATAATGAGTTTATTAAATATAAAATTAACGTGCATAATAAAATTGTCGATTTGCTAAATCCCAATATTAAAGTAGCAAAAGGTACTTATATAAAAGGTAAGATTTCATCTACGAATAATGTGCTTAAAATGAGGTTTATATCGCCAAAAATTAGTATTAAAAATAATGATTTGGTCAATGTAAATTTGCGAATTGATAACAAAAACCCTTTGTATAATACCTTCTTAAAAGTCGATTCAATTAATACTTCATTTTATAAAATTAAGAACTTTAGAACTTTAAATACAACTATTAATGATACACTTTATTTAAAATCGAAATTTGAAGGGGGCAATAAATTTAAAGATGCCTATAACCTTTCGTTTTATTACACAATGGACGAAATGCAAAATTTTATATTTGGTTTGCAAAATTCATCTTTATTATATAAAAATATTCCTTGGAAAATAGCCCAAAACAAAAACCGCAATAAGATATTTTATAACACCGTTAATGATTCTTTAAATCTTCAAAATATAGGTATTTTTAATGATAGTGAGCAATTGTCAGTTAGTGGATTTTCGACTGCTTATAAATTGAATTACGACGTTTCGATAGATAGTTTAGACTTAGGGCATATTGCACCTGATATTACGGAATTTCAATTTGATGGTTTGCTCAATGGAAACTTAAACTTGAAACAGATTGGTGAAGATATTTTGCCAACGGCACAATTGCGTATCAATCATTTTAAAGTAAATGATAAGGTGCTTGGCGATCTAAATCTAAAAATCAACACTTTAAAAGGAAAAAATGTATTTGTCGATATGAAAGTTGTCAAAAATAATTTGCAAGTTATGAAAGCCAATGGTTTTGTTGATATGAACAAAAAAAATCCATTTATCAATGGCTCTATTTTGTTGCAAGAATTTCCGGCGAGTATTATGCAAAATATTTTTAAAGATATGTTTTCAGATATTAGAGGAAATATGACAGGCAATGTACAAGTTAAAGGAAATATGGATGACTTGTCTTATGACGGAAAATTGTATCTAAATGGTTTTGGACTTAATGTAGATGTGTTAAATGTTGATTATCAGTTTGATAACAGAACAGTTCTATATTTACATGACCAAACTTTTGAGTTAAAAAAAGCGGTATTTGATGATGTAAAATATAAATCAAAAGCTGAAATTTCAGGTGTAATCAAACATCATAATTTTGATAAATGGTATTTAGATTTGAATATTGTCACCAAAAATTTACTGGTCTTGGACACACCGGTAAATCCAGATGAACCATATTACGGTATAGCATTTGTTGGTGGAAAAACCAGAATACACGGTTATACCAATCGCTTGATTATCGACGCAGATATGCAGACCAAAACCAAGACAAATTTTGTGATAACCTTAAATGATACCGAAACAATTGGAGATAATGATTTTGTAAATATTATATCAAAAAATGCTTATCAAAAAGAAAAGTCGAGCAAAAAAGATAGAAATAAGATTTATGAAGGTTTGGAAATGAATTTTGATTTGGATATCACACCGGATGCTATTGTTAAAATATTGCTCGATCAAGAATTTGGAAGTATGTTATCTGCCAAAGGTGTAGGAGGTATGTTGTTGGAAATCAATACCAACGGAAGGTTTAATATGTGGGGTGATTTTACGGTCTTAAAAGGGGTTTATAATCTTAAATATTATGGACTCATAGATAAGAAATTTGCGGTAGAACCCGGTAGTATCATCAGTTGGGAAGGAAATCCTTATGATGCAAATTTAGATATTAAAGCTATGTATGAATTGGTTGCCGATCCCACCATACTTTTATTAAACCAAGGCGTAAGTTCCAAAAAAATGCCCGTAGAAGTTATTATTTATTTAAAAGATAAGCTTTTACATCCAACTATTACCTATGATTTAGATTTGCCAAAAGCCAACGCCATTTTAAAATCACAGATAGATTATCAATTGAGCGACAATGATAAAAAAACATTGCAAGTATTATCTTTATTGTCCTTTGGTAGTTTTATGAATGAAGAGGATTATAATTTGGGCAAAAATGTGGGCGATGGCGCTGTAAAAACCATTTCTGAAACAGGATTAAATTTATTGAATGCCTTGATGACGCAGGATGAAAAATTTCAAGTAAACCTTAACTATACCGGTGGCGAAAATGATGTTAACAATAATGTTTATACCGATCCGCAAGTGGGATTAACCTTATCTACAAAAATTAACAAACGCGTTTATATCAATGGTAAAGTGGCTATTCCGGTAGGTAGATTTACCAAATCTTCTATTGTGGGCGATGTAGAAATGGAAGTGTATTTAGACAAAACCGGAAATCTTATTTTTAGAGTTTTTAANAAGCAAACCGAATTAGAATATATCGGACAACAAGAAGGTTATACGCAAGGTGTAGGCATTTCTTACCAAGTAGATTTTGATACTTTTAAAGAAATATTGCAAAAAATTGGTGTTTCTTTAAGTAAAACACCTTAATTTTAAGAATTTATTAATAATTGAGGTTTTTTTTAAAATTTATTATGCACGCATAATAAATTTTTGTAAATTTGAGAAATGTTATTGAAAATTGGCAACTATGATGAAAGAAAAAACCATTGATCAACTAATAAGGGAAACTTGGATGGTAATTACCAAAATGTATAATGAAGAGGCTGCAAAATATGACGGTACAATGTCTGTCGGATATGTATTGCTCAAAATTGATCCCGAAATAGGTACGCCTTCTACAGCTTTGGCACCTATGATGGGAATGGTGGTAACCAGTTTGTCAAGAACATTAAAAAAAATGGAAGAAAAAGGATTGATTTATAGAGAACCCAATCCCGAAGATGGAAGGAGTGTGCTTATTAAATTGACAGTTTATGGCAGTAAGATGAGAGAAAAATCTAAAGAAACAGTTTTGCAATTTAATCAAAAGATAAAAGAAAGTTTCTCTCAAAAAGACTTGGACGCTTTTGTAAATGTTTCTGCTGGTATATTAGAGATGATTAATAAAAGAAAAATATATAAAGATTGACAAGATGGCTAAACATAAAAAAAATGATAGAAATATACTTACATACATTATTAATTAATAATTTAAAATAATACATATATGAAAAGACGAATAGAAAAGGCAGCTGTGATTGGTTCCGGTATTATGGGATCAGGAATTGCTGCTCACCTAGCAAACGCCGGAGTAGAAGTTTTGTTGCTCGATATTGTTCCACGCGAACTAACCGATATTGAAAAAGCAAAAGGATTAACTCTTGAAAGCCCTCAAGTTCGTAGCAGAATCGCTGCGGATAATTTGAAAAAAGCCACAAAATCTAAACCGGCTTTATTTTATGATAAAAAATTCGTCAACAGAATTATCATTGGTAATACCGAGGACGATATGGCCAAAATTGCATCAGTCGATTGGATTATTGAAGTAGTACCGGAACGATTAGATATTAAAAAAGCCGTATTTGATCAAATTGAAAAATATCGCAAAGAAGGTACAATTGTTTCTTCAAATACTTCTGGTATTCCTATTTTTCTGATGGCAAAAGATCGTTCAGATGATTTTAAAAAACATTTTTTGGGAACACATTTCTTTAATCCTGTTCGTTATTTAAAATTGTTAGAAATCATTCCAACTAAAGATACCGATCCTGAATTGGTCGATTTTTTCTTAGATTATGGCGATAAATTCCTAGGAAAAACAACGGTTCTTGCCAAAGATACACCTGCTTTTATAGGCAATAGAATAGGCGTATTTAGTATTATGGATATTTTTCATTTGGTTAAAGAGCTAGATTTAACAGTAGAAGAGATTGATAAATTGACAGGTCCTGTAATTGGACACCCTAAGTCGGCTACTTTTCGTACAGCAGATTTAGTAGGTTTAGATACTTTAGCACATGTAGCAACTGGTTTATATGAAGGCGTGCCCACTGATGAAGCCCATGATTTATTTAAACTACCTGATTTTGTAGAAAAAATGCTTGCCAATAAAATGTTGGGCGATAAAACCAAGCAAGGTTTTTACAAAAAAACAAAAGTCGATGGCAAAAAAGAAATTTTAGCACTCGATCTTAATACCCTTGAGTATCGTGCCAAACAAAAGGCAAAATTTGCGACCCTCGAAATGACGCAAACTATTGACAAAGTATTGGATAGATACAAAGTATTGGTCAAAGGAAAAGACAAAGCGGGCGAATTTTATCGCAAAACTTTTAGTGGCTTGTTTGCTTATGCTTCTAACAGAATTCCTGAAATTGCAGATCATTTATTTCAAATCGATGATGCCATTAGAGCTGGATTTGGTTGGGAATACGGACCTTTCCAAATTTGGGATGCCATAGGTGTAGAAAAAGCCTTGGAAATGATGGCAAAAGAAGGAAAAGAACCTGCCAAATGGATTAAAGATATGTTGGCAAAAGGTATTACATCTTTCTATGCCGTTAAAGATGGCGCAACCTATTATTACGACATCAATAAAGGCGATTATGAAAAAATCCCAGGACAAGACAATTATATTTATTTAGACAATTATCGTCCAACCAATACTATTTGGAAAAATGAAGATGCATCAATTATCGATTTAGGCGATGGCATTATCAACGTAGAATTCCATTCCAAAATGAATACACTCGGCGTAGGGGTAATTCAGGCAATTAATGAAGGAATAAACCTGGCTGAAGCTAAATATGACGGACTTGTGATTGGTAATCAAGGTTCACAATTTTCGGTTGGTGCAAACCTTGCGTTGATTTTAATGTTAGCAGTTGAGCAAGAATACGACGAATTGGCTATGGCTGTAAAAACCTTCCAAGATACCGCTATGCGCGTGCGTTATTCAAGTATTCCAGTAGTTGTTGCACCTCATGGAATGACCTTTGGAGGTGGTTGCGAAATGACACTTCATGCTGATAAAGTAGTAGCAGCAGCTGAAACATATATCGGTTTGGTAGAGTTTGGTGTAGGATTGATTCCGGCAGGTGGTGGTACCAAAGAGTTTGTGTTGCGTACTTCTGATGCTTTGGTCAAAGGCGATGTCGAAATCAACAGATATTTGGAAAGTTTTATGACAATTGCTATGGCAAAAGTAGCAACGAGTGCTTATGAAGCTTACGATTTAGGATTTTTGAAAAAAGATAGAGATGTTGTGGTGCTCAATAGAGATAGACAAATTGCTACGGCTAAAAAACATGCTTTGCAAATGGCACAAGATGGTTATGTTAAACCTATGAAACGCAATGATGTAAAAGTATTAGGTCAAGATATTTTAGGTACTTATATGGTCGGAACCGATAGTATGGTTGCCGGTAGATACATATCTGAACACGATAAAAAAGTTGCCGATAAATTGGCTTATGTTATGGCAGGTGGTGATTTATCAGGTACTGCTAAAGTAACGGAAGATTACTTAATCGATTTAGAACGCGAGGCATTTTTGAGTTTGTTAACCGAACAAAAAACATTGCAACGTATCGAACATATGTTAAAAAAAGGAAAACCATTAAGAAATTAATTTTTTAAATGACTATTATGAAAGAAGTATATATAATAAAAGGATATCGTTCAGCAGTTGGCAAAGCCAATAAAGGAAGTTTTAAAAAATATCGTCCTGATGACATGGCTGCTGATGTCATAAAATATCTAATCAAAGATATTGAAAAAGAAAGTAAGGGCAAATTTAAACCAGTAATGGTTGATGATGTGATTGTAGGAAATGCAATGCCCGAAGGACAACAAGGCTTAAACGTAGGAAGAATGGTTGCATTGATGGGACTTAATGAAATAACGGTTCCTGGACAAGTTATGAACCGTTTTTGTGCCAGTGGATTGGAAACCATCACAACGGCTATTGCAAAAATACAAGCAGGACATGCTGATATTATTATAGCCGGCGGTATAGAAAGTATGTCTATGGTGCCTATGGGTGGTTTTAAACCGTCTTTGGCGTATAGTGTTGTAAAAGAGAATCATGCCGATTGGTATTGGGGTATGGGAATTACAGCAGAAGAAGTAGCAAAAGAGTTTAATATTTCTCGTGAAGAACAAGATGCTTTTGCGTATGAATCTCACAAACGTGCTTTAAAAGCTATAAAAGAAGGAAAATTTAAAGATCAGATTGTTCCCATTGAAATAGAAGATATTTATTTTGATCCCAAAACCGGTAAAAAGAAATCTAGAAAATTTGTAATGGATACCGATGAAGGTCCACGTGCAGATACCTCATTAGAAGGCTTGGCAAAATTACGACCTGTTTTTGCACAAGGTGGTAGTGTAACAGCCGGAAACTCTTCACAAACATCTGATGGTGCTGCTTTTGTGATGGTAATGTCTAAAGAAAAAATGGAAGAATTGGGGCTTAAACCTTATGCAAAATTAATCGATTATGCTGTAGTGGGTGTACCGCCCAAAACAATGGGAATTGGGCCTTTATATGCGATTCCAAAAGTATTGGAAAAAACGGGTATGAAAAAAGAAGATATAGATCTGATTGAACTTAATGAAGCTTTTGCATCACAATCGGTTGCCGTTATTAAAAATCTTGGTTTAGATACAAATAAATTGAATATTAATGGAGGTGCCGTAGCCCTTGGTCACCCATTGGGTATGACAGGTGCAAAATTAACCGTGCAAATTCTTGACGAGTTGAAAAAAACCGGTGGAAAATACGGTATGGTAACTATGTGTGTGGGTGCTGGACAAGGTGCAGCTGCTATATTTGAATTGTTAGATAGATAATTTTATTAAATCTAGCAGATGTTATCATCTGCTAGATTTATGTAACCATTAGATATTATGCACGCATAATAAATAGATTAAAAAAACAAATTTTAAAATTTAAAACAGATGAAAAAACAAGGAGCAGATTTTATTATTAAGGATTATAAATCTGAAGATATTTTTACCCTAGATGAGTTATCCGAAGAACAACAAATGATGGCAGACGCTGCTACGGAATTTGTTGATAGAGAAATGATTCCGGTTAAACCACGTTTTGAGCAACACGATTACGAATTAACAGAAAGATTATTGCGTCAAGCTGGTGAAATGGGATTTTTGTCCGTAGGTATTCCTGAAAAATACAACGGAATGGGAATGGATTTTGTATCAACCATGATTATGTGTGATAGAATGTCAGGTGCAACGGGTTCATTTGCAACAGCTTATGGTGCACATACAGGTATTGGAATTATGCCTATTTATTTATATGGAACTGAGGAACAAAAGGATAAGTATCTCGGTAAATTATCAACTGGTGAATGGATAGGCGCCTATGCCTTAACAGAACCAGGCGCTGGATCTGATGCCAATAGTGGTAAATCAACGGCAGTGCTTTCTGATGATGGAAAACACTATATTTTAAATGGTCAAAAAATGTGGATTAGCAACGCTGCTTTTGCACAATCATTTATAATATTTGCTAAAATTGTTGAAAATGGTGAAAAAGATAAAAAATTAACTGCCTTTATTTTTGAATATGACCCAAAAAATCCTAATGGATTTACTTTGGGAGAAGAAGAGCAAAAATTAGGTATTCGTTCTTCATCTACTCGACAAATTTTCTTTTCAGATACCAAAATTCCGATTGAAAATGTACTGGGAAAAAGAGAAGAAGGATTCAAAATTGCTTTAAATGTTCTAAATATTGGTCGTATTAAATTATCTGCCGGAATTGTTGACGCCATGCGTAGAATTATTGGTGAAAGTATAAATTATGCCAATGAACGTAAACAATTTGGACAACCTTTGATTAATTTTGGTGCTGTTAAAAAGAAAATAGCCGAAATAGTAACTAAAACCTACGTTTCAGAAGCAGGTATTTATAGAGCAGCAAAAGATATAAGTAATAAAATAGAGGAATACGAAGCAGAAGGTATGGATGCCCCAAGTGCCGAAAAGAAAGCTTTTGAAGAATATGCTATTGAAGCAGCTATTTTAAAAGTATATGTTTCTGATGGTACGCAAATTGTAGCAGATGAAGGTATCCAGATTTTTGGTGGAATGGGTTTTTCTGAAGATACCCCAATGGAGGGTTATTGGCGTGATGCCAGAATTACACGCATTTATGAAGGTACAAATGAAATTAATAGATTGTTGACCGTCAGTATGTTGCTCAGAAAAGCAATGAAAGGACAAATAGATCTATTAGGACCTGCCAAATCAGTTGCTGGCGAATTGATGGGTATTCCTTCGTTTGACAAACCTGAATTTGAACATCCTTTGGATGAAGAATTGGACATGATTAAAAGATTAAAAAAAGTATTTTTACTTATAGCCGGTACAGGCGCTCAAAAATTTGGAGATAAATTAGGCGGACAACAACAATTGGTGTTAGATGCTGCTGATATTTTAATCGAAATTTATATGGCAGAAAGTGTGTTATTGGCAACCCAAAAGAAAATTAAAAACAACACTGATGCAAATTGGGATGCACAAATTGCAATGAGTCAACTCAATTTATTTAATGCTGTTGAAAAAATTAAGTTTAAAGCAACCGAAGCAATTTACTCAATTGCAGAAGGCGATGAGCTTAAAATGATGCTTATGGGACTCAAACGATTTAGTAAATATAACAATACGCCTAATTTGAACGAATTGCGTAGAACAATTGCTAAAAAAGTTAGAGAAGATAATAAATATAGTTTTAATGGTTATTAGTAATAGTTGGTATTAATTGTATATTTGTTTTGATTGATAAAAACCACAAGTTTTAAACTTGTGGTTTTTTTATTTTTGGATGTAATAAATAAAACAGTTGTATATGAAGCAATACGGATTAAATCTCTTTGTTTATCAGCCAAAACAAAATTGTATAAACAACCAATAAACTACAGTATATTTTGAGATTAATTGAAATAACCAACAAAAATTTAAAAAAAATATATAATTCTTTTGTTTTTTATAAAAAAATAAATAACTTGCATACATAAATTACATTTTAATTCAATAGAATAGAATTTATATATATATTGTGGGAACCTCAGAACGGTCAAAAAAACAAGAAAAACTGTTTAAATTAGACAATTCACAACTTTAAAACAAGTTGGGAATATGCCGAAAAGCCAACTGAATTTTGAAGTAGGCATTAATTTAAACTATTTTTCTTATGAAAAGAATTATTTATTACATTTGCGTATGCCAATAAAAGAATTCTTAAAATATCTTGATAATAATAGACTTGAAAGGTTAAGAATTCGTTTGAAACTTGAAAAAGGAGAAATTATTGAATTAGTTTATCAATACGAAAGTTTTATAAACGATAAATGGAATGCAATTGTCAGGTATGATACTGCACACGGATTTTTTCATAGAGACGTGATATATCCAAATGGCGACCAAGAAAAATATTCCATCGAAATGGATAGTTTAAAAGTGGCTGCATCATTTGCTGAACAAGACATAAAAGACAGGTGGGAATTTTACAAAAACAGATACATTAAAAAACTAAAAAAGTGACAAACAAAGAAAAAATAAATAGAAACATAGGACTGACTTTCGATTTTGTCAAATTTTTAATTGATAATCCTGAAAAAGCAGAAAATTTACCTAATGATTTTGAACTTGAATTCATAGAAAAGGATTTTAAAGTTGATGCTGAACTTATAGGAAAAAGAAAAAAATTAGTGAAAGTACGGAATTCGTTTGAAATGATTGGATGAAAATCAATAGGCTACCCACAACAATTTATATAGTTAATCCCGCACGTGCGGGACTAATTGCTAAATCCAAAGTTGGCTTCATTAAACCGAGTTTAGTGCTTAACTGAAAGTGTAGTACTTTTACCACGCCACTAACCATATAAGTAGCCGTTACAAACCGTATAAAAACATAAAAACTAAATATTATGCTAAAAAAAATAGTATTAATTTTCACTATAATTCTTTTGGCAACCGCTTGTTGCAAAAAAGAAGAAGAAGTAAAAGCCCCGATTGATCAATTGCCCCCACTAACCCATACAGGCGCCAATAAAGCCGGTTGCTTGGTAGATGG
>JGI24023J19991_10001477_pt1 | contig 17825 bp, 20 predicted proteins | sample Cruoilmetagenom1_FD_19991 | JGI IMG/M metagenome (IMG submission 19991) | reverse complement strand
TCACCCGCTCCAGGCGCGGACGATCGGCGGCAGAGGGGGACGCGATCCCGCCCCTGCCGAGCCGATCAGCCGGAGATGGCCGCTAGGTCGACTTGGTGGCTTGGTAGAGCAGGTAAACCGCGTAGAGCGCGATCAACAGCACTGGATAATAGAAATAGTCGGTCATCCACACCGGCGCGATACCGATCAGCGGCAGCAGCGACGGAATCAGGATCATTACGAACGCGACTGCGCCCAAAACCATCAGCTTTTGCATAACTGTCATCGTAGCCCAGGTCATATTTTCACCTCTTGGTATTCGCCATTAGCGTATCCCCTTCGTCAGCGGCGAAATTGACGAATGTGCAGGGTCTCTGCGTTAGCCTCAGACTAGACACCGCCAGGGCAGGCGGCCTTGATTTTAATCAAGCGGGCCGGCGCGTCAATTGGGTGTTGTCGTGGTAGCGTTTTCGGGCGTCTCTGCGATCTCGTGCAGGTGATCGATAAGGCTGGCGATGTCTTGCGGCCCGAAGGCGAAGGCCGGCATATCGGGATGACCGGTGACGATGCCCTCGGCAAGGGCTTCCTCCAAAGACTCGAGCGGCCATTTGGATGCGAAGGTACGGAAGGGAGGCGCATCCTTATGTGGGCTGGCGCCCGTCTTCTCGACGGCGTGGCACTCGGCGCACAGGCGCTGGGCGATGGCCTGACCGCGCTGGGCGTATTCGTATTCGGCAGCGCCTGCGCCATTGGGTGACAGACACAACAAGCAGGACGCGAAAACCCAACTGGCCAAGACATGGCTGCTCATAGGCCGCGCCGCTTCTTGGTGAATTGCACGAAGCGCTGCTCGGCCCAGTCGGTGAGGATGCAGTTGTGTTGTTCGGCCAGCGTCTCGAGTTCGCCCTTCAGATCGGCGGGCAGGTCGCCATCGATCAAATTTTCGACCAGACCTTCCAATATTTCATAGTTGACCGTCACACCGAATCCCGGCGGCGTGTCCTCGAGCGAGGCGGCCAGGCTGTGGAAGGTAAAGGCTTTCATGATCATTGCGGCATCTCCCCTGCGCACCGCGCAGATTGTCTCAGGCTTCCGGGTATACGACAATCCTGGAGGTGTAATTGAGTCAAATCATGGACGTCTGCCTTCCCCTATTGGTTATGGAAGGCAAGATCAACCGATGGGAGTATGGTCATGAGAGCTGCTGCTGGTTTGGTGTGCCTTTTGGTGGGTATCGGTCTATCGCCCGCGGTCCACGCCGAGGTGGACGTGCGCACGCCCTGGGCCGATGTCTATGTCGGTCCCGAGGGCGTTTATGTGAATGGCCCCTGGGGCCGGGTCGAAGTGCCTGCGACCGAACGCCAGCGCGTCTGCACGTCCTGGCGAAAACGCGTCGAGGAACACTACAAAGCCGATGGTTGCAGTGTCGACTTCGATTCGTCGGGCTGCACGATCGACAAGGTCGACTGCGACGACTAAAGGCCGCGTTGCCCAGGTCCGGTCCCGCTCGGGCGAACCACGGCTCGTAGGCGCCCGCGGCGAATTTCCGAATTGAAGCCTGGGGTCCAAACTCAGGAGTTATTCGCGGTCCTGCCGGTAGCCGTCGTCTCGACCAGTGTTATGAATTCGCCGATAAAGCGGTCGAGTGCCGGCCATTTTGTGAGTTCGGTGTTGCCCGAAGGATCAAGCTCGACCCCCTTGCGGCGCATCAGAGTGTGGACCACGAAGCGTTTGAAAAACCCCAACTGGCGGTCATGAACGGCTCCGGCGACCAATTGGGTGCGCCGCGGCGTCCAACCCGTCGCGATTTCGAAATCCTTGATGGCCTCCAAGGCGCCGGCCACTTCGGCGGGGTCGTCGGAGGCTGCTGACAAGCTGACCGACAAAAATGCCGAGGGCCCCGCGTTCAAGGCTGTGGCGTGTTCGGAGATGAACGCGGCGAGAGCCGGCCCGTGGGCGCCCATATGCAGGCCGCCGGCCACGACTGCGGCGTCGAAGTCGCCGAGCACCGCCAAATCATCCGACTGGTGTGCGCTCACCAGCCGCGCGACATGACCTTTGTTCTCGATTTGACGCGCGATATGATGGGCCACCTTTTCCGTCTGGCCTTCGCTGCTCGAATAGACGACGAGAATACGAAGCATGGCGCTTAACAGACCGCTGATCCGCAGCGTTCGATGCCGAACTTCATTTTCCGGGTCTCCCAAGTGAAATCAAATTGGCGCTTGTCCAGGCAATGGGCCCGTCCATTGGCGACGATGGTGTCAAAAAACGCGAACTCGCGGACTTCCGTCATGTAGCTGAGCTCACAGTTTTTTTCTTGAATGAGCTGGTCGCGCAAGTTTTGGATCCATTCCGCCTTGCTTGCGTTCTGGGCGTGAAGGGGCAAAGAGCACGGGGCGAGTGCGAGGCAAGCGGTGAGCAGCCGATGGCGGATGGGGCGAAACATTGGATCAGCCTTTCTTGGACGACCGGCGGCGGGAGCCGGGCAAGCGGTGAGCAGCCGATGGCGGATGGGGCGAAACATTGGATCAGCCTTTCTTGGACGACTGGCGGCGGGAGCCGGCGCCGGCCTTGGCGCGCTGGGGTTTGGCGCGGGCCGCCTTGCTCGCATCGGCGGCTTGGCTCGCCTCGGCGCGCCTCATGACCAGACCGTGGATGAAGACCGCCGCCCCCCAAAACAACAGGGGCCATTGGAACCACAGCGTCGTTGGCGTTTGGCTGAGATTGATGAAGGCCAGCAGCAGGTTTACGGCGACGTAAACGAACAGGTGGGCGATGAAACCGCGCGCCTCGGGTTGGGCAAGCAAGCCGTGGCCGCTGGCCCTTGCTTGCAGATAAAGCGCCAGCCCGTGAGCCGCAACGCCGATACCCCAGCCGATCATCGGCCAGACGAACCAGATCTTCTCCGGCTCGCTCATCAGATTGATCTGTACCAACCCCAAATTGACGACGATGTAGAGCACGACGTGAATGAAGAATGCTTTCCATTCGTGCCCGGAAACTGCGCCTGCCGCCATAAAGGGTACTCCTTGCCCGATTGGATGGCAGGCCCGTTATGGCCTGCCGCACCCCCACGCTCTCGCCCTGGCGCGCCTGGCGCCATGATGCAAGTCAATCGTGTGCCGCGGTGCAGTCAGGTGGGCAGATCATCCACCCGCACAACCCGGAAGGTGCGCAGGTGGTCGTCGTGTTCCAGGATCGAGACGTATTCGCCCAGCTGGAAGGCGTGGTCGCCGAAACGGTAGCCGGTTTCGTCGTCATCTTCGTCGCCGTGGATATCGTAATGGAAGGCCCACGATCCGCCTGCCTTGCGCACGAGATGGCCGATTTCGTCGTCCTCATCGCCCCAAAACCGCCGCACGCGGCATTTGTCGCGGGCTTGTTTCCACTCGCTGTTGTCGATCTTGCCGGCCTCGTCCAGCGGCGCGGTAAACTCGTATCCGTGTGCGTTGCTGCCGGCTGGAAAATCGTGGTCGCGGGCGAGTTCAAGCCGGATTCGTTGCAGAGTCATAAGGGGGAGCTCTCCTTGGCCGTGGCGTTCAATGGGACATCAAAACAGGAACAGACATTTCGTGCATGATATGGGATGTCGCTCCGCCAAAAATGAATTCGCGAACGCGGGAGTGACCGTAACAGCCCATCACCAGGAGATCGCATTTCTGGTCGGCGAGCCGTTTCAGCAACGCCTGACCGGCGCGGGCGTCATCGCCCTTTGTCGAACTCGCTTGGGTCTTGAGGCCGTGACGCGCAAGCGCCAGGGCGAGATCGTCGCCTGCGGGCAGGTCCGCTTTGACTGCGGGGCTGGGCTCGCCGATGGTCAAGACGTCGATATAGGCGGCGTCGCGAATCAATGGAATCGCGTCAAAGGCCGCGCGTGCGGCTTCGCGGCTCTGGTTCCAGGCGACCAGAACCCGGTCGCCCAGAGGCTTGGGCGTGTAACCGGTGGGTATCAGAAGGACCGGGCGACCGGTTCCCATCACAATGCGGGCCGGCCGGTCGGACCAGGTGTCGAAATGATCGCCGAAATGGGGCGAGGTGACGATCAGGTCGGCGCAAAGTGCATTTTCAATGATGTCCTGCGTCGCATCGCCATGCAGCGCATCCACACATCGCCATTCGCAAGCAACATCGTGGGAACCCGCTCTTGCATCGAAATCGCGGCGGATGGCATCGGCCTCCTTGCCCCGCGCGTCGGTCAGAATTTCGAGAACGCCGATGGGAATATCGTCTGCCACGGCCGTCGGCGAGTAAAGGCTTGGATGGATATGTAACACGATGAGGTGCGCGCCATGGCTTTCGGCGAGCGCAAATGCTGCTCCCAAAATATCGGCCGAACGCTTGGCCGAGGGGACGTAGGCCAGAATAGTCTTGTACACAAACTCCATCCTCTCTGTAGCAGGGCCATCGTGCAGGCAATGGCGTGAATGCTCAAGTGTGGCGGTGCGCCCCGTCAAATGCTCCCCAGCAACTTCGACGGGGCCACCGCCTGCCCAGCCAGGGAGGCGGCTCTATCTGGCCAGGTTAGTTTGGCGCCACAAGGCCGGATTGCCCTGGGGCGCACAACGCCGGACTGCCTGGTGCCCGCACGCACCCCTCAGCCCCGGTGATCGATTTGACGGCCCTTAGCACTGGCGAGCCCGTCGCAACTGTTGTCTCTCCCTTTCGCAGCGCTCACCAGTTCGATGTGCCTTTGCTGAGATCAACGGCTAATGGTCTTGCTCGTCGCGGACATTGATCGGGATCAATTCGCCGGCGGGCGCGGCGATAAGTGGAGCGCCCGCGAGCACCGCGCAGTATGGAGATGGGGAGGAAAAGCGCGGGCCATCGCGGGCGTCCGGAAAGAGTCATTTTCGGCGCGCTGCAGCGCGCGCCCATTGATCGGGATCAATCGGCGCGGGTATTTTTTTGACCTCGCCGCCCAGGGCGCGGTGTTTATCGTTTAGACGGCTAGATCATCTTCCAGATGGGGAGTGAGCGCGTCGTTGGGCACGTGTGTCAGGTCCTTGTGGACCTCGCCGATCAGACAAGACTTGAGCGTGCCGGGCATGTGTTGCCGCAGGTCACCCAGTGCGCGGGGCGGGGCGACGATCAGCAATCGGTCGAAATTGCCTGCCGTATGCTTGCGCTCGAGGTCGTCCATCAACGCGCGGGCGAATTCGGCCTTTGCGATGCGATGCGGGCTGGAGGAGCCCTCCATGGCGTGCCGGCCGGCTCCGGCGCTGTCGTGGGTGCGGCCCGGACGGTCGGCGTGGATCTCGCGGTCGGCTTCGTGCGAGGTGCGATAATCGCATCCATCGACCTGTTGGACGCCTTTGCCAGGTCCGTTGTTCTGCATAACGCGCGCGCGCGCGCCATCGGCTATCAATATCCAAGTTCTGATGGGCTTCATAATCGGTTCGAACTCATATTCGGTTGGCGGTTGTCGTTTCAGCTTCGTGTTGCGGCTGGCGCTTGACTGCGCTCGCACCTGCTGTGGATGCCACTGCAGATTTATTTAGCTTACCACATCCAAGCATTAGTTCTTTGCTGGCGGCCTCGAATTGATCCGCATCAAGGACGTTGGCCCACCGGGTCTGATGAATTGGCTGGAGAGTGCTTCTTCTGCAGGACAAAGGAAAGATGGGCGCATTGACTGCAGACGACCAGCGCGAGGTGATCGCGTTCTTGAGCGAACGCTCGACCTATAATCCGCCCCCCATGTCGATCGAGCGTATCGATACGCATGCCTCGATCGTTTTCCTGACGGGCGCCTTCGCATACAAGATCAAGCGGGCGGTGGAGCTCGACTATCTCGATTTCTCGACTTTGGAAAAACGCCGATTGGCCTGCGAGCGCGAGTTGGCGGTCAATGGGGCGACGGCGCCCGGTCTCTATCTGGGACTGGTTGGCGTCGTGCGTAAGCTCGATGGCGGGCTGGGCCTCGGCGAGGCGGGCGACGTGGTCGAGTGGGCGGTCAAGATGCGTCGGTTCGATCAGGGGGATCTGTTCAGCCGACGGGCGCATGCAGGCCAATTGGATTTGGCCCTGATGGCGCCGCTGGCAGCCCACATAGCTGCCTTCCACGACCATGCCAATGTGGATCGTCACGCAGATGCCGAAAAGCTGCTTTCCGACGTCATCACTTCGACTGTCGTCGTTTTTACCGGCGCGAGCGACGTTATCGAGCCGGCCGATACAAAGGCTTACTCCAATGCGGTGTTGGGCGTTTTTGCCGAGGTCGCGGAGCTGTTGCGCGAGCGGGGACGGCAGGGTTTCGTGCGACGCTGCCACGGCGATATGCATTTGAACAACATCGTGCTGCTCGACGGTCAGCCGACGCTGTTCGACGCCATCGAGTTTTCGGAAAAAATAGCCACCGTAGACACGCTCTACGATCTTGCCTTCCTGCTAATGGACTTGTGGCATCGCGGCCTGACGGGCCACGCCAATGCGGTGTTCAACAGATATCTCGATGAGGCCGGTGAGAGCGGCAATTATGAGGGTCTGCGCGCGCTGCCGCTGTTTCTCTCGGTGCGCGCGGCAGTGCGGGCGATGGTGACGATCGACACGCTGCCACACTTGACGGGCGGCGAACGGAACGCGGCGGTTGAGACGGCGGCAGATTATTTTGCCACCGCCCAGGATATGATTGCGCCAAACGCGCCAAGCCTGATCGCCGTCGGTGGGCTTTCGGGCACCGGCAAGTCGCGGCTGAGCGCTGCCTTGGCGCCTAACATCGGCGCCGCGCCGGGCGCCGTTCATCTGCGAAGCGACGTCGAGCGCAAGGCCATGTTCGGGGTCGAGCGCACCGCCAAGCTCGGAGCCGAAGGCTACACCCAAGAAGCAAGCGAACGTGTCTATAGCCGGTTGATCGACAAGGCGAGGGCCGTGCTGCAGGCGGGCCATTCGGTCATCATCGACGCGGTCTCGGCGGCGCCCGATCACCGTCAAATGATCGAGAAATTGGGGACCGATACCGGCGTGCAGTCGCGCGGTATTTGGCTGAGCGCGCCGCGAGAAGAGCTGATAAAGCGCGTTGATGGGCGCAGCGGCGATGCCTCAGATGCGGACGCTGGAGTGGTGGAGCAGCAACTTAGCTGGCGGACGGGACCAATCTCATGGGACATCGTCGATGCCGCTGGTGCGCCGCCAGAGGTGCTGGCAAATGCGATGCACGCCTTGGGGGTCGAGGAGACAGGGGCGCTCAGACAAGTGTCTTGAGAAAATAGCCCACATAATAAGCCGCCGCCGCCGCAGATGCGCCGATGGCGAGCGTTTCAAGGCCGGATCGCCACCACAGCGCCGGTGTCCAGCGGCTTTTCAATGAACCGATCAGAAAGAATGCGACTGCGGTCATGGCCAGTGACCAGGAGAATGCGGATTCCACCTGGACGACAAAAGGGATCAGCGGCACGGCGCCGGCCAGAATAAATGCGGCGAAGGTGCTGATAGCGGACATAAACGGTGCGCGCTGGGCCCGCGATACGCCGTACTCCTCCGCCAACATGGTTTCAACCCAGCGCTCGACGTCGTCGGTGATCGCGTCGACGGCCTGCGACAGACCTTCGCCGGTCAAGCCCTTGGCCATCAGGATCTGCCGTATCTCCTCGCGTTCGCCGTGCGGGTCGACTTCGATGTGCCGGCGTTCGATCGCGTCGAACATATGGTATTCGTCGATCTCGGTTTTGGTGGCGCTGTAGTTGCCCGCGGCCATCGAATAGCCGTCGGCCAGCAAATTGGCGAGCCCCAGAATCAGGATCACACGGGAGTCCAGCTCGGCGCCGACGACACCGGCCACGATTGCGAATGTAGTGACGGCGCCGTCGATGCCGCCATAGACCCAATCGCGAAGATATGATGGGCTCGGTCCCTCCGCCAGGCGGGCGCGAATGGCTTCGGGAGAATGTTCGTGTTCCAGATCCGGGTTCATTGCTGCAATCCTTTCGGACTTGAATTGTTCAGTCCGCCGAATGGGATATTGTCTGAGATCCAAGTCATATAATCGCACGGAGTCATCGCATCATTATTGACTTAANTTTCGCGGCTTTGCGACGCATGCCGATCGGAGGCTGTGCGTGAGCATTGTTCTGCTCCTTTCGATTGCTGTTCACCTTGCCGCGCTGGCGACGTCGCTGGTCGTTCTCTGGCGCCTCAAGGATTGGCGCATCGCCGTCTTCGCCGCGATGATCGCGCTGATGATCTCGCACCAGGCCATCCTGGTCGCCGGCTCCGCATCTTTTTTGCCGCCGGTTTGGAGGCTCGACCAGCATGAATTGACCGAGCTTGCGATCGGCCTGTTGGCGCTGATCTCCGTTTATGTCTTCGGCCGCCTGATGCAGGAACAGATTAGCGACCGGGTCATCGCCGAGGCCGCACGCTCTAGACTGACCGCAATCTTCGACACCGCCGTCTCGGCCATCGTCACCAGTGACGAGAATGGCGTCATCGAGGACTTCAACCCGTCTGCCGAACGTATGTTCGGCTATCGGCGCAACGAGTGCATCGGGCGCAACGTGGGTATGCTGATGCCCGAACCCTATCGCAGCACACACGATGCCGTCGTCAGGCAATATCTCGCCAGCGGTGACAAAAAGATCATCGGCATCGGCCGGGAGGTTGTCGCCTCGCGGAAGGACGGCTCGGTCTTCCCCGTCCATGTCGCACTGAGCGAAGTCAAGCAACCAGGCCGCACCATCTTCACCGCCATGATTGACGATATGTCGGCCCGCAAGGAGGCGGAGCACCGTGTGGCCGAGTTGCAGCGCGAGCTGATCCATGTGGCGCGCTTGAGCGCCATGGGCGAGCTTGCCTCGGCGCTGGCGCACGAACTGAACCAGCCGCTCACTGCCATCTCCAATTATGCCCAAACGGCGCGTCGTTTGCTGGAGCAGAAGGGGGGCAAGAAGGGCGTCAATGCCGCAACGGACCTGCTGGTCAAAGCAAGCGATCAGGCTTTGCGGGCGGGTGAAATCATCCGCCGCTTGAGGAAGTTCATCGTGTGGGGTGAATCGGAGCGCACGTGGGAGAACGTGACCGAAATGGTCGAAGAGGCGACGAAGCTGGCGCTGGTGGGCTCGAGCACCAAGGCCATCGGCTTCCGATTGGAGGCAGACAAGGGCGTGCCAAAGGCGCTGGTCGATAGAATTCAGATACAGCAGGTCATCCAGAACCTCGTGCGCAATGCAGCCGACGCGCTTGAGGATTGGGAGGGGGAGAAAAATATTGTCGTGCGCATAGAGAAGGAGGTTGATGACGAAGTTGCGATTACGGTGCAAGACACCGGACCCGGTCTTGCCCGCCAGGTGCGCGACCAGTTGTTCGAGCCGTTCGTGACGACGAAGCCGGACGGAATGGGAATCGGGTTGTCGGTATGCCGCAACATCGTCGAAGCTCATGGTGGGCGGATCAGCGGAAAAAACGATGCGAAGGGCGGGGCTTGCTTCCGGGTGGCGCTGCCGGTCGATCAGGCCAAAGCACGGGGTGACAAATGACCAAGTCGGACAAAATTATAGTCATCGTCGACGATGACGAGGCGGTTCGCGATTCGCTCACCAGCTTGCTTGAGGTTGCCGGATATGCGACGCGGGCGTTTGAGACGGCAGTCAGTTTCCTAGACAACGGCAAGGAAGCAGACGTGGGCTGCCTGTTGCTCGACGTGCGCCTGCCGGATGCCAACGGCATCGACCTGCTCGAAGGGCTGATGGGGCGCAATTATGCCGCCCCAGTGATCGTGATCACCGGCCATGGCGACGTGCCGATGGCGGTTAAGGCAATGCGGATCGGCGCTGCAGACTTCATCGAAAAGCCGTTCGAAATAGAGTCCTTGCTGCAGTCGATAGAGCGCGCGCTCGACGGCCGCGAACGGGCGGAGCATCAGCATGCGCTGGCCCTGGAGGCGCGGGCTGCGCTTGAAACGCTTACGCCGCGTGAAACGGACGTCATGCGGCAACTCATCATTGGCCGGCCCAATAAAATTATCGCCTATGAGTTGGGCTTGAGTCCGCGCACGGTCGAGGTGCACCGCGCGCGCATCATGAAAAAAACCTCCGCCGGCAGCCTATCGCGCCTCGTTCGGATGGCGATCAGCGCGGGCATCGATCCCGAGGCCTGAGCACCGCGTTCATCGGCGCCCTCGCCGCCTCCCTACGTAATTTTGCTAGATTGTGGTGAGGCGGCGCGTTGCGTCATGGTCCGGCCCAGCCCCCGGCCTGCAGCGAATTCTCGGTCCGGCGGCCCAGAGGCACTGGTCTCGACGCCATGAAGCACCTTCGACAAACCGATTTGGGGACGGTGGCCGTCGTCGAAAACGACGATGCGGCGCGCCATTCCTTTGCCGTGCTTCTCAAGAGCGGCGGCTATCGTGTCGAGGCATTCGCCGATGGGTTGCAGTTTCTCGCAGCCTTGGGTTCGCTCGATCCCGTTTGCGTGCTGCTGGAGGCGCGGTTGCCCATGCTGGACGGGCTTGCGGTCCTGGAGCGGTTGAATGCGGGTGGTGCGCATCCGCCTGTGATTCTCATGACACGGGTGCCAAAGCTGCCGGCAGCCACGCTGGCGCGTGAGCTGGGTGCGTTAATGCTGCTGGAGAAACCGATCGGGGAGTCCCGTTTGTTTTCGGCAATCAAGATGGCTGCGAGCGTGCCCTGGCAGCCGGCCGGGCGGGTAGGGAGAAATACGCGTACGTAGTTTACCGACTGTCATTGTCGCCGTGCAGGCCCCCTTATAGGGGGTGAGGAAATGAAAACATCTGACCAAACGCGATAGGAGGTGGATCGTGTTGGATACAGTAATTGAAATCGAGGAGAACACGCCCCCGCGCTTGCTCAAGGGCGGCGCGGGACACGCGATGGGATGTGGCGCTGGGGAATGCAGTTTGGGCTCGTGTCCTATGCTGCACGACCTTGGGGTTAAGAAAACCTACAGTCCAAACAGCGTCGTCTTTTTCGAGGGTGACGATGCGGGCTACTATTTTCTGATCACCAGTGGTGTCTTGCGTGGCTGTAAATTGCTGGAGGATGGCCGGCGTCAGATCAACCGATTTATTTTTGCCGGTGATCTCATTGGCTATTCGATCAGTCCCAAATACAGCTTCACAGTCGAGGCGGTTACGCCGGTTACGTTGGTTGCTCTGCGGCGTTCCTCAGTCGAAAGCCGCGTGGAGGCCACGCCGTGCCTGCACAGCGCCGTCATGAAGGCCGTGTTGTCGGAACTCGATGAAATGCAGGAACAGTTGGTGACCTTGGGCCGCATGAATGCCGAGGAGCGCGTGTCGCGGTTTCTCTGCTTGCTGGCCGCGCGGTCGGCTTCAGCACCGGCGGGTGCGGCCGAGATGGAGATCCCACAAATCGAGATCCCGATGTGCCGCAACGACATTGCCGATTATCTGGGGCTGACGATCGAGACGGTGAGCCGGGTGCTGAGCAGATTGAAGGCTGAGGGTAAAATCGTCATGCCGAGTTGCAACCGCATCGTTTTGTCGGGGCTGGCATCGCTCGAAGCCGAGCACGGCGAAATCGCTGCTTGATCACGGCGCCGGTTTGGCGTTGGCGTTATTTGGACTAAGCTGCGCGGCCATGGTGATTGACAATAGTCAAATTCGCTGCGCGCGGCATTCTCGAACAATGCCAAGGTGAGCAGCGTCTCCCCAAATGGCCCCGCCCGAGGGCGCGCGAACGTTGATGGGGTTGCCCAGCAACAGTTGGTGCGTGTGCTCAACACACCGCTCCTCGTGCTTTACGGGCTGGGGGTGACGATCGGGGCGGGTATCTATGTGCTGATTGGTGCGGTTGGCGTCCGGGCCGGCATTTATGCGCCTTTTTCCTTCTTGTTGGCCGCGCTGGTCATGGCGCCTTCGGCTTGTTCCTTCGCCGAGTTCGCCGGTCGACTGCCCGTTAGCGCGGGCGAGGCGGCTTATGTCAGGGCGGGCTTTGGATCTTCGCTGGTTTCGCTGCTGGTCGGACTGATGGTGGTGGGCGCCGGATCGCTAACAGCCTCGGCCGTCTCGGTCGGCAGCGCCGGCTACATCCGTGTGTTTGTCGACCAGAGTGAGATTGTGATCATCACTTTGGTGGTTTTGGCGATGGGAGCGATTGCGGCCTGGGGCATTCTTCAGTCGGTGACCTTCGCGGGCATTTTCACATTGATCGAGGTCGGAGGCTTGCTGCTCATCATTGCGAGCGGCTTTGCTTATCATCCAGAACTTGTCGGCAAGCTAACGCTGCTGATTCCGTCATCGCTCGACATAGACATCTGGGGCGGAGTCCTGGGAGCGGGCTTGCTCGCCTTCTTTGCTTTTGTCGGCTTCGAGGACATGGTCAATGTTGCCGAGGAGGTCAAGCAGCCGCACCGGACGGTGCCGCGGGCGATATTCCTGACACTGATACTCTCGACCATTATCTATTTTCTGGTCGCTGCGGTTGCCGTGCTGCTCGTACCGGTCGAAGACCTGCGCGCGACGCGGGCGCCGCTAAGCTTGGTGTTCGAGCGCGTAACGGGCTTGCCGTCCGTTTCGATCAGCGCTATCGCCATCGTCGCTACGCTGAATGGCGTCATCGTCCAGATCATCATGGCTTCGCGCGTGATCTACGGTCTCGCGCGCCAGGGCAGCATTCCAGCCGTTTTGGGCCGCGTAAACGCCCTCACGCACACGCCGCTTATCGCAACCGCCGTCGTGGTGGCCGTTATTCTCGCTTTGGCGCTCGCGTTCGATGTGGCGGCGCTGGCTGAAATGTCGGCGCGGTTCACGCTCAGCATCTTCGGGCTGGTCTGTCTGGCGCTGTTTCGGCTCAAGCTCAAGGGCGTGGCCCCGCCGGATAATGCATTCGTCGTTCCCACTTGGGTGCCGTTGGTGGGCTTTCTCAGCAGCGCAGCTCTGCTGGCGGGCGGTTTGGTCTTGTGATCCTCACCTCCCTTCTGGGCGATCTTCCGCTGATCGCCAACATTGTGCTCTTTGGGCTGGCGGCGTGCGGCGTCTGGGTCGCGGGCACGAAATTTCTGTCTATGCCGACGAAATTTCCGACCGCAAGCGCATCGGCAAGGCATTTATGGGATTGATCTTCCTGGCCGCCATCACCGAGTTGCCGGAGCTGGTCACCACCATCACGGCCGCCATCGAGGCGAACGCCGCGCTGCTGCTCAACAATATGTTTGGCGGTATCGTGTTGCAGACGGCGATACTGGTCGCCGCGGACGCGGTCATCCGCCAGGCGCCGCTCACCTCCTACCCGCGCAATCCGACGCCGGTGCTGGAGGCGAGTTTTCTGCTGCTGCTGTTGGCGCTTCTGATGAGCGTGATTTCGATCGGAGAAGCGCCGTTGGTCGCACATTTGGGCTACGGCACGGTGCTGCTGGCAGCCGCTTACGCCCTGTCGCTGTGGTTGCTGCGCAATCTGGACAACCACAGCGCGTCATGGACGCCGATCGAGATTCCGGAAGAACGCGATCAGGGTCAGGTGAGCGCGTGGCGCAGGGACGTGGGCCAAATTTCGTTTTCGGCGCTGACGTGGCGAAGCGTTGCCGCGGCTGGGGTCATTCTGTTCTGCGGCGTATTGCTGGTGGAGCTTGCCGATACCATCGCGCGGCAAAGCGGTCTGGGCTCGAGTTTCATCGGCGTCACGCTGTTGGCCGCCTCCACATCTTTGCCGGAGCTCTCGACCACGGTCATGGCTGTGCGCCTGCGTTCCTACACAATGGCCATCTCCAACATTTTCGGCTCCAATCTGATCATGTTGGTGCTGCTGCTGCCGGCCGATTTCTTCTACACCCCGGGTCCGGTGCTGGCCCATGTCGATCGCTCGGCAGCCTTCGCGCTTGTCGCCGGAATGATTGTCACCGTCATCTATGTCATCGGGCTCGTGGTTCGCCGAAATCGCAAGATTTTCGGGATGGGCTGGGATTCGGTTGCGGTGCTCGCGGTCTACCTGACCTCGCTCGTAATATTTTATCTGATAAGGTGAGTGACGGCCGGCACTTCGCCGAGAAGGGTTGACGTCGGGCTCTCGAAGGCACATCTCGATTCGATGGTGTTCGGCCGAAATCGGATGAAGTGATGGCGCGGGCGCGGGCGGTTACGAAATCAACGGAATCCAAGGTGAGGCAGCAATCGGCAGCGGTTGCCGATGCCGATATGCCTGGCGTCGACGAGCATGCGGCGAAATCAGGTGGCCTTGCGGGCACGCTGAAGCTGCTGTTGATGCCCTTTGCGGCGCGGCTCTCTTACGGCCTTTATCAGCGTTACTTTGAGATCATTCGCGCCGATACGCCTGAATTGCGCGAAGAGGTCTATCGTTTGCGCTACCAGGTCTATGTGCTCGAGCATGGCTTCGAGCGCGCGGAAGACTTTCCTGAAAAGCGTGAAATGGATGAATATGACGGCCGGTCGCTGCACGTTTTGTTGTGCCACCGGTCAAGCGGCACGCGGATCGGAACGGCAAGGCTGGTGCGCCCCAACTATGCCGAGCCGACCAAGAGTTTTCCGATCCAAAACGCCAGTGACAATCCGGTGATCAATGATCCCGAAGTGTCGCTTTATGCGGCCGAACTCTCGCGTCTGGCCATTTCCAAGGAGCGCCTGAAGGAGTGCAACACCGACCGCGGTCTCTTTGCTTGGGCGACGCTGGATCCCACGAGACGGACCAATCGCGTGCGGGTGGCCCTATCGCGCTTGTTGCTTCCTTACCTCTCCGTCGGTCTGATTGCCGGCGTGATCGAGCTGGCGGCCGAGAAGGGCTATCCCATTCTCTACGCCATCATGGAGCCATTCCTGATCAAAAACATGAGTCGGATTGGCATCAAGTTTCCGATTGTCGGCGAGGCGGTCGAGTATCACGGGTTGCGCCATCCAACTGTGCTGCCGAGCATCGCCGATGCCTTCGGCGAAATGAAAAAAATCGACCGCGCGGCGTGGGAGATCATCACCAATCGCGGGCGCAGTCAGGATCTGGCGCTTGACGCCGAAGTCGGCGACGAAGCCGCGCGCCACGCTGTGGTGAAGGCTTTTCGCCTGGCCAACATTCCGGTGCCCGTCCAGCTCACAGCGTCAAACGACTCCCGCAAGTCCCAGAAAAAACTGGTTGGGCAAGCAGGCGCGACTCACGCCGCGTGAGTCCGCGCCAGCCGTAAACTGCCGGCCCTGATATTGTCTACAAGCTCTTGCGGCGCCAGAGCGTCGCGTCGCTCACCACGTATTCGAACTTGCGGGCGTGTTCGCGCAGCACCGCCACCAGGTCGCTGCGGTGGATCAGCTCGAAGTCTTCCTCAAGCACCTCCGTCAATGCGTCGAAGGACCGCATCGCCACGCCATCGACCTCGTGACCGCCGAGCCAGGCGCTTTTGGTGGTGAAGGACTCGCGCCACGTATAGGGCGAAACAAAAAGCACCACGCCGCCTGGCTTGACCAGGCCGCGCGGCCCGCCGAGGCGGCTCAGGAAGGCCCGTGGGCTTGGCAGCCGGCAGAGCAGATTGGCGGCCAACACCGCATCGAATTGCGAGAGTTCGGGCGGCAGCGCGCAGGCATCGGCCCGCCTGAAGTCGACTTTCGCAGAGCTGGCCGGATCGGCCAATCTGGCGCTGCGCCCTTCGCTGATTTCGCCTTCCACCACCAGCCGGTAATCGAGCTCGCCCTGTTTCTGCATGCGCTTGGCGGCGTCGATGAAAGCGGCCGAGATATCGATGCCGGTCACATGTTCGAAGTGTTCGGCCAGCCGAAACGAGGCGCCGCCGACGCTACAGCCCACGTCGATGGCCTTCTGCCAATCGATGCCGAGCGCGCGGCCTTGTTCGACGATCAAGTCGGCGCACCGCTCGGGAAAGGTGCCTGTCTCTGCGGCGCGCAGGGCCTCGGGTGCTGTGTCCTCGGGCGCGCCGAAGTGCAGCAGCAGGTATTGGTTGAGCATCGCGGCGGTTTCGTATTCGCCGTCACGGCGTTCCTCGGCCAGCAGGATCGCGCCGGAATTGGTTTCGCCCTCGGCCGGCTCGACGATGTGGAATCCGGCGTGCTGAAAGAAATGGGGACGGAAATGAAAGCGCGCCCAGACCGAGGCTTCAATGCCCGTGCTGATGAAGGATCCGCCCAAGATCATCGAGTGCTCGCCATCGAAACAGGGCGTGCTGAAATCATCGTAATTGGGATGAACGCGGAACGAACTTAAGGGATGAAAGTCGTCTTCGCACCAATCCCAGAGGTTGCCCGCAATGTCGTGAATACCCAGAGCGTCGGGTTGCGACCAGGTGACGGGCGTCTCCGAGCCGAAGGTCAAATTGAAGTTGGCGGTGCGTGTCTCGGCCAACTGGCTGGCATCCAGTTTTGTCACGGCGTCGTCCACATCCGCGCTGGCGGCATTATCGCCGATGCGGCGCGCCGGATTGCGCAACAGGACGTGCTCGGCCTCGGTGGGCAGGCGGTAGGTCTTGCCGTCGCGCTCCCCCTTCCAGGCGAGATACGCCTTGGCCTCGTGGAAATTTGCGCAGACTGGCCAATCCGTCGGCATATCAATGATCTCGAAAACGGTGCGCAGCTTGTAGGTGTGCTTGCCCGCCGGGCCGTCGGACACCCAGAAGGTCGGCCATTTGCAGTTGCGGAACGCGCGCCACTTCCAGCCGGCTTCGTCCCAGAAACGCTCCTCGTGGTAGCCGCCCTCGCGCACGAATTCGAGAAAATCGCCGTTTGTCACCATGGTGGACGAAATCTTGAACGGGTTTACGGTCGCCTCGCGCGTGCCGTATTCGTTGTCCCAGCCATAGGTTGGCCAATCGAATGGCTTGCCGATCTCGACCGCGCCGCCAGGCACCGGCACCAAGGCTATGTCTGTTCCGGCGGCCGCATCGCTGACGTGCAGGTCGGGCCAGGCCTCGGGCTGGCGCAGAATGGCGAGCGGCGTTTCGCGCAGCAACACCGACGATGTTTCCAGGTGGATGCGTTCGTGCTCCATTCCCATGAAAAGCGACCAGAGCGGGTCGCCCCAGCCGATCGGCTCGTGGCCTTCGGCAAGGCCTGGATGGGTCTCGATGATCTCCTTGACCGTCTCGAATACGGTTGAGCGGTAGCGGTTGACGTCGCGCACCGTGGGCCAGTCCATCTCGTTCTTCGACATGTCGTCCCAGGACATCTCGTCCACGCCAACCTCGAAAAGTTGTTCGAAGAAGGGGTTGATGGGCTGGTCGATGAGGCCTGCCACGCGCAGCTTGTTGACGTAAAAGACGACCGTATGGCCATAGTAGAAAAGCATCGGGTGGCGAAGCTGATGGTAGGGCGGACGCTTGAAATTTTCCTCGCCCTGGATCGCCGAGAGCAACACCTCGTTGAGCGCCCATGAATTGGCGAAATAGTCGAACACATCTTCGCGCGAACACGTCGCCAGATTGACGAGTGGAAGCGAGTGAATTCGGCCCTTGGCATCGACGCCTGGACAAATGCCGTGCTCGGGCCGCGGGCCGGTCCACCACCAGTCAGGCCGTTCGCCGATGAGCGGATCGCCGTCGGCGTCGATCGCCGCGTCTGCAACGGCGGGATGGAAGGCGGTCTGGCTGGTCAAATTTGGATTTCTGGTCAAGGTCATGGGGCTACAGCTCGCGCGCGGATTGGGTGTCTCGATGGATGGGTGGAGTGCTCACCTGACTGGAACGTAAAACCGGTGGCATGGGTGTGAATCGAATTTTGCACTTTCCGGTGGTGCGTCGGGGTTGGCGCGATCGAACCATGTTCGGCGCGCGCGCGCAACAATTGAGCCATTTCAATCTCATCTATTACGACGAATTGCGGAGACAATTGGATCAACATAATCGTGATCGCGATCGCACGAAATGACCCGGCGCCCCGCTGCGCGAATGGCACAGACGGGGCACCGGGCCTGCCGGGGGGGCGGGGGGGC
>JGI24023J19991_10001476_pt1 | contig 17839 bp, 17 predicted proteins | sample Cruoilmetagenom1_FD_19991 | JGI IMG/M metagenome (IMG submission 19991) | reverse complement strand
CTACGCATTGTCGTGGTCGGCGCCATTGTTCCGATCAAGGGCTTTCATGTGCTCAAGGCCTGCGCCCGGGACGTACAAAAGCGCCGGCTGCCTATCGAGTTTATCGTCATGGGCTACACCAAAAACGATCGTGCCATTACCCGCCTCGGCGTGACCGTCACCGGTAGATATTGTGACGGCGAAGCGGTTGAAACACTCCAACTGCTGGCGCCCGACATGGTTTGGCTGCCGTCCATCTGGCCGGAAACCTATTCATACACACTCTCTTTGGCCCTGTCATCGGGTGCCGATATTGCGGCCTTTGGCCTGGGCGCCATCGCCCGCCGACTTCGATCCGCCGGTAGGGGCGACTATCTGCATCCGTTGGGATGGGCCCGGCGACCGGTACGGATCAACGACGAATTTCTACAAGTTCGAAAGCATCGAATCAGGCAGGGGCGAACCCACCTTTCGTTCGTGGATCCCATCCAGGCCATGCCATGATGAACGACTGAATCGTTTATGGACGATCGGTTTTTGGTTTGTTATTCCGGATCCCGACCCCCGGCTACTGAATTCATGGTAAAATGAACCCATTGTATAGGCCCGTATTATCTCCGATCCGTTGGATTCTATCCGGCATATTCGACCTTCTCTCCGGAGGCCGGGGGCTGTTTTGTCCAACAGAGAGACGTGCTGCCGAGCAACCCTGCCGGGCAGTGGTCCTCACGCCGGGCCTCATCCCCACCACGGACATCTATCTCAAGGGACGGCTCGAGAAATGGTTCGAGGAAGCGGTTTGCTACCTGAACACCCTGCGAGTCGCACCCCCAGGCGTTGCGTTGGACGAGACCACCTTGGTTGTGGTGGTTCGATATGCACCGGTAAGATGGCTCCGATGGCTGGAACGGATGCATGGGCAAGTTGCCGGAGTCGCTTATTTAATGGATGACGACATGCCCCAGGCCCTGGTTGCGCCTGAATTGCCGCTGCGATACGCCCTGAAAACCGGCTGGCGCTATGCCATGACCAAAAGATTTCTGATCAGGCATTGCAATGAAGTTTGGCTTTCCACGGCTGAGTTGGCCCGACGTTATCCGCATACTGCCGCACGGGTACTGGCGCCCGGATATGTGGGTTTATCATCGGGCGGGGACCGGGCAGTGTATTACTACCATGGTACGTGGGCGCACCGGTGTGAGATCAAATGGCTGGTGCCCGTTGTGAACAAGGTCCAACAGGTGCTTCCGGGCGTATGGTTTGAAATAATGGGGGATGACCGTGTCCGGCGCTTGTTCCGAGGAATTCCCCGGGTGCGGGTGGTCCATCCCATGCCCTGGACGGACTACCTCGACCATGCCGACATCGGCAACTATCAGGTGGGGCTTGCCCCCTGCTTCGATACGGATTTCAACCGGGGGCGTTCCCACAGCAAGGTGTTTGATATCACCCGCACGGGGGCCGCCGGAATTTATTCGGATGGCATCCCTTACGCGGAACCATTGATTCACGGGCGGACCGGATTGCTCTGTAGAAATGATCCGGATCGGTGGGTGGCGGCCATCATCATGCTACTTCAGGACCCGGTGCTGAGAAAGAATATTTATCGGGGGGCGAAAGCGTGGTGCGAAGCGCGTTTACCATCATCCTTGGCTTCAGATTCCGCTGTATTCGAGAGAGAAACCGTCGATTGACCACGGGCGGAAATGGGTAACGCCTTTAGAATCCAGGAGCCGGAAAGTGGGTTTACTATATGAACGTCGAATGATGAGGTCGCTGTGCGCCATCTGTTCATAAGGGAGATACTTTTTCATTCGATGTTTGTCTGTTGGTCTTATTCGGCATTCATCGCCCCCGACATTCTGGTCAATACTTTTAATGGAACTGGACCTTCGTGATCCCGGAACCTACCATCGGGACCTTTTCAAGGGGCCTGACCAAAAGACGACACCTGCCCGCCGCACTGGGAGCCGGGGTGGTGTTTCAACGAAAAAGGTCAAAGGGCGGCAACCTGTCCGCCATTGCCGGGTGGGGCCTCAAGGACAATACCGACAGGGCCAGAAAGTACGCCGCACGACATGGGCTACCCTACCTTGCCATCGAAGATGGTTTTATCCGCTCCATCGGCCTGGGCGTCAACCACGCCGAGCCTTTCGGATTCATTGTGGACAAGACCGCTATCTATTACGACGCCACCCGGGCTTCCGATCTGGAAAATATGATTCGAGACAACCGCTCAAGCGTGGATATCCGCCGCGCTCGGGGGCTTATGGATCGTATCGTCGGTGAACAGATAAACAAATACAACCATGTGTGGCACAGCGTTATTCTGCCGGAAACGAGGCGTCCCCGAATTCTGCTCATCGATCAGACCCGGGGCGACCTGTCGGTCGAATACGGATTGGCCGATGCCGACAGTTTCCTGCAAATGCTGGCAGCTGCCCGGCGGCGGTATCCGGATGGCCGCTTCTTCATCAAGACCCACCCCGATGTCATTGCCGGGAAAAAAAAGGGCTACCTGGCAACGAATCTACCGGCCGATGCGACCCTGATCGGCGAGGACTGTAATCCCCAGGCACTGCTTCGTCAGGTGGATCATGTCTATACGGTGACCAGTCAAATGGGCTTCGATGCCTTGATGGCTGGAAAACGGGTGAGTTGTTTCGGTATGCCCTTTTACGCCGGATGGGGGCTCACCGAGGATCGGATTCGCAGCCCGCGCAGGGATCTCCCCCGCTCCATTGAAACGCTTTTCGATGCCGCCTACTTAAAATACGTCCGCTATGTCGATCCGCTGACCGGCCATCCTTGCGAACTGGAACGGATTGTCGATCGCATCGTCGGCCATAAACGCGTGGCCGTGCAAAACGCCGGAAAAATATTCTGCTTCGGCGTTCGCTTCTGGAAGCGCGGTATCATTAGCCGCTTTCTCGATTCACCCTGTGCCGATGTGCGCTTTGTGCGAAGTGCCGCTGCTGCCGAGCGATCCGGGCTGAACGCTGAAAGCCGTATTGTGCTTTGGGGGTTGCGACGCGATCCGAACGTCATGGATCTTGCCCGGCGCCACGGTATTCGGGTGGCGCGCATTGAAGATGGGTTCATCCGATCCGTTGGGTTGGGGTCCGATTTTGCCCGCCCCTCATCGCTGATTGTGGATCGGCGCGGAATCTATTTTGACCCGCACACCCGCAGCGAGTTGGAGGACCTGCTTAATACGGTCGACATCGATGAACATGGCAGAGAGATGGCCCGTCGGCTAAGGCAAACCATTGTTTCCATGGGCGTGAGCAAATACAACACCGGGCGTATGGCCTCCTTGAAGCTCGATGTGGCACCGGATCGACTGATCATCCTGGTTCCCGGACAAGTGGCGGACGATGCCTCCATCGCCGCCGGCTGCGTGGATATCCGCACCAATCTTGACCTGCTACGCGAAGTCCGCCGCCGGTGCCCCGATGCCTATATCATTTACAAACCTCACCCCGATGTGCTGGCCGGCAATCGACGGGGAGCGGTCCCCCTTAAGCCCGTCCGGGTTCATTGCGACCGGATCGTAACGGACTGCAATATCAGTGTGTGCCTGGATAGCGTGGATCAGGTGCATACCCTGACATCGCTGGCCGGGTTCGAGGCCCTGATGCGTGGAAAAACGGTTTTTACCTACGGAAGGCCCTTTTACGCCGGATGGGGGCTCACCGATGATCGTCATACGATAACCCGCCGCCGTCGATGTTTAACCCTGGACGAGCTGGTGTATTGCTGCCTGATTGTCTATCCGCGTTACTACGATTGGCAGGCCCGCTGTTTTGTCCGGGCCGCCGATACCGTCGAGAATATGCATCGGCAACTGGGTAAAGGCGATGTTGCCATCAATCCGCCCTTACACCGCCATCTACTGCGCAAAGCCTTTTTCCTGCTTGAGAATTTTCGTGAGGCGTTGGGATTCCGGTGAGTCCTTTTGTTTATGCACCGTTGGGGTAAATATGCTAAAGCAACCCGCGGTAATCGCCACCGTCTACCAATAAATTCTGGCCCGTGATGAACCGAGCCTGTACGCTGGCCAAGAAGGCGGCAGCAGCCCCAAATTCAGAGGGGTCGCCGATGCTATTGCTGGGATTGGCCGACATCATCTCCTGGATTATTTCCTCGGGTGACTTGTTCTCCTGGTCTGCGCGGTACCGCACCAGCTGATCGATTCGCGATGTTTTATGGATCCCCGGAAGCAGTGCATTAACGGTGATGCCATCGGGCGCCAATTCCGTTGCAATCGTTTTTAAAAAACCCGTTAGCCCGGCCCGTGCCATATTAGATAACAACAAATTGCCGATGGGCTGTTTGACTGAAATTGAGGTGATGGCGATAATCCGGCCCCATCTTTTTGTTTTCATGGCCGGTGTCACCCCATGAATCAAATGCACGGCACTCAACAAGGTGAGATTGATGGCCTTTTCATATTCCTCCAAGGCCGTGCTGGCGTAAGTTCCCGGTGGCGGACCGCCGGCATTGGTCACCAGGATATCCGGTTCCCCCAAAGATTGTCTAAGGTCCTCAAGCAGGCGGCTGATATCTTCAATCCGGCTCATATCGGCAACCAATCCCAAAACCTTTCTTCCGGTTTTGGCTGAAATTTCTTCGGCGGACTGTTTTACCGTGGCTTCATTGCGTGAACAGATCGCCACCCGGCAACCTTCAGCGGCCAGCTGTTCCGCGCAGCCTCGTCCCAATCCCCGGCTGGCGGCAGTCACCAGAGCAATTTTATCTTTTATTCCAAAAATCATTTTTGCACCTCCTTGGTTTTCCGGTTCACATCTTCTCGATGCGCACTGCGCAGGCTTTGTACTCTGCCGTGAGGGTGGAGGGATCGAAGGCCGCGTGGGTGAGCCAGTTGGCGTTGCCGTCACGGAAATGAAAGGCCATCCACACCAGGCCCTGGGGAACCTCGGGCGTCACATTGGCCCGGACGGCCACCTCACCGCGTCTGGATTTGACCCGGATCTTCTCACCGTTTTCAATGCCCATAAGATTCGCATCGGCAAAAGAGATGTCGGCGGTCTCTTCGCCCAGAAGGTCGTTGAGCCCTTCGCAGCGACCGGTCTGGGTCCGTGTGTGGTAATGGTAGAGCCGGCGTCCCGTGCTCAGCACCAACGGATACTGCTCATCGGGCACTTCGGCCGGCGGGGTCCAGTCTGCCGGACTGAAGCGTCCCAGGCCACAGGTGAATTTGCCGTCCCGGTGTAGAAACGCTGTGCCGGGATGTTCCACGGTGGGGCAGGGCCACTGGAGTCCGTCACCCTCGATACGATGGTACTTGATGCCGCCCAGGCTGGGGGTCAGCACCGAGATCTCATTGTCCCACAACGCCCGTCCGCTGTTGGACTCCCAGTCGTGGCCGAATCGTTTGGCGATCTCCCTGAAGATCCACCAGTTGGGCATGGCCACACCCGGCGCCGGACTGGCCGTGCGCACCCGGTTGACCCGGCGCTCGCTGTTGGTGAAGGTGCCGTCGTTCTCACTCCAGGCGGCCGCCGGCAGCACCACATGGGCAAAGCGGGTGGTTTCGTTCAGGAAGAGATCCTGGACGACGATAAATTCGGCCGATGCCAGTTCGTGCTCCACCTTGTGGATGTCCGGCTCGGTATTGGCCAGGTTCTCTCCAAAGATGTAAAAGCCGCGGACCTTGCCGGACACTATACCGTCCATCATCTGTGGGATCATCAGCCCCACTTCCCGGGACATGCCGGTGGTGTTCCAGGCCGTCTCGAATTTGTTACAAACGGTGAAATCGTTTACCGGCTGGTACCCGGGATAGACATTGGGCAAGGCCCCCATATCGCAGGCGCCCTGCACGTTGTTCTGACCGCGCAGTGGATTGACCCCCCCCATCTCCACGCCCATGTTGCCCAACAGCATCTGCAGGTTGGCCACGGACATGACGTTGTTCTTGCCGCAGGTATGCTCGGTAATGCCCAGTGTGTAGCAGACCATCACCGGCTTCACCGAGGCCAGCAGGCGGGCCACCGCCCGGATCGTCTCCGCGTCGATACCGCAGATGGGCGCCGCCTTCTCCGGTGGATAGGCCAGCACCGTCTCTTTCAGCTGCGCGAAGCCGGTCGTATTTTTTTCTACAAACGCCTTGTCGTAAAGATCCTCCTGGATCAGGACATTCATGATCGCATTGAGCAGGGCAATGTCGCTGCCCACCTTCAGCGGCAGGTGCATGTCGGCAAAATCCACCAGCCGGTGCCGCCGGGGGTCCACCACAATGAGCTTGGCCCCTTCCATTACGGCGTTTTTTACGAAAGTGGCCGCCACCGGATGGGCCTCCGTCATGTTGGACCCGATCACCAAAAACATCTTGGCCCGGGAAAACTCGGAAAAGGAGTTGGTCATGGCCCCTGACCCGAACGTGGCCGCCAGCCCGGCGACCGTCGGGGCATGTCACGTACGGGCGCAGTGGTCGATGTTGTTGGTCTTGAACACCCCCCGGAAGAGCTTTTGCATCTGGTAGGAATCCTCGTTGATGCTGCGGGCACAGCTCACACCGGCCAGGGCGTCGGGTCCGCTTTCGGAAATGATCTGTTTGAATTTGTCGGCCACCAGATCCAGGGCCTCGTCCCATGAGGCCTCACGGAAATCATCGCCCTCACGAATCAACGGTGTCTTGAGGCGCTCATCGGAGTATATGAAATCGTAGCCGAAGCGGCCCTTGACGCATAACCGTCCCTGGTTGGGCGCGCCCTCTTCCACGCCGGTTACCTTGACGATACGATCGTCCTGAACATGCAACCACTGCTGGCATCCAACGCCGCAGTACGGGCAGGTCGTGCGGATTTTGTGACTTTTCCAGGGTCGCCAGATAAAGCGGGCCTTCTTCTCTACCAGGGCACCGGTCGGGCAGACCTGGATACACTCGCCGCAGAAAACACATTGGGAATCCTTCAGGGGCACATCGGTACCGGCCACCACCTTGGCCGCAGAACCCCGGTAACCGAAACTGATGGCCCGGTTGACCTGGATCTCGTTGCAGGCCTGAACGCATCGGCCGCAGAGGATGCAGCGAGAGAAATCCCGGACAATGAGCGGATTGACCGTCTCCATGGGGTACCGGGTTTCGGTTCGCGGGTACTTGCCCCCTTCCACCTGATAGTGGTAGGCCAGGTCCTGCAGGCGGCAATCCCCCCAGGCCGGACACAAATCCGCGGCGCCGTCGGACGCGGCCGCCCGCATTTGAAATGTCGTCCAGTCTTTTTCCCCGGTGGAACCGATGGCGCAATTATGGTTGCCCGAATCCAACAGCAGTTCAAGCGTCTCCTTCCGCGAGGCAACCACCTTGGGGGATTCGGTCAGCACCACCATCGCGTCTTCTGCAGGCGTGCTGCACGAGGCCATCAGCTCGCCGTAGCCGTTGACTTCCACCACGCAGATGCGACAGGCGCCCGTGGGCGTGGCCCCCTTGAGATAGCAAAGTGACGGTATTCGAATCTGGTGTTCTTCCGCCACCTGAAAAATGGTCTGCCCCGGCTCAAACGGAAACCGGGTGCCGTCGATCGAGATGCGTCTCCGCGCCATTGTCCATCCCCTCCTTTATATCATGAAAGACATAGCGTATGTTGCTATTTGAAATGGATGAATTTGTCAATCGGTTTCAAAAAAAAGGGAATATCAGTGGGTGTCGGCAAGCGGCTACCGGTTCAGATGAAAGTTCTGAACGATGCGACCGACAAGGTCAAATCGGTCATCGACACCCACGGCAGCAGAAGCATTCTATTCTCCTTGCAATCGGTGTCACGCCAAGAATTCCTGATTTACATTCGAACCCCCTATAGATCGTCCAAATCGGCAAACCGGTTTACCGCCGCCCGGGCTTTGATCTCCTGCTCGAACCGCCCCCGCCAGCCGAGCCGTTTCTGTTTTCGCGCGATAATCACCTTCAGCAGGGGTTTGAAGGCATACAGCCAGATGGAGGTCCAGAGCCGGCCCTGGGAACGGATGTGTTCGGACGGGTTCCACCAGCCCATGACCTTCTGGTTATGGTACCAGAACAGATACTGCAGCTGGTCGGAGGAGAGCCGACGGGTCTTTACGTTGGCCCACATACCGTTGTAGCGTGTATAGTCATAGGCGTTGGTGATCAGTCCCTGGGCCAGCAATTGCCGGCGGATGCCCGTCTTGGGGTAGGGGGTAAGAATCTGACAATAGGCGGTATCCACACCGGTGGATTTGAGAAATTGGTAATTCTCGATGATCTCCGCTTGGCCATCGTCCGGAAAGCCGAAGATCATCCCCCCCACGACCATGATGCCATGGCGATGGCAAAGTGCCACCGCTTTTTTCGAGGCATCGATGATGTTGCCTTTGTTGGCGGCAATCAGGTTCTTTTTGGACGCACTCTCCATGCCTAAAAAGATGGACTTGAAGCCGGCACGGGCCATCTTCTCGACCATCTTCTCGTTCCGGGACATGGTGACGCAGTCGGCCTGAACGACAAAATACAGGTTGCGATAACCCCTGGCGATGATGGCGTCACACAGTCGGATCACCCGCTCGGGATCCAGCACCAGGTTGTCGTCGGAGACGAAAATCCAACGCACCTTGCGTTTGTAGTAGATGTCGTCAATATCCGCCAGGATGCGCGCCATGGGAAAGGGTCGGAAGGCACGGCCGTACATATGCCGGATACTGCAGAAATTGCAGTTGCGGGTGCAGCCCCGGGAGGTTTCCATCACTTCCACATTTCGGTTCATGATGTGGTAGCCCCAGGTCAATCGCCGTTTGTCGCGGATAGGCAGCTTGAGGCGGGACAGGTCCAACAGATCGCCTCTGGGGTTGTGGGTAAAACGGCCACCCTCCTTGAAAGAGAGGGAGGGAATTTCTGACAACCTGTCTTTGCCGTCCAGGGCCGCCACCAGCCGCCGGAAGGCCGCTTCTCCCTCCCCCCGCACCATGAAATCGATATCGTGCGCCTCGTCCGATGAGGCGATCTCTTTAGACATCAGCGTGGTATGATAGCCGCCGATCACGATTTTCGCTTCCGGCAGCAGCCCTTTGGTCAGCCGGATGATCTTGACGCAAGTGGCGTATTGCCAGGTCATGGTGGACAGGCCAACCAGATCGGGTTTGAGGGCGTCGAGCATGCGGACCAGGTGTTTTTTCAGTCCCAGTCGTTTGCGGATCAGGTCGACGACATACACCGTGTGGCCGTCGTCAATGTTGGCGGCGATGCTGGCAATGCCCAGGTTGGGCATGTGAAATGCCGACTCGTGCATGATCACCGGTGCCACGTCGGGCATGGACAACAACAGGATCTTCATTAAACCTCCACGAAAAAAAGGCTCGTTTATCGTACCCGCAGCCGACGTTCAAGTATTCCGCGAACCTGCCCCGTCAACGCCTTGAGGGAGAATCCGGGATCATCATATCGAGGAACGATGCGGGTCAGGTGCTCCAGGCGAACCGTATTGGCCGATCGGGTATCGAACAGGAACCGGCCCGGCCGAAAGAGCCGGTCCGTGTTTTTAATACCTAGCACATGGATGGGGGCCTTGCACATGCGGGCAATCTTGAAGGCGCCCGTGTTCAGCGGGCCGATCTTTCCATCGCGGCTACGGGTGCCTTCGGGAAAAACAATCAGGTTCCCACCGCCGGAGAGAAAGGCGGGCATCCGTTCCATTTGTGTCAGCATCAGATCCGCCAGAGCGCCGTCCGCCGCCGACGGCAGATAACCGGAAAGCCGCAGCATGCGGCCGTACAGCATAATGAGAAACAGCCGGCCCTTGGCGATGGTCGTATGGCGCGGAAAATAGGAGATCAGCAGGATCGGATCCAGGTAAGAGACGTGGTTGGCCACGATCACCGCACCCCGGATTGACTTCAATGCCGGGTCCACCTGCCATCGACAGGCCGGCACCAACAAGCGCAACAACACGAAGAACCAGCGGTAAAAACGGGCGTTAAGGCGCTGAAAAGCCCGGGCCACATCCGTCGAAAACAGCCGGGCAAAAACATACAACGGCGCGAACAGGATCACGAACCCGATCGTGTAGTAGCCCCACAGGATCAGGGTGATCACGCAGTCCAGTAACATTTCCTTAACTCCTATGAGAAGCGTTTCAGAAACAGACAGGTGTTGACGCCGCCAAAGGCGAAATTCTGGATGGAAGCAAGTTCAATGGGCGCCTCCACCAGATGGGTAACATGGTTGAGCATAGCACAGCGGTCGTCCACTGCCTCCAGGTGCAAGGTGGGGGCAATGAACCCCGCTTCCATCTGATACAAGGCGATGAGGGTTTCGATAGCCCCGCAAGAGCCCATGGTGTGACCCATATAACTTTTCAGGCCGCTGACCCGGGGCCGGTCACCATATACGGCGGCGATGGACTGGGCCTCGATGACGTCGCCCATTTTCGTGGCCGTGGCGTGGGCGCTGATCCAGTCCACATCGTCCGCGGCAATGCGGGCGTTATCCAGGCCCTGATCGATGGCCAAGGTGATCCCTTCCCGGTTGGGCAGGATCAGATCGCCGCCGTTGTTGTAACAGGAAAATCCGATCAATTCACCCAGAATGATCGCCCCCCGTTTTTTTGCCGATCTCAAATCCTCCAGCAGCACGGCGCCGGCTCCCTCTCCGACCACCAAACCGTCCCGCCGCTGATCAAAGGGTCGGGGGGTCAGATGGGGGGTGTCGTTGAAATCGGTGGAGCAGGCCAGCAGGTTGTCGAACACCGCCACGGTGGTGGTATCGTACTCGTCGGCGCCACCGCAGAGCATGGCGTCTTGCAGCCCGTATTTCACCGCTTCGTAGCCGAACCCGATGGATTGGCTGGATGTGGTGCAGGCCGTGGAGGAGCTGATCACCCGCCCCCGGATGCCGAACATCTTGGAGATGTTCACCGCCGTGGTGTGCACCATGGATTTGAGATAATCCACAGCCCCCACGTGGTGCAGCTTGGTGGCGTCGTCGCTGAAAAAGGTGCGGTAGATGTCCCGCTGTACCGTTGGGCTGCCGTGGGTGGAACCGAAGGCCACCCCCAGCCGGCCGCTGCGGATGAATTCATCGGACAGGCCCGACTGGGCCAGGGCATCTTTGGCCACCTGGCAGGCATAATAGGCCACGGGCCCCATGGTTTTGCGGTCCCGCCGGGCAAAATTAAACACGGGCGGATCAGACACCGTGCCGAAGACCTTGCAGTGGATGTGTTTCACCAGCAGTTCGTCGTCCTTCATCTTGCGAACACCGGACAGGCCTTCGGTCAGGTGTCTGATGATCTCGGCCCGGGTACTCCCGATGGGGGTGATGGCCGATCCGCCAGTGATGACAACGCGTCGTTCCATAGTGTCTCGAAATTAATTGTGCTGCGTCTTGGGTAAAAATGTATTCTTGGCGTCCATCAACAAAACCAGGTAAGGATTCCTCAATTCCGAAGGGTTCGGTCCAATCCGACCACATAGTTCACTATCTGCCTGATACTGCGGATCTCCATGGCGGCCTTTTTCTCTTCACGGGTCAGTTGGACGTCCAGCAGAATTTCTATTTCCCGTAGCAGTTCGATGGCATCGATACTGTCAAACTCGTGGATTTCCCGCAGGTCGTCGTCCAGTCCCGGATTTTCAATCTCAAATTGATCTGCAAAAATTTTGATAATCGCTTTTTCAATGTTGTCGCGTGTCATTCGGCTTATATCCTGTGGGTTTAAGCAGTGATCTCCGCCGTCTATTACTACAAATCGGGCCATAATTCAAAGGGAGAGAACAAAGAATGACAAATGCCCAAATCCGAAGGTCACGGAGCGTCACTGCCGCTCAATGTCCAGAAACGGCTCGAAATGGTGCCACTGGAACGGATGACGACGGACAGTATCTTCCAGCCGATCGGCATATCGTTGGGCGGCCCGAGCCATGTCGGCTTCACGCCGGTTGCGGTCGGTACCCGGCATCAAGATGGGCGAAGAAGCGGAGAAATGGTAGTGGTATTTGCCGGTACGAAGGGCAAAAAAGACGAAAACAGGGGCACCGGCGGCCATGGCCAGGACGTATGGCGCCGCGGGCAGGTGGACGGTGCACCCCAGAAAACGCACTGCAATGGTTCGCTGCGTCCCCTGCCACACCCGGTCTCCGGTGAGGGATACCAGGCCGCCGGTGCGAAGAAACCGAATGCCTTCAACAATGTCGAAGGGAGATCCACCGGTCTCATCCACACCCACGATGCGAATATCGCTCCGGCGGACGGTCTGCTTCTGCATGCCTTCGATCTGCTCTTGCTGCCCGACGCCCATGTATAGCATCAACTTCAGGTCCGGCAGGGTCTTTTTGAGCAGCCGGGCCGCCACCTCCCAGTTTCCCACGTGGGACATGAGCAGAACACCGCCTCGGCCCCCCATGGCATCGCGCAGGTGCGCCCACCCATCGAAATCGGTGGTAATTTTCCCCGGATTGGACAGCAGCAGGCGGTCCCGGAAGAGATGGGTGAAATCCAAGAACTGGCGCAAGGTGCACCAGCGGTGATAGGCCCGGCTTTTTTCGGGAAAAAGCGTCCGGTAAAAGCGCATGCCCACAGACACCCGCTTGGGGTGGAAAATGAAATAGCCGGCGGCAATGCCTCCCGAAATGAGGCTGAAAAACCATGGTCCCAGCAAACGGGTCAACAGGCAAAGGATTTGGTAAAAAAGGGTTTTCATGGGACTATCGGAACCGCTTGGGCTTTTCACCCGGCGACCACAGGGCCGGCGTGAATACCCGGCGGGTTATGAGGCGGCCGAAGGTCCCGAAGTTGCGCAGAAAATCAACGAACGGGTGAAAATGGGAGACGCGGGACAGCGTCGATCCGTAGTCGGCGGAGATCGTCGCCTCCACGACGGGTATCCCCTGCCAGGCCGCCCGGGCCAGCACCTCCACTTCAAACTGGTATCGCCGGGCAACGATCCCCAGCTCCAGTGTTTCAGGCAGCGGATAGATTCGGAATCCACTCTGGGAGTCGGCCAGCGCCGGTCCGCCGGACACCCGCACCCAGAAGTTGGAAAAGGCCCGGCCATTGCGGCTGGTCCACGGGGCGTCCGTCATCTCGCGCCGTCCCACCACGATGGCTCGCCGTTTTGCGGGGATGGCCGCCATCAGCTTGTAGGCCTCGGCGGGGTCGTGCTGTCCATCGGCATCGATAGTAACGGCATAGTCCGCCATCTCGGCCGCCTCACGCATGCCGGTGATCAGAGCGGCCCCTTTTCCCCGATTCAGCGGATGGCGTAAGCGATGGATGCCGGAAACAGATGCCAACATCTGAGTCGTATCGTCGGTGGAGCCGTCATCCACAACAAAAACGGGGCATCCCAGCCGCATCGCCCCTCGCGCCACCGCGGCGACCCGGCCACCGTGGTTGTACGTGGGAATGATCACGGCAAAACGGGGGTCGCCAAGTCGACCGTCAACAGGTTCTCGGCCGGTGGTCATCGGTCCGTGACCCTGTCTTGATGCTGTCCAGGGCCGCCGGCGGCCTCCCCGTAAAGGAAAACACGCCGGGTTTTCCAGATGCCCAGAATGCCGAACACCTCCTGATCGGCGAAGTAAAGGGGATCCACGCCATTTTTTCGGGCGATATCGCCAAGGGCGTTGGAATTCACCCGGGCATACAGGCCCAGTCCTGACAAGGGTTCTTTGATTTCGATGACACGATCGGAACCGGGCGGGTGCGCCGGCAGCGGGGTGGCCCTCAGGTCCGATGTCAAGGGCAGCTTGACGTTGGTGTACACCAAGCCCACCAGCGGCCCCGTGCCGCAGGCCGTCAAACAACACCCGAGGGCTACGACCACGAGCAGGCGTGCCGATCGCGCACATGCAGGAACGTTTGATTTAGTCGCCATAAACCACNACCCGCCAGCGGGTATAGAGGCCGAACAAGATGTTGAACACCTCCTGATCGGCGTGCCGCATGGTGGTAATGCCGCCACTGGTGGCGGCCGCGGCATAGCTGACATCGCCCCATGCGAACAACCACAGGATGCTGTGGGCCTCGGCCACACCCATCTTTTCACCCAGGGTGGTCTGGTCCAGATCCATGTCCAGGGGGGACTTCACATTCACATAGGCGCAACCGGATAGAATCATCAGGCCGGCTGCCACGATCAGCACGATTGTCATTCGAATCTGTTTCATGAAATATCCTCATGAGATTTTTGATCCGTATCAGACCTCATCGGGGTAAAAAGCCACACCCCAGGTTCCCGGTCCCATGTGGGCGCCGGCGGTCAGGGAAAGCCGACTGACCACGATCCGCGCGTTGGGGAAGCACAACTGAATGTCGGGCAAAATGGCTTCTCGCACCCGTCGTTCGTTGTCGGAAAACTGCAGCAGGAGAATCGGCCGGTCGTCTTTGGAAAATCGTTTTTTCAGATGATCCAGGGCAAAGGCGACCTGGTGAACATCGTTTCGAACGGAGCCCACCTTAACGGCGCCGTCGGCCGCGGGACTGATCACCGGTTTGATGCCGAACAGGTCGCCGAAAAACCCCTTGGATTTGGAAATCCGGCCGCCGGCGGCCAGGAATTTGAGTTTATCCAGAAAAATCAGTTCACCGCAATCATCGACAGTCTGTCTGGCAAAATCCGCCACCGCCTTCAGCGGCACGCCCGACCGGGCAAAACGGGCCACCATGCGCACGATAAGCCCCAGCCGACCGGAGGCGGCGCCGGTGTCTATCACCGTGAACCGGTCTGCGTTGCCACGGGCCTTCCCCCACCGGCTGGCAGTGGCAAAATTGCCCGTGTAAACCGACCCCACGGTCAGGTAGAGCACCTGATCGAAGCGCCCCAGGACGCTCTCGTAGCTCTGATGTTTCTGAAACAGGGAGGCCTGGGCGGTAGAAATCCGTCGGCCGTCGGCCATGACACGGTAGAGCCGTTGCGGGTCGAACAGGGTCTCCGGAACGCTGCGGTCGCCCACCACCAGGTAGCTGTCCAGCAGGCTAACCCCTATCTCACAAGCCGCTTCAGGATCCAGGGAGCCGGCGGCGTCGGTAAGGATGTGAACGGATCCGGAACCGGCAGCGGAAAAAGGTCCGGGGTCACACAGGGCCATGGTTTCCACCTGCCAGTCGACAATCTCACCCATGGATTCCAGCTTGGATCGGGTTTCATGTTGATTCTGTGTGTGAAGGTGAATCCTGATGCGATCTCCGTCCTCAACAGCTACCACACTTTTTCCCAGTCCGGCGCTTCCGGTCGTCAGCCGAACGGATTCCGGTGCACGGATGATCGTGTTCACACAATACCCCGGAAATTGTCCACCTGCGATATCGCCGGTCACACGCAGCCGGCCGGCAAATCGCTCGGTCACCGGCACCATATCCGCGGTTTCACTTTTTAACCGGAACAAAAAACCTTCGAAGAAAATGAACATGCCCAGGGCACCGGCATCGACCACACCGGCTTTTTTCAGCTCCGGCAGCAGCTCCGTTGTAGACCGGACGGCCCCGTCCAACTGCGCGACGATCCCGTCCACATCGTGCCTGGAACCGGTGGCCCACCATTCCTTGGTGGCCTGGGCCAACGTGTCGAATACCGTCAGCATGGTACCGGGTTTGGGTTCCGCCACGGCTTTCCAGGCAGCATCTCTGCCGACTGAAACCGAACGGCACATGTCGCCGGATTCCGCCTCCGACAGAAACCGGGAAAAAAACGCAGCGGCGATATTGCCTGAATTTCCCGTGGCCGATTGAATCAACGCCCTAGAAAGCACGGATGAAACGGCGTTGGCCCGACCCAGGGGGCCGAGGCTGATTTTCAGGTTGCGGCCCGTATCGCCGTCGGCAACGGGAAAAACGTTGATCGCGTCCAGCAGGTCCGCCCAGGCAGTCACCCGCTCACAACCGGCCGTCAGGGCCTGGGTGAAAGGCAGGTCCATGGTCAGCACCCCAGAGCCCGGGTAATCTCCGGCGGAATCTCGAAGTCCAGGATCATGTCCGGCAGTTTCACCGCCACCTGTTCCGCCTCTCCCCGGGTGCAGATCTCGCCGGTGGCGGGACGGCGAATCTCGAACGCCAGGGCGATCTTGTAGCGGGCCTCGGTAACTGTCGCCCGACATATGAAGGGGTCGTCGAACCGAAGGGGCAGGATGTGTTTGATGGAAGCGCGGGTGACGGGGAACACCATCCGGCGATCCGTAAGGTATCCGTATAGATCGATACCCACCGATTCAAACAGGCCGAACCGGGCCACGTCGAAATACTTGAAATAGTTGCCGTGCCAGACCACTTGCATGGGATCCAGGTCGTGGAAAGGCACTTTCATCTGAATGTCGTGGGTGACGGCCATAGCTTTTCATCTCACGGTTTAGCGGATCGGTCCTGCCGCATTCCGGCAGCAGATCGTGAGCTTTTCAATAACTTCTCTTCTTAGAGGAATTCCCGGGTCAGGGCAATACCAAACTCGAGGCAGCCGCCAAATCATCGAAGCATTGCCGCAAACATCATTTTGGTTTATAATTCGCTTAAAGGAGGAAAAAATGCCAATATTCATGATGTTTGGAAAGTACACGGCAGAGGCCATGCGGGGAATCAGCCCGGACAGGACGGAGAAGGCCGTTCAGATTATCGAGGCCAACGAGGGAAAGGTCGTATCGATGTATGCCGTCATGGGAGAACACGACCTGGTTTTCACGCTTAATTTTCCTGATGCGGCAAGCGCCTTTGCCACATCAGTCGCACTGAACAAAGTTACCGGGATTACATTTATCACATCACCGGTTGTCGACGTTGAGATGTTCGACAGGCTGATCGCCAAGGCAAAAGAAATCTAAGGATCGAGAACCAAACCGGCGAGCGCCTTTCCAGATGGCGGGATGCCGTCATCATCGGATCACTCCTGACGCGCCTTCTCTTTTCGGCGCTACTTCTCCTGCCACTGCGGCCGGCGTTTCTCTAAAAATGCCGACACGCCTTCTTTGGCATCTTCAGTGGCGCACAACCGGGCAAAGGCTTCGTTCATGTATTCGAAGGCCTTGTCGTAATTCAGGTCGGCGGCCGCGTAGAAGGCCGACTTGGCAATCTGCACGGCCACGGGACTCTTGGCGGCCAGCACGGCCGCCCAGCGCCGGGACGCCATCTCCAGGTTATCCGCCGGCACCACCTTGTTGATCAGGCCCATCTCCATGGCTGCCGGGGCCTTGATCAGTTCACCGTAGAGCAGTAGCGCCATGGCTCGCTTGCGCCCCACGGATCGGGTTACCGGTATCACGGGGCCCACGCAATTGAGGCCCACGTTGATGGCGGTCAGCCCCATCCTGGCGTTGTCGGCGGCAATTGCCAAATCGCAGGCCGCCACCAGGCCCGCGCCGTTGGCTGCGGCCACGCCGTGCACCTGGGCGATGACCGGTTTTTTGATTCGACTGATGGTCATCAAAGGGGCTTCCATGCAGGTGATCCACTCCCGGTATTCCACGGCGCTCTTGCCGAAAAAATCCCCCACGTCGATGCCCGCGCAAAAGGCCTTGCCCGCACCTTTGAGTATAATGACCCGTACCGACGGGTCGCCGTCCAGCTGCAACAGCGCCGCATCGAGTTCCGACGCCAGGGCCGTCGTGAAGGTATTGAGGCTGTCCGGACGGTTCAGGATGATTTCGCCGATGTGATTCTCCAGGGTATCGACGATAACGGTTTCGGCCATTTCAATCCTCCTTCGATGGTGATGGTTTTGGGGTCTCGGGAAAAAATAAATTGCTTTTAATTTAGACCTCGTTATTTCCACCCATTTTGAGGGCCAAAAAATGGACATTTCGCCGTATAAAAATAGTGCTCAATTGAACGGGCGGTAGATAACTATCTGATATTACTATCTGCCCGGAAATCGAGAGTGTCCAATTTTTATCTGAGAGCGTG
>JGI24023J19991_10001475_pt1 | contig 17839 bp, 16 predicted proteins | sample Cruoilmetagenom1_FD_19991 | JGI IMG/M metagenome (IMG submission 19991) | reverse complement strand
GCCAGTCCGGATAAGCAGCACCTGCACCGTATTTGCAGAGCACGAGGTCGTGGCGAAATTAGCTGAAGGCGCCGCCCTTCCCGACATCATCGCTGGAATCCATGAGGCAATGGCCAGGAGAATCCATGGAATGGCACGACGGATCAAGATTGAGCGTGATGTTGCCATAACCGGGGGCGGCGCCAAAAACATTGGTCTTGTTACGGTGCTTCAGGATATTATTGGCTCCCCGACGACCGTTCCGGAAGAACCCCTCCTGACCGGCGCCATCGGCGCGGCCCTGCTTGGGAAAGAGATTGCAAAAAAGGGTTCTCCGACCCCCGGAGAGCGGGCGCCTCTTGCGGAGGCAAGTTTTTTTGACTGATCTTCGTGAAAAGGGGACTGCTGGAATCAGAATGGAGCGTGAAGCGGTTTATACGGCGGGGATTGACATCGGCTCGGCTTTTTCGAAGGGGGTGATCCTTTCCCATGGCGATATGGTTGCCTTTCATATCTTTCCATCCGAGGGTGATTATGGGGCTTCATCAGAGAGATTGATGAAGGGGCTTCTGGTTCAGGCAGGTCTCTCAATAAAAGATATTATGCATGTAACGTCCACCGGTTATGGGGCTTCCAAGGTCTCTTTTTCAAACCGGACGGCCAACGACATCACCTGTCAGGGGAGGGGGATATCTCATTTATTCCCTTCCGTCAGAACTGCCGTTGATATTGGAGGCCAGTTCACCAGGGTCTTTAAGGTAGATGCACGGGGCGGGATTGCCACCTTCTTGTTGAGCGATAAGTGTGCTGCCGGAAGCGGCAGATTCCTGCAAATCATTGCGAGGGTGTTGCAGGTGGATTTGGAAGATATTGGGGCGCTGTCCCTCAAGTCAAAAAAGATGGTGGATTTCAATACGGGCTGCGCCGTTTTTGCCGAAACCGAAGCGATATCTCGAGTTGCCGAGGGCGCTGCTGTTGAGGATATCCTCGCGGGTCTTCACAGGGCGCTCTCAGGCAAGATCGAAAGCATGATCGCGCGAGTCGGTCTTGAACAAGACCTTGCTCTCGTAGGCGGAGGCGCCATGGATATCGGCCTTGTTAAGAGCATCGAGAGCAAGATGAATGTGGACGCATTCGTTCCTTCCAATCCGCAAATCGTGGCCGCACTTGGCGCGGCCCTTATTGCTTACGATGCTGTTAAAACTCTGTTTATTGATTAAGTGCCCCCAGAAGTCGAAATCTGTCGACACCGTTGCGACATTCCTTTTCTAATAAAATCAAACCCTTTGTCGGAATTAAAAAAAATGTTGTTGCCAGGACGTCGACAATTCTCTCTCAGGGTAACCAAATCCTTTTAATCCGCAGTGCCGGTTCCATTCGAAGAACTTCGGTAACTAATACATATTATTATCATTATTCTGCGTCGCCATCACACTTAATCCGCAATATCTTGGAATTGGCACATGTTATGCAAATGCTGCTTTGGTTNAACTGGGAAGAAAGGAGCTCATATGGATTTCGGTTTTTCAAAGGAACAACATGATATCAGAATGGCGGCAAGGGAATTTGCTGAAAAGGAATTCCCGGAGGTGGCCAGGGAGGCTGATATCAAAGAGGAATTCCCCTTTGATGTTTGGAGAAAAGCGAGTGATCTCGGGCTGATCGGGTGTTTCATCCCTGAAGAATATAATGGGGTTGGGTTAGGCATCACGGAATATTGTTGCATCGCTGAAGAATTCTGGAGGGTGGACCCCGGGTGTGGTCAATGTATGATCTCGGCGGTCATCGGTGCGGAAGTTATTGAGATGAATGGTACCGGTGAACAGAAAGAAAAATATCTTTCTCCCCTGCCGACCGGGGAAAAGATCATGGGGATTGCAATCACGGAACCCGATGCCGGGAGCGATACCTTGGCGGCCCGAACGAGTGCGGTAAAGGATGGCGATGATTACGTCATAAATGGAACCAAGACCTTTATTACCAATGGGGATATCGCCGAATTCCTGGTGGTTTATTGTTTGACAAGGCCGGAGGCGGAAAAGCCCAAGAATCGGTACAGCATGATAATCGTTGAAACCGACCGTCCCGGTTACGAGTCCAATAAACTGAAAGATAAGCTTGGCATTCGTGCTTCCAATACATGCGAGGTAAGTTTTCGCGAGGTACGCGTCCCCCAGGAGAATCTATTGGGAGAAGATGGATCGGGGTTTCCGTACCTCATGGGGTTCTTTAATCGTTCACGCATCACCGTTGCCGCCGCGGCTGTAGGCCTTGCCCAGGGAGCGATGGAAATGGCGATTCGTCATATAAAGGGAAGACGGCAATTTGGTAAACCCCTCTCCGAATTCCAGGTGAACCAATTCAAGATAGCTGAAATGGGCACCATGATTGAGGCGGCAAGGAATCTGACTTATAAGGCCGCGGGTATGGCTGATAACGGGAATATTGATCCGGGTCTGGTCGCCATGGCCAAGTGGTTTTGCGGACAGGTTGCCGTCCGCTCGGCGGATGAGGCACTTCAGATGCATGGCGGATATGGCTACATTGGAGACTATGATATCTCGCGGTTTTACAGGGATGCCAAGATATTGGAGATTTACGAGGGGAGCAAGGAGATAGAAAAGCAGATTGTGGCGAGGCACTTGTTGAAGAAGCAATTTTAGAAAAAGAAATATGGACTTTTAGGATTTTTAAGAGAGGAGGCGGATGCAATGGTTGGTATTACTTCATTTGGCGCGTATGTGCCGTTTTTAAGATTGGATCGGAGTGCCATGGGAAAGGGCGGTAAAGGAGAGAAATCCATGGCCAATTTTGATGAAGACAGCATTACAATGGCTGTCGCTGCCGTAATGGATTGTCTTGATGGGGTTGATCGTGATGCCGTAGATGGCTTGTTTTTTGCTTCGACTACGTCCCCCTATAGGGAAAAGGAGGCCGCTACTACCGTAGCGGTGTCAGCTGATTTTCGTAAGGATATTTTAACCGCGGATTTTGCAAATAGCCTGAGGAGCGGCACCAATGCCTTAAGAGCGGCTGCGGATGCCGTTTCAGCAGGTTCCGCCGGGCAAGTGATGGTTGCGGCGTCGGATATTCGTCTCGGTGCTCCAGGCTCGGTCTTTGAACAAAGTTTCGGGGACGGCGCCGGCGCCCTTCTTATGGGTGGAGAAGATGTGGTTGCCGTTCTGGAGGCAAGTTATTCGGTAAGCCAGGAAATTCTGGATACCTGGCGTATTGACGGGAGCCCTTTTACGCGCGCGTGGGAGGCACGGTTTACCGGAGGCCAGGGCTATCAAACGTCAATGTGGGGTGCCATTTCGGGCGTACTCAAAAAGACCGGTCTCAAGGCGGAAGACTTTGCGAAGGTTGTCTTATATACACCCGATGCAAGGAGTTCTATGCGACTGGCGGCAGGGTTGGGATTTGACCCGAAATCCCAATTGCAGGATCCTTTGTTCGGTGTTATGGGGGATACGGGGAGCGCCTACGCAATTATGATGCTTGTGGCGGCCCTGGAAGAATCGAAATCCGGAGATAACATCCTTTTGGCCAGTTACGGAAACGGCGCCGACGCCTTTGTTTTTAAGGTGACCGACAAAATCAAGGAGATGACTTCTTCAAGGGGCGGCATGAAGAGAAATCTTGCCTCAAAAGATGTGATCGATGATTACAGTAGGTATCTTTCCTATCGGAGTATCCTTCCCGGTACGGCGGATATATATCCGATTCCCTTTGGAAGCACATCAGCGCCCGCCATGTTTAGAGAGGTGGACAAAAACTTCCGATTCCATGGTGTTAAGTGCGATCATTGCGGGACCCCGCAATTTCCTCCCCAAAGGGTCTGCGCCAAATGCCATACCAAGGATCAATTCCAGCCTGTTCGATTTTCCGACAAAAGGGGAAAGGTCTTTACCTATTCCATGGATGCCTTTGCCAGTCCCTTTGACTCTCCTGCCGTGATTGCAGTTATTGATTTTGATGGTGGCGGTAGAATGGAGAGTTACATGACCGACAGGACGGTGAAAGATGTCAAAATTGGTATGGAAGTTGAGATGACCTTCAGGAAGCTGTTCGAGCGGGAAGGAATCATCAATTATTTTTGGAAGTCCATGCCGGTAAGGTTTAGCTCAGAGGGTTAAAGGAGGGGATAGAATGGAAACTATTAGGGATAAAGTAGCAATAGTTGGGATGGGTTGCACTAAATTTGGCGAGCTCTGGGATAAAAGCCCGGAAGATTTGATGGTTGACGCTTGCTACGAAGCATTTGAGGATGCGGGGCTCGAGTCGAAAGACATGCAGGCGGCCTGGCTCGCCAGTCTGGTTTCAGGATGTACCGGTTCCCGTTTGGCGAATGCCATAAAACTCGACCATGTTCCTATAACGCGTGTGGAAAATTTTTGCTGTGGTGGAACCGATGCCTTGCGAAACGCCTGTTACGGCGTAGCATCCGGAGCTTACGACATTGTTCTTGCGGTAGGCGTTGAAAAACTGAAGGACCATTTGGGTGGTTTCGGGCAATTTATAACGGCGCCGTTTGACAGCAGCAAGGTGGATGTCGATCTGCCGCCGGCCAATTTCTTTGCGCAGTTTGCCACAAGGTATTTTCACCATTACGGGATTAGCATGGAAGAGGGCAAGAAGACCCTCGCCAAAATTTCCGTAAAGAACCACCATAACGGCACCATGAGTCCGAAGGCACATCTCAGAAGAGAGATAACCGAAGAACAGGTGCTGAAGTCCCCGATTATTTCCTGGCCTCTCGGTCTGTTTGACTGTTGTGGCTTAAGCGACGGCGGGGCAGCCGCAATTCTGACAACGCCTGAAATAGCAAAGACGTTGAAGGACGACTACATCTTGGTCAAAGGACTTGGCCTTGCCAATGGCAACGGCTCAGGACTGCTTGATACCGAATATGGATTTACCTCAATGCCTGAAAATGTGGAGTGTTCCCGCATGGCTTATGAGCAGGCCGGGATCAAGAATCCCCGTGAGGAGATTGATCTTGCGATTGTGCACGACTGTTTTACCATCCATGAACTGATCCTTTATGAAGATCTGGGATTCAGCCCCAGGGGCAAGGGCGGTGAGGACGTTGAAGCGGGGACCTTTACCCTGGAGGGGGATCTTCCCGTGAATACCGACGGGGGTCTCAAGTGCTTTGGTCATCCGCTTTCCGCAAGTGGTCTCAGGATGGTTTATGAGGTATATAAACAACTTCAGGGTAAGGCGGGCGATCGTCAGCTAAAGGACCCCAAGATAGGATTAACGCACAATTTGGGAGGGTTACCCTCTTATTTTAACTGTGCCGTGGGCATTTTTGGAAAAGAGGCCGGGTGACAGGCAAGTGGAGGGAATAATAGATGCTGGAGGGAAAGATCTGTTTTGTGAGTGGCGCGGCAAGAGGAAAAGGAAATGGCCGGGCGATTGCCTTGAAACTGGCGGAAGCGGGGGCTGATATTGCCGTAGGGGATATCCGACGTGAAGAGGCCCAGGGGGTTGCCGACGAGATTCAGGCTTTGGGCCGCAGGAGTCTGGCTGTGGAGATGGATGTGGGCGATTATGAACAGGTGGAAGCGGGATTCAAGGCGATTCGGGAGGAACTCGGGCCTGTGGATGTCCTGGTCAACAACGCGGCCATCATGACAAATGTTGCCACGATTTCAAAAATGAAAAAGGAGGCTTGGGAAAAGGAGATTACGGTTAATCTCTCGGGCGCATTTTTCTGTGTGAAACAGGTGTTTGATGAGATGATCGAGAGGAAGTGGGGCCGAATCATCAACATATCTTCCGTGGCGGGAACCATGGGGGGCTTCGGTCAGTGCAGCTATTCGTCCAGCAAGGCGGGGCTGATAGGTTTGACCAAAACCATTGCACTCGAAGGCGCCCGGTCCGGCGTTACCGCCAATGCGGTCACGCTCGGGATTATCGGCACGGACGCTTTTTATGACCTGCCCGAGAAAGCACGCAAAAGCGTCGCCGGCCGCGTGCCGATGAAAAAAGAGGGCGCACCTCAAGATGTGGCAAGTATGGTGGCTTATTTGGCAAGCGATGATGCCGGGTATATCACCGGTGCGAATGTGATGCTTACCGGTGGATTGGACCTTTTTGCTTTTTAGACGGGGAGCTGTGAGATGCCAAGAGATTTCGTCAATTTTGAAATAGAAGATAGAATAGCTTTGGTTACGGTGAACCGGCCGCCGGTAAACGCCTTGAACCTGCAAGTGTTGCGGGAGATAAAAGAAGCTTTTCTGGAGCTTGGAGGTCGGAAAGACGTGGGCGCGGTCATTGTGACAGGCGGAGGGAATGTTTTTGTCGCCGGGGCCGATATTAAGATGTTTTTGGAGATGGATCCGGATGGCGCCGTTGAATTGTCTGGTTTTTCTACAGGGGTATTTGGTGCGATTGTAGGATTCAAAGGGGTTGTGATTGCGGCCGTATCGGGTTTGGCGCTGGGAGGCGGCTGTGAATTGGCTTTAGCGTGCGATATCCGGGTGGCGGATAAAGATGCGATTTTTGGGTTACCGGAGGTCGGCCTGGGCGTGATGCCCGGTGCCGGCGGCACGCAGCGTCTGCCAAGGCTTGTGGGTTCGGGCAAAGCCAAGGAGATGATCTTTTCCGGCGATCCCATCAATGCTGAAGATGCAAAATCCATTGGGCTGGTGGAGCGTGTGGCGCCCAAGGGGGAAGCCGTATCAGAGGCCAGGAAACTCGCAAAGCGGATATTGTTGAGGGGGCCCGTTGCAGTGGCCAATGCCAAGCGGGCTATTGATGAAGGCATGGGGCTGGCGCTGGAAGAAGGGCTCAGACGAGAGGGGGTGCTTTTTAGCGAACTCTTCAAAACAGCGGATAAGCGGGAAGGGATTGGCGCATTTATAGAAAAAAGGAAGCCCGATTTTATTGGTGAGTAAACAAAAGGGGGGTTGTTATGAAAAAGAGGTGGTTGGCGGTATTTTTTGGCGTGGCAATGTTGTTTGGTCTCAATTTTCCTGTTGCCTCATTCGGGGCGGACCCTGTTGTTATTGGGATGCCCACTTCATTGGGATATCTGGAGGGGTATGAATCCAGNAATGCGGCAGAGATGGCGATTGAAGAAATAAACGCCAAAGGCGGGGTGAACGTCGGCGGAGAAATGCGNCCTTTCAAGCTTGTGGAAACGGATACAAGGGACTCGGAGCCGGGGGTGCCTGTCAGTGATGCGCTGATGGCATATGAAAAGCTGATTCTTCAGCACAAACCCCATGCCATCATAACCGGTTTTTTTACTTCCGAACCCTTGTTGGCAAGCATGGATATCACATCCAAGCATAAGCTGCCATATCTCGGCACCATTGCCATGAGCCCGAAAGTGCAGAAAAAAGTGATTGAAAACTACGATGCGTACAAATACGTTTTCCGCCTCTGTTATGACGCACCGTACTTCGTAAAATCTTATTTGGGCGTACTAAAAAAGATTAATGCCGACTTTCAGTTTAACAAGGCATTTATCCTTACGGAAGAGGCGTTGTGGGCGAAGGCCATAGGTGGGATGACGTCCAAATGGCTTAAAGGCCAGGGTTGGGACGTCACCGGAAATCAAACCTTCCCAAAAGGAACGAGCGATTTTTCCGCTACTCTCCTGAAAATAAGAAGCAACAAGACCCAGGTGATTGTATTTATCAGCAGCAGACCTGAAACCGTCATTTTTGCTGATCAGTGGCGTACCATGAAGATCCCCGCGTTGCTGACGGGCATACTCCCACCGCTCTGCGGCGAGGATATCTGGAAGGTCCATAAGGGCAAGGTCGATGGCATTATTAATGTGGTGGAGGCTGGTGTCCTGCCTGTTGAAAGCGTCCCTGAATCCGTTAAATTTCATGAGGCTTACAGGAAGAAGTATGGGAAACCGCCTGGCGCATCTCATGGCACGGGATCGGCTTATGAGGCGGTCTATGTGTTAAAGGACGCCATTGAACGTGCGGGGTCTCTTGATGGCGACAAGCTGGTGAGTGAACTCGAAAAGACAGACCGAAAAGGCTGTACCGGAAGGCTGAGATTCGACAAAGGTCACCAGGCGATCTTCGGGTCTGATCCGAATGAGGCCTGCCTCATACTCGATTTCCAGTGGCAGAAACCCGGTAAGAGGGTTGTCATAGCGCCTGCGTCAGCAGCAACGGGTAAAATTCAGCTGCCTGAATGGATGAAAAAGAAATAACCATATTATACCAAAACTATTTACCCGGGGGCTTTCAGGGTCCCCGTTTTTTGAGGAGGAACGCTGGAGATGAAAATAACCAAGGATATCAATTTAGTGATCTTGGGCGCCGGAAAGGTCGGGATGAGCATTGTTCAGGCTTTCGCGCAGAAAGGATTTAAGGTCACGGGAATAGATGCTTCTGAAGACAATTTGAAAGTGGGGCTTGAAAAGATAGCAACGAATCTGGACAAGATTATCAAAAGAGGGAAGATGACGCCTGAACAAAAAGAGGCTGTCATCGGTAGGATCACACTTGGGACAAACTATAATGATCTGGGAGATGCCGACGTTGTGATTGAGGCTGTTTTTGAAGACATAGACCTGAAGAAGGACATTTTCCAAAAAATGGATGAGATCGTGAAATCGCCGGAAGCACTTCTGCTGACGAACTCTTCTTCCCTGTGTATTTCAGATATCGCTTCTTCAACAAAAAGACCGGAGTATGTTGCAGGAATGCATTTTTTTAATCCCGTACCCGTCATGAAGCTGGTGGAGATCGTCAAGGGCGTTGAGACTTCAGATAAAACAGTAGAAAAAATAAAAGATCTTTCTGAGCTTTTGGATAAAGTACCCATTATTTCGAAGGACAGCCCCGGTTTTATTGTTAACCGGATACTCAACGCATTGACTATGGAAGCTTGTAAGATTGTGGAGGAAGGCGTAGGCACAATGCAGGATGTGGACACGGGTTTAAAATTAGGTTTGGGGCACCCAATGGGACCTTTTGAATTGATGGACCATCTTGATGCGATTCCCCTGATTGCACACGTTTGTGAATACATGTCTCAGGAACTGGGCTCCCGGTTTAGACCGCCCGTTTGGCTGAAAAACTACGTGAAAGCAGGGAGAACCGGAAAAAGCAGCGGAAAGGGGTTTTACAACTACCCGTAAGTGGACGGAAGGAGATTGTTATGAAAAATAGATGCTTAGCAGTATTTCTTGGTTTGGCAATATTATTCGGTCTGAATTTGCCGGGCGCTTCATTTGGGGCGGAACCTGTCATTATCGGCATGCCCACTTCATTGGGATATCTGGAGGGGTATGAATCCAGAAATGCGGCAGTAATGGCGGTCGATGAAATAAACGCCAAGGGGGGGGTAAACGTCGGCGGAGAAATGCGCCCTTTCAAACTTGTGGAAACGGATACACGGGATTCGGAGCCGGGAGTGCCGGTCAGTGACGCGTTGATGGCATATGAAAAGCTGATTCTTCAGCATAAACCGCATGCCATCATAACCGGTTTTTTCACTTCCGAACCCTTATTGGCAAGCATGGATATTACATCCAAGCATAAACTGCCATATCTCGGCACCATCGCCATGAGCCCGAAATTCCAGAAAAAGATCATTGAAAACTATGACGCCTACAAATATTGTTTTCGGGTTTGTTTTGATGCGAGGCAGTATTTCGGAGCATATTTGAATGTATACAAGGAAATCCAGGCCGATTTCGGATTTGACAAGGCATTTATCTTTACAGAAGAGGCCATGTGGGCAAAGGCCGTAGGCGGGATGACCGCCAAATCGCTCAAAAGCCAGGGTTGGGACATCACCGGCAGCCAGACCTTCCCAAAAGGAACGAGCGATTTTTCCGCCACCCTCCTGAAGATAAGAAACACCAAGACGCAGGTAATTATTTTCATCAGCAGCAGGCCTGAGGGCATTATTTTCGCTGATCAGTGGCGCACCATGAAGATCCCCGCGATGCTGACAGGCTCAATGACGCCGCTCGTCGGCGAGGGTGTCTGGGATCAATACGAGGGTAAGGTCAATGGCATCGTTAATCTTGTAGCGGCCGGGATATTGCCGATTCCGGCTATTCCTAAAAGCATTGAATTTCATAACGCATACAAAAAAAAGTTTGGGAAACCACCCGCAGCATCTCATGGCACAGGGTCGGCATATGAGGCTGTTTATGTTTTGAAAACAGCCATAGAACGCGCCGGCACGCTTGATGGCGACAAGTTGGTGGCTGAAATAGAAAAGACAGACCGAAAATGCTGTATGGGAAGACTGAGGTTTGATAAAGGCCACCAGGCCGTTTATGGATCGGATCCAAATGAGGAGTGTTTGATACTCGATTTCCAGTGGCAGAAACCCGGAAAGAGAGTTGTCATATCGCCTACAGGAGTAGCAACAGGCAAGATCCAGCTCCCTGAATGGATGAAAAAGAAATAGCTGATTTACAAAACAGTTATTCGGGGGCTTTCAAAACCACCGAATAACTGTTTCAGACAGGAGAGGGGAAAAACTAATGACGGGAATGTTCATCTATGGCCTGATCAACAGCGCTGTTTTTGTTCTCATGGCTATCGGTTTCAGCTTGACATTCGGTATTAGCGGGATTGCTAATTTTGCGTACGGTGCATTTTATATTACCGGTGCCTATGTGTGTTGGCATTTGCTCAATTCAGTCGGGTTGTATTACCCCATTGCTATCGCAATATCCGTACTGATCTCAGGAGTATTGGGTACGCTTATATACCGGTACGTGCTGTTCAGGGTCCGGGGCATTTCCCTGTCCGAGGTTATTGCCACATTCGGGTTGGGAATTGGGATGCTGGAGTTATACCGGAGCATAGGGCTGACCGGCCACAGTTACAAGCTCCCGGTTTTCATGGAAGGTGCCGTTGAAATATTTGATGTGTATGTTGATTATCAGCGACTTATTATTTTAGGCCTCGGGATTCTTCTGCTTATTCTACTGTGGGCATTTACGCATCATAGCAAAATAGGTCTTGCATTCAGGGGGATAGCCCAGGATGAAGAAACGGCCCTTTCGTTCGGGATAGAAAGTGAAAGGGTTTCGATGCTCAGCTTCGGCATCGGCTCCGCCCTGGCAGGCCTGGCGGCCATTACCATAATGCCTCTTTCGCTGCTTGCCGTTGAAGAGGGGGGGAATGTTCTCGTTCTGGTGCTTGCAATCGGTATCGTCGGAGGACTTGAGAGTACACTGGGTGTGGTTGTTGCGAGCCTGATTTTTGGATTTTCGCGGATCATTATGGCAACGTATTTTTCACCCCATTACAGCATGATCATAACGCTGGTGGCAATCGTTGTAATTCTGGCCGTGAAACCTTCAGGGCTTTTTGGCAGATTTAAGGAACTCGAAGAGAGGGTATAACCTAATGGTTGGAAAACCTGAAAAAACTAACGGATCAAGTGCGAAATATCGCAAAGAACGTTTGGATCGAGGTATCAAGGCAAGGGCGGACACTATTTTTGCGCTTACTTCGTATAAAGAGGCGTTCTATTTGCTTTTCCCTAGAACCCTGGTCATTGTTGCAATGCTTGCGCTGCCTTTTGTGCTGGATGTTTACTGGACGAAAGTGGTTATCATTACATGCGTCATCGGAATTCTTGCATTAAGCTGGGATCTTATTGCCTCGGCAGGTATGTTCTCATTGGGGCAGGCGTTGTTTTTTGGCATTGGAGGGTACATCGCCGGCATATTGAATCATTATTTTGGATTGCCCCCTTTGATTACCATTCCCGTTGCAACCGTTGCAGGTGGAATTTGTTCCGCTTTGATCCTGCTGCCCGTATTACGGTTGAGGGGGATCTATTTTGCCATGGTTACGTTTATCCTGCCGCTCATTGGCGCCAAGGTAATTGAAGCAACGGGGATCTTCTGCGGCATTGAAGGTTTGAGCGCACTAACCCCTTTGCCGAATCTCTGGGTGGCGGCGTACCTGATTATCGTTGCGTTGCTTCTTTGCCTTTTTGGTTTTCGAAGGGTGATGGATACGGATTACGGATTGATCTTAAAGGGCATGATGGACAATGATCAGGCCGTGATGGCATCAAGCATCAATATTTACTGGTATAAAGCTCAGACACTTTTTATGGCTGCCGCCGCAGCCTCATTTGCNGGCGCCTTTATGACCCATTACTATAGATTTGTCGGTATCCCCGCGTTTGCCATGGATTACACCATTCTTCCGGTAGCATCCGCTGTTGTCGGGGGCGTGGGCGGTTTTGCCGGCGCAGTCCTGGGCGCTTTTATTTTGGTGCCCCTATGTGAGGCGCTGCGGGCTATCGGATCCTGGAGAATAGTCTTCTATAGCTTTTTGATGGTCATATTTGTTGTTGTCGTGCCGGAAGGCATTTTTCACTATTTGGCCCGAAAATACCATCAGTTTGAAAGGTGGGTAAAGACGGAGTGATAAAATAATGAAGGATTCATACATTCTTGAAGTTGAAAATCTTAGTAAAAACTTCGGTGGGGTCACGGCCTTGCATGATGTCAGCTTTCGGTTGAAAGAAGGCGAGTTCCTCGGCGTTATTGGTCCGAATGGTTCGGGAAAAAGTACGCTGGTTAACCTGATCACGGGGTTTGTGAAGCCGAGCTCCGGATCGGTTATTCTTCGTGGGAAAAATATCACGGGAAAAAAACCCTATACCATATCCAGCCTCGGCATTGGTCGGACTTTCCAGATGGCAAAGGCCTTTCACCATCTCCCCGCCTTCAAAAATATAATCATTCCGTTATGTTCCAGGAGGGTTGGAAAATTTAAAGGCGGGCAGTATGGCGAGAGGGATGATATCGCCATGGATCTCCTGGAAGAAGTGGGATTTGAACGTGATTCTTCCGTACCCTATAAGCTGGCCAACAGCCTCCCTCACGGATATCTGAAGAGGCTTGAATTGGCTCGTTGTCTGGCCCTCCGTTCGGAAGTCGTTGTTTTGGATGAGTTGTTTTCCGGTATGAGCATGTCTGAAGTGGCAGGCACGCTGCCCATCGTCGAAAAGTTAAAAACAACAGGGAAAACGGTTATTATGATTGAACACAGATTAAAAGAGCTGTTTCGTGTGGTGAGTCGGGTGATCGTTTTGAACTTTGGAACAAAAATAGCTGAAGGAAACCCTGTAGATGTTATGGCAAGCGCTTCTGTTAAATCAGCATACCTTGGGTCGGAGGAGGAGTAGTCGGATGGGTGCAATGCTTGAAATTAAGAATCTTCTGGTATTCTATGAAAATGCCCTGGCTCTGAATGATTTCAGTATGGAGATTCAGGAAAAGGAATTCATAGGTATCTTGGGTTCAAACAGTGCGGGAAAATCAACCTTGATGAACACGATAGCGGGGCTTCTTGAGGATAAGCGAATCAAGGAGAAACGAAAAGGCGGCATACGCATTACCATTCGTGGACAAATAACTTTTGAAGGGGAGGACATACTCAGAACCAAACCCAGCGAGAGAGTTCGCAGGGGAATTGTTCTGACCCGTGAAAGACATCCAATTTTTAGGGACAGTGACGTGGAAGAAAACCTTAGGATCGGTGGCTATTTGCAAAAAAACGCCGAGGTTGCTAAGGCGATCGATTCCATATTTGATATTTTCCCGGCGCTTGAGCATTTGAAAAAAAGGAAGGCGGGGTTCTTAAGCGGAGGGGAGCAGCAGATGCTGATAATCGGCATGGCATTAATCGCAAAACCCCGTCTCCTGCTGTTGGATGAGCCTTTGCTTGGATTGAGTCCGGCCATTCAATCCCATTTGGTAACGACCATAAGGGACATCAGCAAAAGAGGCATTACGGTTGTCATTTCGGAACAATTCGCCAGGCCGATTTTGCCGTATATTAACCGTGGGTATGTTTTGGAAAGCGGAATGCTTACCCTTGAGGGTTCGGGTGATGAGTTGATGAATAATCCCGAAGTGAAGTCGGCCTATTTTGGGGTATAAAGGAGGATGAAATTGCGTAAATCCGAAAACATAGATACAATTTACGGTGTTTTTGAACGCGCCGTTAGAAAACATGGTGGTAGTACGGCATTGGTATTTCTTGGCACAAAATGGAGTTTCACGGAACTTGGCGAGACTGTGGAGAACTTTGCTTCTTCGCTGAATAATTTAGGGATAAAGAAGGGCGACAAAGTCCTTTTGTACATTGCCAACTCACCCCAATGGGTTATTTCCTATTTAGGGATGATGCGCCTGGGAGTTGTACCGGTACCGGTGAGTCCCATTTATACGCCTGTGGACCTGAAGTATATGGCCAACGACAGCGAGGCGGAGACAATTGTTTGTTTGGATACTAATTTTGGATATGTTGAAGAAATATATGACGAAACAAACCTGAAAAGGATAATCGTGACCACTCTTGTGGAATTGCTGCCATTCTGGAAGCGGCTTATGGGAAAGGCGTTTAACGTTGTTCCGGAAGGAAAGCATTCCCGTGGGAAGGACATTTATCCCTTCAACAAGTTGTTGAAGCGCTCTTCCCCTCCGCCCCCATATGTTGATTTGGGAATACGTGGGGAAGATTTGGGGGAAATGCTGTATACCGGAGGGACGACCGGGTTTCCAAAGGGAGTGCCTTTTTCAAACCTGAATCTGCTTAATTCCTTTGTTGTGCAGAGGTCAATGAGCGAGTCGGTGATACCCAAGGGAGAGGATGTCCTGGTTCAGGGTGCTCCGTTATTTCACGTACTTGGTCAAGGTATGGCCATAGGCGCTATTATATCGGGCGATACTTGCGTACTGTTGCCGAAAGTTCAGTTGGACGGAACATTGGCCCATATTGAGAAATATAAGGCGACAACGTTCTTTGGCGTTCCCGCTCTCTACCGAATGGTGCTGGAACATAAGCGGTCGGAATATTATGATATCAGTTCATTAAAATACTGCTTTTCCGCAGGCGATGTTCTGCCCGTGGAAATCGAAAGAAGATGGACGGAGAGGTATCAAGTCAAGATATCGCAGGGCTATGGCGCCACCGAGACCTGCGGAGGTGTTGCCCTGACTCCCGCAAATGAGAGAGCCCCCGATGGAAGCGGCGGCAGGGTGTTGCCCGGTCGGAAGGTTAAAGTTGTGGAACAGGACAGTGTCGAGCCTGTTTTATCCGGAGAGGCCGGGGAGTTGCTGGTCTCATCCGAACATATGGTCAGGGGTTACTGGAAAAAGAAGGAAGAAACCGAGAATTGTTTTGTCGAGATTGATGGGGAACTGTGGTACCGCACAAAGGATATCGTAAGAATTGACGAAAATGACTGGCTCTTTTTCATGGACAGATCCGTTGATACGATAAAACATAAGGGGTACAGGATTGCGGCTTCCGAAATCGAAGCGGCCCTGCAGGAAAATCCCGCAGTTGTTGACTCCTGCGTTGTGGGTATCCCGGATAAGAAGGTTGGGGAGAGGATCAAGGCGTTTGTGGTTTTAAAGGAAGATGTCAAAGGCGTCACGGGATATGATCTCATAAAGTGGTGCCGCAAAAGACTTGCCCCATACAAAATTCCCCAGTATATAGAATTCAGGGATATGCTTCCCAAGTCAAAGGTGGGCAAGCTTCTTCGTAAAGAGGTGAGAAGCGAAGAACAACGAAAGCTGGAGGCGTGAGGATCTCTGGGATGACGGTTAAAGGCGCCATCAAGGCCGGTGGTTTTCAGGGCTGGATTGGGGTGGTGGATTTTATGGAATTGATCACTGCAACACTGTAATTAGAACCGGAGACGAATTTTGGATATTATTGTATTTGTAAAAAGGGTCCCCATGACCCAGGATGTCGATTTGGAAATTGCCCCTGACGGGAAGGGGATAAAGAAGGAAGATCTCCCCTTTGTTATGAATGATTGGGACGCCTATGCCGTGGAGGAGGCGATTCTCCTGAAAGAAAAGCTGGGGGGTACGGTCACTGCTGTAAACATGGGGAATGAGGAGGATGAAGAAGTTCTAAGGAGATGCCTTGCCATGGGCGCCGACAAGGCGATCCGGGTATCCGGTACGGAAGGGCTGGAAATGGACGGGTTTGTCGCAGCGAATATTCTGAGCGCGGTTCTAAAGAATCTCGATTTTGATCTCGCACTGACGGGAACTCAGGGCGAGGATCAAAATTTGGGGATGGTGGGTGTTATGATGGCCCAGAAACTTTCGTTGCCCTGCTCTACTTTGGTAACCAGTGTGGAAATCAAGGATGAGGGCCATGCTGTCCTCAAAGGCGAACTGGAGGGGGGGATAGATCAGGTGGTGGAGATCAATCTTCCGGCGCTGCTCACCATTCAAACCGGGATCAATGAACCTCGCTATGTGTCGATTATGGGGATTCGCAAGGCCCGAAAAAAAGAACTGAAAGTGATAGAATACGGTAATTTGGGGTTATCAGAGGCCGAAACCACCGCCATGACATGTGTTGAGGAGGTTTTTCTGCCTCCGGAAACCGAGGGCGCCGAAATTCTGGAGGGCACCGCAGAAGAAACTGCCGGCAGATTCATGGAAATCCTTAAAGAGAAGGGGGTTTTTTCCTAAATGGGCAAGATAATTGTAGTGGCGGAACATAGAAAGGGTGAGCTCTCGGACATAACCTTTGAGATGCTTAATAAAGGGCGTGAGTTAAGCAAAATTCTGGGTCATACCGTGACTGTAGCGCTTTTCGGCAACGGAGTTGAGGATTTTTCGCAAGAGCTGAGCAAAGTCGCCGATGAAGTGATTCTCGTTGAAGACGAAAGCCTGGATGTTTTTAATTGGGAGGTATATCGCGACCTACTGTATGCAATCATTAAAGACGAAGGACCTGCAATAATTATGATGGGTCATACTGCCTGGGGTATGAATCTGGCGCCTGGCCTGGCCTTCAAGTCCGGTCTTCCTCTGGCAACCGATTGTGTGAACATCACTTGTGAGGGGGGGCGAATCTTTGCCGTGAGAGAGATATATTCGGGGAAGATTTTTTCAAAAGTGTCATTCAGAGAAGAAAGCCCCGTAATGGTAACGATCAGGCCCGGTTCCTTTCCTTCGGAACCGGAAGAGAGTGCCGCAGGGAAGATTGTGCGGAAAGCTTTCGTTCCCTTAACCGGCGATCTTTCAACCCGTTTCGTTGAATATGCGGAAAGTCCGGCAGGTGATGTAGATATAACCCAGGCGGATTGTCTTGTAAGCGTTGGCAGGGGGATCGGAGAATCGGAAAATATTGATCTGGTTAGAGACCTGGCTAAGAGTTTGGGAGCGGTTCTGAGTTGTTCGAGACCAGTTGTGGACAAAAACTGGCTTCCAAAGTACCTTCAGGTGGGGACTTCGGGGAAGACGGTAAAACCAAAAGCTTATATTGCGATCGGCATCAGCGGTTCTTTTCAGCATATTGCAGGAATGAAAGGATCCGGGACTATCATGGCTATCAATAAGGATCCAAAGGCCCCGATTTTCAGGGAGGCTGACTACGGCATTGTGGGCGATCTCTTCGAGATTGTCCCGGCATTAATTGAGAAGGCTTCAGAGATGCATCAATAGAGGGGGTTGATAAAATAGCGTGGAATTCAAACTATCCAAGGAACAGGCAGACATAAAAAACGCGGCAAGGGAATTTGCAGAGGCGGAGTTTCCATTGGTTGCCAAAGAGTGCGACCATGAAGAAAAGATGGATATGGAACTGCTTGAAAAGGCGAGGGAACTTGGCTTTGTGGGCGCTGATATTCCGGAAGAGTATGGGGGGCCGGGACTGAGTCGTTTTGAAAACTCCCTCATTGTGGAGGAATTTTGGCGTGTGGATCCGGGGCTGGGGCAGGCCATTGTATCCATTACCTTTGGCGCGGATATCCTGACGGGCTTTGCCGATGAGGAGCAAAAGAAAAAATATCTGGTTCCCCTGGTTGAAGAACATGCCATTCTTGCGACCGCCATAACGGAACCGGATGC
>JGI24023J19991_10001474_pt1 | contig 17842 bp, 16 predicted proteins | sample Cruoilmetagenom1_FD_19991 | JGI IMG/M metagenome (IMG submission 19991) | reverse complement strand
AGTTTTCCTGTTACTGAAGGAGCCCTTATTTCTGGTCTTACCCGGGCACTGATGCTTATTGGATTAATATATTTATCCAGATTATCAGTTTCTTCAAAATTAAATTTAAAAGGCAAAGCCGGTAATTTAATTGGAAGAGTCTTTTTCTATTTCGAGGCAATTACAGAAAATCCTAAGAAATTTCCGTTTAAAAAAATCTATAAACCAGGGACTTCAAAAAGATTTATTAACTATATGGACAATTTGCTGTTTTATCTCGAGTCTTATGAACATAAAAATGAAGCAGAAAATAAAAAAGAAAATATAAATTCATCCAAAATTATTGTTTCATTTATTTTTACGTTTATTTTCGTAAGTTACATTCTGTTATTACCCATATTTAATCTAAAACTACGTTAATTTATGAAATTTTAAAGTAATAATTTTGCATTATTGACTAAAACATAAGCTTATAATCATTTTATATATAATATTAACAATTCAATAGGTTCCTGAGTGTTTTTGCTCAGCAAAAATGTATCGAAGGAACCTATTGACACTGCATTCCTGATCGATATAATTCTAATTTCAAGTTTCCAGAGGGGGATTTATGAATGGAGCCCGAATTATTGTAGAAAGTCTTAAAAAAGAGGGTGTTGATACAGTTTTTTGCTATACAGGTGGAGCTGTAATTAAAATATTTGATGAACTATATAAGCATGGCGATGGACTGAAGCTTATTCAGCCCAGACATGAACAGGGAGGGACACATGCTGCCGATGGTTATGCCAGATCGACTGGAAAAACAGGTGTAGTAATAGTAACTTCCGGTCCGGGAGCTACAAATACAATTACTGGGATTGCAACTGCTTATATGGATTCCAGCCCACTGGTAGTTATTACTGGTCAGGTTTCCTCTACCTTAATTGGTACCGATGCTTTTCAGGAATCTGATGTAACAGGTATTACCTTACCAATTACTAAAGCAAATTTCCTAATTAAGAATATTAAGGATTTGGCTATTACAATAAAAAAGGCTTTTTATATTGCAAGTACTGGTCGTCCTGGTCCTGTTGTTATTGATATCCCAGGTGACATCCAAAGGCAGGATTTCGATTTTATATATCCTGACAAAATTGATTTACAAAGTTATAAGCCTAAAGAATCAGGTCACCCAAAACAGATAAAAAGTACTATTAAATTATTATCAGAAAGTAAAAAACCCCTGATTCTTACTGGTGGCGGAGTAAATCTATCCAATGCAATACCGGAGATGAATGAATTCTTAAATAAAACAGGAATACCTGTTGTCCATACTCTTATGGGTAATGGAGTCGATCCTGCAGATGATAATCAATTTTTGGGTTTTATTGGAATGCATGGTACACTTTATGGAAATTATGCAATTCAGAATGCAGATTTAATAATGGCTGTTGGTGTCAGGTTTTCTGATAGAATAATAGGTGATCCCACTACTTATGGTAAAAATGCAAAAATTATTCATATTGATATAGATCCTGCTGAGATTGGTAAAAATATTTCTGTTGAACTTCCCATTGTAGGATCTGCAAAATCCGTTTTAAAAGAATTAAACAGCGCTGATATTAAACTTGATATAGTTGAATGGAAGAATGAACTAATCAAGTATAAAAAGAATTTTCCACTTACTTACGAAAAAAATGATAAAATTAAACCACAGTCTATAATTGAATTAGCACAAAAATATTTTCCTGAAGATACCATAGTCGTTACAGATGTTGGTCAGAATCAGATATGGGTAGCCCAGTATTACAGAATCAGACATCCCAGAAGTTTTTTAACTTCCGGGGGGCTTGGTACTATGGGTTATGGTCTGCCTTCTTCATTAGGTGCTGCAGTAGGGAATCCTGATAAACAAGTTTTGATGTTTGCCGGCGATGGTGGATTCCAAATGAATATGCAGGAGCTGGGTATTATTAGAAAATATGGCTTAAAGGTAAAAATGATTGTTTTGGATAACAACTATTTAGGGATGGTACGACAATGGCAGGAACTTCTTTTTGAAAAGCGTTATTCAGGTACAGATATGGACTTTAATCCTGATTTTGTAAAGCTTGCAGATGTTTTTGATGTAAAAGCTGTTTTCCTGGAAGATCCGAAAAAAGCAGAAACTGTAATAAAGGAACTTGCGATGAGTGATGAAAGTATGCTTGTTCACATAGCTGTGGACCCTGATGAGAATGTTCTGCCTATGGTTCCGGCTGGTAAAGCTTTGGATGAAGTTTTAACAAAGTTATAATGGAATGAAAAAACGAAGGAAAGTGTTCGAAAGCGATTAAAGGGAGTTAAATTATGGCTGATGATTTATATACAGATCACATTGTAGCAGTACTTGTTCATAACAATCCTGGAGTTCTTTCCAAAGTTACAAGCCTTGTTACCAGAAGAGGTTTTAACATAGATGGAATTTCTGCCGGACCTACAAGGCAGAATGATATGTTCCGTCTTACAATTGTTGTAAAAGGTGATGACAAGAGTATTGAGCAGATACAAAAACAGCTTTATAAAATAATTGATGTTGTAAAAGTTGTTCCTATAGTTAGAAGTCGGATGGTTGGACGGGAAATCTGTCTTATAAAAATTAAGGCTTCAGGAAATGAAAAGCATGAGATACTGCAGATAATTAGTGTTTTTGAAGCAAATGTTGTGGATGTTGGTTCTAATGGTCTGATTGTTGAAATAACAGGTGATTCGGATAAAATAGATTCCTTTCTTGCACTTCTTGAACCCCATCAAATTATAGATGTAGCCAGGACAGGAATAGTTGCTATGAACAGATGGGATAGACCATATAGTTAAAATATCTAAAATGAGGTAGTTAATATGAGAAATGATAAAATGAAAAATGATATAAAAGTATTTGATACAACTCTTAGAGATGGATCACAAAGCGTTGGAATTAATTTCACTGTTAATGATAAGATTAAGATTGCAAGAAACCTTGATGAATTTGGTGTTCATTATATTGAAGGTGGATGGCCCGGATCAAACCCTAAAGATGTCGCTTTTTTTGAAGAAATGAAAAAAGTAAAACTGAATAATGCAAAGTTAACAGCTTTTTCATCAACAAAATTAAAAAATATAAAAATACAGGATGATAAAAATTTAGCAAAAATGATAGAAACAGGCGTTCCTGTTGTCACAATATTTGGTAAGAGCTGGGATCTTCATGTTAGAGAAGCGTTAAAAACTACCAACGAAGAGAATCTGGATATGATTTTCTCTACAATGGAATATCTTAAAAAATACTTTGATGAAGTAGTTTATGATGCAGAGCATTTTTTTGATGGTTATAAAGCAAATCCGGAATATGCCCTGAAGACATTAGAAGCTGCAGAAAAAGGCGGAGCAGACTGGCTTGTTCTTGCTGATACCAATGGTGGTTCTATGGTGGATTTTGTTGATACTACAGTTAAGCTTGTTAAAAGTAAATTTTCCACTCCTTTAGGAATACATGCTCATAATGATTCTGAACTTGCTGTTGCTAACTCCCTTGCTGCAGTTTATCAGGGTGCAACTATGATTCAGGGAACTATTAATGGTATTGGTGAAAGATGTGGAAATGCAAATTTATGCTCTATTATCCCAAATTTATCTGTAAAAGATGGTTACTTGACTGTACCTGAAGAAAATTTAAAAAAACTTTATTATGTGTCTCATCTGGTTTCTGAAATTTCAAATCAATCTCATCCTGATTCACTTCCATTTGTTGGTAAAAAAGCGTTTTCACATAAAGGAGGTATTCATGTTTCTGCAGTAAGAGCAAATTCCTCCACTTATGAGCATATTACTCCTGAATCAGTTGGTAATGAAAGAATAATAACTGTTTCTGAGCTTTCCGGAAGATCTAATATAATTGAAAAAGCCGATAAAATGGGGATAGATCTTAGAACCGATAATGAAAAGGCAGGTAAAATATTAAAACGTGTTAAGGAACTTGAGGCTAAGGGCTATCACTATGAAGGTGCGGAAGCTTCTTTTGAATTGCTGACAAATGCCCTTGTAGGTAAGCAGAAACGTTATTTTGATTTACATGGCTACCGTATTCATGTTTGGAAAAATGCTGACGGAGAATCATGGTCAGAAGTGACTATCAAAGCAGCAGTTCCTAAAGAAGTTTCAGAATCTCATGGTTTTGATTCTCATATTGAACATACTGCAGCTGATGGAAGTGGCCCGGTTGAAGCACTTGATAAGGCTCTTAGAAAGGTTCTGGAGAAATTTTACCCAGAACTTAAGAAAGTACATCTGGTAGATTACAAGGTACGTATTCTGAATGCTGAAGAGGGAACAAACTCTGTAACAAGGGTTCTGATAAATTCAGCTGATGATAAAAGGAGATGGAGTACCGTTGGAGTCTCGGATAATATTATTGACGCATCCTGGCAGGCTCTGGTTGAATCTTTAATTTACAAACTAATGAAAGATGAAGAAGATTAATTGAAATACTTAATTATTATAGATATATTAGAGATATGTTTCTTATTTAACAGTTGAAGTACTTGAGTTTTTATATTGTTTGGTGTTAACTTTACTCTTATGTTAAAACTATCCTGGAGGGTTGTTTGTGCTGACTGCTAATTATGAGGATTCTTTTTCCATAGAATCTTCTTCTTATGCTGATATGTCTAATTCTGAAAATATTGGGTGTTCTATTCATAGATTAAAGAGCAGGGATAAATTCAGTGCAATAAAAGAAATTGTTGACAATTGTCCTGTTTTTGAGTTTTTTACTAATCCCGGTTTAAAAGAAGATTTTATTAAAGAAATTTATAACCGTGAGGCACTATGTACAACAGGTATCGGTCATAATGTTGCAATTCCACATGGGAAATGTTCTTCAATTGATAAGGTTAGAATTGGTTTAGGTATATCAAAAGAGGGTTTGGATTTTAATTCTATAGATGGAGAACCTGTTCATCTTGTTCTGGTAATTGGCAGCAATCCATCAAATCAGGTAGAGTACCTTAAGTCACTTGCATTTATCATGAATCACTTAAAAAACCCATTACTAAGAACTGCTCTTACTAAGATCTCATTTTCTTATACTACAGATGTTGAGGATCCTTACAGTCGTTTTCTTGATATCATGAAAACTCAGGTTTTTTCTATTTAAAAGACCTGCCTTTAATAAATATCTACTACTTATTGAATAATTGATGCTTTTTGCGTCGGATTACTGTACACTTTTTTAGAGAAGAGCTACTTTTAAATTCAAAATGTATTACTTCGCAAAAAGCTGTACTTATGTTATCTTTTTAGCAGAGGGTAGTATGATCGATCAAATAAGTATTCCGGGGACTCTGTATAGCATATATGTTATATTTTCTATAATTCTGGTTATAAGGATATTTTTAGATAATAATCACCCTGAAGTATCCTTTGCATGGCTAATGGCCATTATATTTCTTCCATACATTGGTGCGGTTATTTATCTTCTGGGGGGTGTAAACTGGAAGAAATACAAGATAGTAAAACAAAGACCTGAAATAACTTTTCAAAAAGAATTAGGAACAATTCTAAAAAATCAGAAAATATTTATGGGAGAACTTTCNAAACAAATAGATAATGATATAGCAAAAACCATGGTTTTGTCTTTACAAAGCAGTAATGCAGTTATTACTTTAAATAATACTTCAGAAATATTTTATTCAGGAAGCAGCTTTTTTGATTCTTTTATCAGAGATCTGGAAGGAGCAACTGATTCAATACATATTGAATACTATATTTTTAGAGATGATATTATCGGGAATAAAATTTCTGACATCCTTAAAAGAAAAGCCATTGATGGTGTTACTGTAAGGGTCATATTTGATGGTGTTGGCTGTTTTAATAAAATGTCGAAAAAATTCAAAAAAAATCTCACCAAATCAGGAATAAAAACAAAATATTTTCTGGATCCTGCCAATGTTTTTACGGGAAGACTACTCAATTATTGTAATCATAGAAAAATTGCGGTAATTGACGGAAATATTGCTTATACCGGGGGAATGAATATTGGAGATGAATATTTGGATGGTGGAAAAAAATTTAATTCCTGGAGAGATACTCATATAAAAATTCAGGGTGAATCTGTTCATATGCTGCAGAGTGTTTTTTTATCTGACTGGTATAATTCAGGAGGCGAAAATATAACAGAAGAGGGGTATTTCCCTGAAGTAGAAGAGGTAGAAGGGAATTTACCTATGCAGATAGTTGTAAGTGGACCCGATTCGGATTGGTATTCATTGGAAAAACTATTTTTTAATATGATAATGAATTCAAACCGGATTGTTTATGTTCAGACTCCTTATTTTATTCCCAGTTCAAGCCTCCTGAATGCTCTTGAAACAACAGCTTTAAGTGGTGTTGAGGTAAATCTTATGATAACTGGAAATCCTGATAAAAAAATACCTTTCTGGGTGGCAGGGACATACTTTGATTCGCTGCTTGCTGCTGGTGTAAATATCTATCTATACCAAAAAGGTTTTCTTCATTCAAAGGTTCTAATTGTAGATGATACTATTTCTACAGTTGGTTCATGTAATATGGATATTAGAAGTTTCCATTTGGATTATGAAGTTAATGCCGTTTACTATAATAAAAAAATGACAGGTGCACTGGTAGAGCAATTTCATAAAGATCTGCATTACTGTAAAAGAATAAATATTGAGGATCGCAAAAAATTAAATATTTTAAAACGTTTAAGAAATTCAATATTTAGAATATTTTCTCCTGTCCTGTAAAAATCATAACAGTTGGCATTCTGTTTTATATCTGATAGGGTGGATTTTTAAATATTTAATACAGGATAATTCTAATTATGAAGAATAGCTTTAGGAATGTACTTGCAGTAACTTTTTTTATATCAATATTCCTGCCTGGAGAAATAAGCGGCAGTGAAAAAATTAACCTTAGCCAATATCAGATATTACCAAATAAAAATGTAGTTGGAATTACTGTATCAAATGGTTTTATTATTTCTACTGACAGTGGGAAAACATGGGATCAAAGGAATAATGGGCTTCCTCTAAAGATAGTTTATCCATTTGCAGGAAATGAATACAGAAGACTTACTTCTTTATATGTAGATCCTTTGGATTCTGAAAGGATTGCAGTTACAGATTCTTCTTCTGTATTTATTAGTTCTGATGGTGGATGGAATTGGCTGGAAGTTGAAACCGGTGGGCCTGTAAAAAAATCAAACTATTTTACTTCTGTAAGCCTTGATCCTATGAATAATGATAGAATTATTCTGGGAACATCTTTTAACGGTATTTTTGAAACCAAAAATGGAGGGAAATTATGGGAAAAAATTCCGGTAGATCTAACTGCTCTGTATAGAGGTGCAGGTTTTTATGAAGAAATATCCGGTCTTTCAATAGATCCTTACAATTCAAATAGGCTTTTTATTGCTGCAGGGTTTTCCAGTACAGTATATACAACTGACTATTTAGATAAAAAATTAGTTGGTTTTGAAGAAACACAAATGCTTCCCTCCTGTACCATAAAGGGGTTTGACATACAAAAAACAGGTATTGGAGTCTATACCAATAATAGTTATTACTATAAGGATAATAATAAAGATTATTGGGATACGAATACACCGTCATTTAGATCAGAAAAAACTAAAGTCGTTCCTGAAGATGTTGATCGGCTTGCAAATTCAATGGATAAAACAGGATTATATATAAATTCGTTTTATGGATCCGGAGATAGACTGGATGCTCATATAGCTTTTATGAAAAAACATGGACTTAACTCTATGGTCATAGATATGAAAGATGATGAGGGTAAATTAACATATAATACGACCCTGGAACTGCCTTTGGAGATTGGTGCTGTTAGAAAAAGGATTGATATTGATTTACTTTTAAAAAAAGCCAAAGAAAATGATATTTATGTAATTGGAAGGATTGTAGTTTTTAAAGATCCAATGCTCTACAAATATTCAAATAGTTCATATTCTATATGGGATAATAAGAAAGATGCCCCCTGGGGTAATCTTATGAAACAGACTGATGCTGAAACAGGTGAAGAATCATGGATTCAGAAAGAGTTTTGGGTAGATCCTTTCTCGGAATTTGTTTGGAGGTATAATATTGCTATAGCTGAGGAACTTCAGAATCTTGGAGTAGATGAAATTCAGTTTGATTATATTCGTTTCCCGTCAGATGGAAATCTAAGTGCAGCAGAGTACAGGAGCAGAAGAGACGGAATGACTAAAATTGATGCTCTTGAATCATTTATGCGTATAGCAAGAGAAAAAGTTTTTATTCCTATAAGTACAGATCTTTACGGTTTTAATTCCTGGTATCGTATGGGTAACTGGATTGGTCAAAATATAGAGATGCTTGCAGATTATGTTGATGTTATATCACCTATGTACTATCCCTCTCATTTCCCATCAACTTTTTTAAATGAAATGAATTATCTTGATCGAGCAAAGTTTATTTACAGTGAAGGAACCAGACGGGCTAGAATAATTACTGAAAACAGATCTCTTATAAGGCCTTATGTACAAGCTTTTTTAATTGGAAATGAGCTTAAGATGGAATATGAGGAATATACCGATTACCTGGAACTTCAAATTGAAGGGATAAATGAAGCTGGAGGTTCGGGTTATACAATGTGGAATAATTCCAATAGATATTATATGGTTGCTGATTAAAATGCCGTAGAGAGACAAGGCATGCCTTGTCTGTACCCAGCAATAAAATATGTGGTCCCGTTTAATAAAGCCGGAGCAATTTAGCAGATAGCCTTATCGAATGAATATATCAGTTGAAATAAAGTCAAAGCGAATCTATAATATGGACTATGGATTTTTTAGAGAATAAGTGGATTGTAACAGAAATAATACGACCTCTTCTGGATATAGGAATTCTATCTTTTCTTATTTATCAGGTATATAAAATTCTTGTACAGACCAGAGCAGTTCAGCTTATTAGAGGTGCATTTGTAGTTGGTATTTTTTATCTTGCTGCTTTTACCCTTAAATTAGATACCATTTTGTGGATAATGAATCGTTTAGCAACAGTTCTTGTTATTATTATTGCAGTAGTATTTCAACCGGAGCTCAGATCTATTTTTATAAGAGTAGGTAGGGGTGAGTGGTTTAGAGTCTCTCATAATGCAAAATCATTCCATGTAGATACAGTTATTAATGCCGTTGAAGTTCTTTCGAACAGAAAAAGGGGAGCACTTATAGTATTCCCCAGAAGAGTGGGGATAAAAAATATTATTGAAACCGGGACAAAAATAAATGCGGAAATTTCTTCCAGTCTGATATTAACTATTTTTGGTCATGATACTCCTCTTCATGATGGGGCGATTATTATTCAAAATGGGAGAATTATTTCAGCTGGATGCTTTCTCCCTTTAAGTGAGCAGGTAGATATACGGAGAAGTTTTGGTACCAGGCACAGGGCGGCTTTGGGAATAGCTGAAGATACAGATTCTGTTACTCTGGTTGTTTCTGAAGAAACCGGCGCTTTATCTTTATCCTATGATGCTAATCTTTACTATGATCTTGGTACAAAAGTATTAAAGAAGCGTCTTACCAGACTTCTAAATTTTCCTGATCATGAGGAAGATGAAATGGAGGCAATTGAAGATGAAATTTAGATCTTTACTGGAGAGAGCTTTGCATAATTGGCCGGTAAAAATTATTTCAATTGCGGCAGCATTATTATTGTTTTTCTTTTATAGGGTTTCTTCATTGGAAGAGAGATTTTTTAATGTACCTTTGGCTCTTACCTTCCATGAAAATTTTATACCTGCAGAGGATGTCCCTGAAACCGTAAGAATTGTTATCAGAGGAAGAAGTGAAGATATTAAACTTGTGTTAGAGAATGAAATTAAAGCTTCGGCTGATTTTACTGCATATGGAAGGGAAGGACGGTTTACTGAATCTGTAAAAATAAAGAAAACAGGTTTTGCTATGGATCTTGAAGCACTTGAAATTCGAGTTGAACCCAGGGAATTAAATATGTTGATTGAATCATTAATGGTAAAAACGCTGGAGGTTTTTCCATCTGTTATAGGTTTTCCTGGAAAAGGGTACGAGTTAATACAAAGTTATATAACACCNTCTTCTGTCGAAGTATATGGAAGTAGAAGTAAAATAGAANACCTTAAAATTGTTCATACAGAGGAAATTGATATTNGTTCAAAGATTGAAGATTTCTCTACAAGTGTGCGTTTAAAAAAACCTGATTCATCACTTTCGTTTTCAGGTGGAGATATTGTGGAGTTTTCTGCCTCTATTAAGCCGGTAACTGTTACAAGATCTATATTGGGAGTGGATATTATTACTATTGATCTGGATAGCAGATTTAAAATTACTGAGTTTCAGGGTATCTATTCTATGGAAATACAGGGTAAACTGTTGGAGTTGGAAAAATATGTTCCTGATGATTTTAGGTTTACTATAGATTGTTCAACTTTGAAAATACCAGGGAAATATAATCTTCCTGTAATCCCGGATGTTCCCACAGGTATTCTGGTATTAAATTATGAGCCTAAAGAAATTAAAGTTGAAATTTTGGAAATAAAATAATTATAGGAGTAGTTTAATGATACTAGGTTTAGGTATTGATTTTGTAAATGTAAACAGAATGAAACACTGGAGTGATGTTGAAGGTATTATCACTCGTTATTTTCATAAAAATGAAATAGAAGCTTCAAATGAAAGGGGCAATTCTTCTATTCTTTCCCTCGCTGCAAGATTTGCAGCTAAAGAAGCCTTTGGTAAAGCTCTTGGTACTGGATTACGNGGTCTAAAGCTTACNGATATCGAAGTTAAGAANAATCATAATGGAAAACCTGATATAATTCTTCATGAAACAGCTTTGGAAGCCTTTATGGAGAAGGGAGGTAANTGGGTACATCTTTCACTCTCTCANGAAGAGGAAGCGGCAGTAGCTGTAGTGATAATTGAGGGNTAAAAATGGATAAAAATTCTGTAAATACAATATCTTTTTTTTCNAAAGATGCAATTGTCTGCCCTGTATGTGAGGCAACATTTCATCGGGAAGATATTAGAACAGGAAGAGGACGGCTTATTGCGGGAGATCTTACCGATGAGTTAAGAAGATTTTATGAGCCATCTCAAAAATATGGTGAGGTGAATCCTCTTTTATACCCGATTACAGTTTGCCCTGAGTGTTATTTTGCTGCTTTTCAGGCTGATTTTAAGGAGATCCCATTAGAAATTATCCCTTTAGTATCCAATGATAAAAAGAAGCGTTTAGATTCGATTGGAAAAATTTTTAAAAATATACAATTTAAAGAATCCAGGAAGCTCATGGAAGGTGCTGCAAGTTATTATCTTGCAATGATGTCTTATGATCATTTTCCACATGAATTCAGCCCTGTAATAAAACAGGGGCTTGCTTCTTACAGAGCTGCNTGGTTGTTTTCTGATCTTCATGGGAAATATCCCGATGAAAATTATGANTATCTTGTGAAATTATTTTATCGAAAAGCAGGGTTTTTCTATAATCTTTCTGTTGAGTATGATGGTGATGGAACAGAATCTTTAACAGAAGTGGTAAGTCTTGGACCTGATCTTGATAAAAACTACGGNTATGATGGTGTTCTNTATATAAGTGCCTTACTTGAATACTATTATGGTCCTGATGAGGATAATGAGAAGAGAATAAAATCATTGGAAAGTGCCAGAACTACAGTTGCCAGGATTTTTGGTATGGGAAANGCATCCAGAAATAAACCTGAAGCTCTTCTTCTTAAAGCAAAAGATTTGCATTCTTCTATAGGAGATGAGATAAAAAGACGAACCAGGGATGATTAGGAGAAGATTGAAAATAGTTCTTTCATATGATGGGACAAAATTTTATGGTTGGCAAATACAAAGTAAAGGCAGAACTGTACAGGGAGTTTTGGAAGAAGCTCTTACAAAAATGCATAAGTATCCAGTTCGGGTAAGTGCTGCAGGAAGAACTGATTCAGGAGTTCATGCCAATGCTCAGGTATGTCATTTTGATACTGATTTAAATATTCCGGAAAATAAATATAAAAATGCTATAAATTCATTTCTTCCGGAAGATATTTCTATAATTGACAGTATTTTTGTGGACGATAATTTTCATGCCCGATATAGTGCAAAGAGACGGGTTTATAAGTATTATTTTACAAATTCTATGGGGTATACTGTATTTAATAGAAATTATTGTACAAAGTTTCGAAACCTTGCAGATTTAAAAATTTTAAATGAATGTGCAGCAAGTTTGGAAGGAATCCATGATTTTACGACTTTTACCTGTGCCGGAGATCAAAGTGGATCCAGGGTTAGGGAAATATATTCAGCAGTAATTTATCCGGAGGGAGATCTGTTCGTTTTTAAAATTGAGGGAAATGGATTCCTTTGGAAAATGGTACGATCTATTATTGGATCTATTATTCATTATGCATCTTCAGATTCCGGATCAGCAGGGTTTGTTGAAGCTTTAAACAGAAAAAAAAGAGAACTTGCCGGAACAACAGCTCCTGCAAAGGGTTTGTTTTTTCACAGAGTCTATTACCTTGAAGAAAAGGAATAAAGGGTAAATATTTGAATAGTGAAAATAAAATATTAAGCGATTTTTGGAATATATTAAATCTTACTAAAGATTATCTGACTACAGGATCAATGAATAATCATTCAGAATTAAAAATTACAACTGATAGTTTGGAAAAAATTGAAGAAGAGATATCTATTTGTACTAAATGTAAATTATGTGAAACCAGAACAAAAACTGTACCAGGAGAGGGCAGCAAAGTACCTCTTCTTATGATTATTGGTGAAGGTCCAGGAGCAGATGAGGATAAAACTGGTAACCCTTTTGTTGGTAAAGCAGGGAAGTACATGGATAAGTGGATGGATGCAATTAATCTTGTCCGGGAAGAGGATCTCTTTCTTGCTAATATTGTAAAATGCAGACCTCCTGGAAACAGGGATCCCTTACCCGAGGAGATTTCTGCATGTCTTCCATTTCTTGAAAGGCAGATAAAACTTCTTAATCCAGGGTTAATACTGTCCGTAGGAAGAATCTCAAGTCAGGTGTTAACAGGCCTTAGTGACGGTATTGGAAGACTTAGAGGTAAAACCTATAAATATAAAGATGTTACACTTATTCCAACTTATCATCCAAGTGGAGTACTCCGTAATCCCGAAGAGTACCGAAAACCTGTATGGGAAGATCTTAAAAGGGTACGGGATTTTCTGGATGATAATTATACCGAATGAGCACTCCTCCCCGCTATATACAGGTAGTTTTTAATATACCAGTTGAAGGTCCTTTTACTTATGAGACAGATGATCCGGAGTGTACTAAAGGATTCAGGGTTATTGCTTCTTTTGGTAAAAGATCTTTAACAGGGTTTGTAATTTCTGAAAGTAGTGATAACCCGACCGGAAAGTATAAAATTAAACCAATAACAAGAAAAATAGATAAAAAAGTATTATTTGGTCAAAATGAAATAGATCTGGCCAGGTGGATTTCATCTATGTATTTTTGTACCCTGGGAGAAGCTCTTTCTTCCATGCTTCCCGGGGGGCGAAGGGATAGTCTTACACCTGCATTTGATTCAGAAGATCCTGTAAGTACTGTTCCAAGAGAATTGTCAGAGGAGCAAAAGCAGGCTGTAGAAGCCATTACTGGTTCTGATAAAAAACTACTCTATCTTTACGGTATAACAGGTTCCGGGAAAACAGAAGTATTTCTTCAAGCTGCAGAAATCGTAATTAAGCAGGGCAGGAGTGTTATCTATCTTGTCCCGGAAATCTCCCTTACTCATCAACTTACAAGTCAGGTTAAAAATAGATTTAACGATAGAGTGGCCATTCTTCATTCAGCTTTGACTCCCTCTCAACGTTTAGTAGAATGGCATAAAATTAAAAGTGGAGAATCAGTCCTTATAATTGGAGCCAGAAGTGCAATTTTTGCACCTGCTGTAAAATTAGGTTTAATAGTTATAGATGAGGAGCATGAGGGGTCTTATAAATCCGGGGCTACTCCAAGGTATCACGCCAGGCAGGTTTCCATGAAAAGAGCAGCCTTAAGCTCAGCACGACTTGTTATGGGGAGCGCTACTCCCTCAATTGAAGCTTATCAGTTAATGGAAGAGGGTAAAATCCAACGTTTAAATCTAACCAGGAGACTGGCAGGCGGATCTGTTCCGGACAACCGAATAGTAGATTTGAAAGGTTCAAGTGGTCCTCTTTCCAACGAATTGATAAATGAGATGAAAATTACCCATGCGAAAGGAAAACAAACTATACTGTTTCTAAATCGCAGAGGGTTTTCCTATTTTTTCCATTGCAAATCCTGTGGTTGGGATATGGAATGCAAACACTGTTCTGTATCTATGACTTATCACAAAAATACAAATAGAATGATTTGCCATTATTGCGGTTCTGTTCATGTCCCTGTATCTATATGCCCCTCATGCGGATCTCTTGATGTAGGTTATTCCGGATTTGGTACAGAGCTGATAGAAGATGAAGTTAAAAAGTTTTTCCCAAACTTAACTATAGCAAGAATAGATTCTGATTCTGTTAAAAAAAAAGGTTCTCTTGCTAAAACTCTAAAAGATTTTAAAGACCATAAAATTGATATATTACTGGGGACTCAGATGGTTGCCAAAGGTTTAAACTTCCCTGGAGTAAGGCTTGTTGGAATTATTTTAGCAGACAGTGCCCTGCATCTTCCGGATTTTAGAGCAGGAGAGCGAACCTTTTCTTTAATAACCCAGGTCTCAGGCAGAGCTGGCAGGTATACACCGGATGGTTTGGTTATTATTCAAACCTATGATCCTGAAAATACAGCAATTCGTATGGCTGCGGAGCAAAAACAGGATGAGTATTATAAAGATGAAATAGAGAAACGAAAGGTACTTGGATTTCCCCCTTTTTCCAGGTTGTTTAGATTAGTATTCAGAGGGATAAAGGAAAGTGATGTTATTGAGTATTCAGAAAAAGTTTACAGATCTCTTGATGAATGGGATTTGGATCAGGTAGAAATACTTGGTCCTGCCGAGTGTCCTATTAAGAAAATTTCAAGAAACTATCGTTATCAAATTTTAATCAGAACCAGTAATTTTAATATTGCCCATGAGGCAATCAGCCATTTAAAACAAGTAGCGACAAATGCAAAAGTCTACATGGAAATAGATGTAGACCCTGTTTCCCTCCTGTAATGGTTGCCGATTATTTATTAATTATGTAATATATACATATGCTAAATATATTAACATTAGGCAGTGATGTATTAAGAAAAAAATGTGCAACCATCGCTGTATTCGATAAAAATTTGGAAAATCTTGCAGTTTCAATGATTGATTCAATGCACAGTAATGACGGTATAGGTTTGGCCGGTCCTCAGGTGGGAGTAGAAAAAAGACTTTTTGTATGCCACGTACCAGGCGAAGAACCCCGTATATTTATAAATCCGGAGATAATAGGTACTTCACAGGACCTTTCTCCCTATGAAGAGGGCTGTCTTAGTATCCCGGGTGTTTATAGTGATATAATTCGGCCAAGTGCCATTACACTTCAAGCATGGAGCCTTGAAGGAAAACCATTTAAAATGGAAGCAGAAGGTATCCTTGCAAGGGTTATTCAGCATGAAATAGATCATTTGAAGGGTGTTCTTTTTATTGATCATCTTACAGAAAAAAAAAGACAGAGAATTCTATCTCAATATGATAAAAGGCAGAATAAAAATAACTAATGAGAATAGTTTTTGCAGGATCTCCTGAAATTGCAGTTTCCTCTCTTGAAATTGTTTCATCAAATTTTGATGTAGTTGCCGTTTTAACTAACCCGGATAAAGTTACGGGACGAGGACGGAAGATAAAATTTAATCCTGTAAAAAGTAAAGCAGTGGAATTGGGTCTTAATATAATACAGCCACATTCTCTTGATGATTCTGTTCGTAAAAAAATAGCTAATTTAGAACCAGACCTTTTAGTTGTATTTGCGTATGGAAAAATATTCGGACCAAAGTTTCTTGCTCTCTTTCCATCAGGAGGCATTAATGTGCATCCGTCTCTTCTTCCAGGGTACAGAGGCAGTTCTCCGATTCTTTCTGCAATTTTAAATGGTGATGATAAAACAGGTATAAGTATACAGCGCATAAGCCTTGAAATGGATACAGGTGCAATACTTAATCAGCAGATTATAGATCTGGATGGTACTGAAACTACAGAAAGTTTAAGTTCATATGTAGCTATTCATGGAGCTGAGTTACTTTTAAATACTTTAGAAGATATAGAGTCTCACAAAGAAACTGAAAAAGAACAGGATAAAACTTCCATTTCATATTGTAAAAAACTGGTAAAGGAAGATGGACTTATTCAATGGAATGACAGTGCCGTTCAAATTGATAGAAAAATACGTGCATATACTCCATGGCCTGGAGCTTATACAAAATTTAAGGATAAGAAGTTGATGTTTTTGAAAGGCGGTGTTTTTAAGGATAAAACTGATCTTTCAGGAAGTCCTGGCAGGGTTCTTGGATTTGACAAAAGTTGTGGAATTTTGATACAAACAGGCGATGGGATTCTATTTATTGAAGTTTTACAGTTACAAACTAAAAAGGCTAATAATTGGAAATCATTTGTTAATGGGACACAAAACTTTATTGGTACTGTCCTTGGAGGGGAATAATAGTGAACTTTTTTAAGGGATTTAATAGAAAAAAAATAATTGATTCAACAGATCCTGAGAGAAAGTTTCTGTATTATATTATTTATTCTGCAATTGCTTCAGTTGTTTTGATGCTTGTAATTGCTCTTGTTACTTTTCTAATTACCATAGAAAGTAAGGAACTGACCATGGTTCCGGATATGAAAGGGATGGATTTGGCAAATGCTGTTATTGATCTTCAGGATAGAGCACTCTTTGCTGAAGTACAGCAGCGATATTCCAATGATATGGCAGATAAGGGAACTATCTTAGGACAGGATCCTAAACAGGGAACATTAGTAAAAGCAGGTACAAGGATCCTTTTAAAGGTGAGTAAGGGGGCCTCTGTTGAAAATATTGAAGATTATACTGGCTGGGGCTTAATTGAGCTGGAAAATCACCTTAAAAGCCTTGTTACAAGTTATGGTCCTTTATTAAAGTTAAATAAACCTTATATTTATATTTATGATGAATCTCCTCCAGGAACTATTTTAGAACAAAAACCACTTCCAGGAACTGAAATTACCATACTTACAGATCTTAGTGTTGTTGTAAGTAAGGGGCCGGAAGGATCTCTTACCCCTGTAAGGGATTACAGTGGAACTGGATGGCAAAGAGCGCTTCAGCTTGCTATATCTGACGGATTTCCATTTACAGTATCTTCCCGGGCTGTTAAAAGCGGAGAAATCCCGGGGATGGTAATAAATCAAAGTCCTCCGGCAGAATCTGAGGTTCCTTCAGATACAGTAAGACAAATATTTATTTCCGAACCTGTTGAAATTGAACAGGGATATCTTTTTGGTATCCTGGAAAAAGAACTTCCTATATATCCTGTAAAGGTTCCTGTTGAGGTTAAGGCAATTACTCCTGGAGGAATTGAGACTACTCTTGCAAAACTGTATCATGCAGGCGGGTTGTTAACCATTCCATATATTGTATCTGACGGATCTTCACTTACAATATCTATTAATGGGGAAGAAAAAATAAGAGAGGTTGTTAGATCCCTGGAAATGCAGTAAAATAGTTTAACAAATGCGAGCGTCGTATAATGGTAATACCCAAGCTTCCCAAGCTTGTGCCGAGGGTTCGATTCCCTTCGCTCGCTTTTTAATATAGGTATATATATTTTTTTTTGGGCGTTTCCTGTGGACAAAA
>JGI24023J19991_10001473_pt1 | contig 17846 bp, 18 predicted proteins | sample Cruoilmetagenom1_FD_19991 | JGI IMG/M metagenome (IMG submission 19991) | reverse complement strand
AAATCCTTTCGCGTGCGAGAATTTCATCCATATTAATCCGTTATCATCAAGCTGCAAGAAATGGGGGGAGGGATATGATATCCATCCCCTTTTATTTTTAGCAACCCTCTTCAGGAACCGCGATTTATTCCTTTCTTCTGAACGGTCTATTGAAGTCTAAGGGCCTGAAGGATCGGCACCTCCGTGAGGGTCGCAAAGTACATGAGAGCCCGGAAACCGAAGCAAAGAGGTTGGCCCACAGGGAGTTCCCTCCCACGAGCCCTTCGATATAAGGTTTTCTACCCGTTAGCACTTTTTTTAACACAGCCTCTTTCATTTCGATAGGGTATCCCATATAAAATCACCTCAATGCCCCCGGTTTAAATTTTCAATTGAGGCGACATCTATCCTGACACAGGGGGGGCTTAGGGTTTGCTCAAAATCGTATTTCCTGATTTCCACATGGACTCACTCCGCACGAAAAGTGTATACTTCAAGCGTTTTGCAGTCAATGATACATCCCACGGAAAACATGGCATTTAGGCCGCGTATCGATTACAGGAGAAATTGTTATGAAATTAACTGAGCGTTTGCGATCCGACTACGGGTGTTTGTTTGACACCTGCATCATCAGGGCGAACCGAACGGCGGAAGTGGAATCGATTATCAGAGCCATGGTTTCGAATCTGGCGCGTTACCAACAGGTGGCTGATGTGGTTGAAATACCCTGGTTTGTTATTGCGGTTATTCACCTGATGGAGGCATCCCTCAGGTTTGACCGCCACCTGCATAATGGTGACCCCTTGACAGAAAGAACCACACAGGTGCCCCCGGGTCGTCCCCGCACGGGTACACCGCCCTTTACCTGGGAGGAGAGCGCCACGGATGCCCTCCGATTGGAGCGGATGGACCGCTGGTCCGACTGGAGTGTTATGGGGACCCTTTACAAGCTGGAAGGATATAATGGATGGGGTTATCGAAAGTGGCACCCGGAAGTCCTTTCCCCATACCTGTGGAGCGGCTCCAGTCATTACACTCGGGGGAAATATGTGGCTGACGGCACTTTTTCCAACACGGCGGTATCCCGTCAGATGGGTGCCGCTGTCATTTTAAGGAGAATGGCGGAAAAAAATCTGGCGGTTTTTGATCCGGAACCGGAAACCCCGTTTTCCGAAACGTCAATGCCGTTTTTGAGGTATGCACCCCAAGAGAAAAATACCCATGCGAATGCCCTTCAAGCGTTTTTGAATACCCTTCCGGGTAGTTATGTGAAGGTGGACGGGTATGCGGGGGACAAGACCTCCGATGCATTCAAAAGGGCAACCGGCTATTATCTCCATGGGGATTCGAGGTCTAATTGAATGAACTTTCTTCCCCCTGAATCGGAAACCGGCGCCTTTATCAATTTTCTTCCGGAAGAGCTCCCCTCACCGCTTCTGAAGAAGCAGGTCAAGATCTGGATAGAAGAGCGGGAATATATTATCCGCGATTCGGATGAATCCCTGGTCTTCCAGGTGGGTCTTACCTTTGTGGCGGCTTTTTTTTACCGGATCCCCCTGTCCGTGGGACCCATTGATTGCTTCAGTTTTCAGGCTTACGCGCTGGGGCGATTCGGTGCTCAGTTCCTGGACGATGATGACCTGTCGTTGATCAACGAAAAACTAAAAATCGGACTTCTGGTGCGGGGCCACAAGCGGCAGATTCTGTTTACCTACAATGTGTTGGCCGAAGGGATAAAAAAGCAGGTTTTCTACCGTACCCTCGATATTTTTAAACATGGATTAGACATGACGGACCAGCAGATTAATATCCTCATGTCGACCACGTGAAAATGGGGGGGGAGTAAGCAAAGATTTTTTATTGGAGCCACCGTGCGGAGTCGAACCGCAGACATCCTCATTACGAGTGAGGTGCTCTACCAACTGAGCTACGGTGGCCCAAAATTGAATTTACGCAATATGGTTGTTTTTTTTGAACGTGTCAACTATTTATTTCCTACCATAATCAAAATCCTATTTAAACCCATTAATGTATAAACGAGGAAAATCATGAAAAACCCCAAGGACTATGTTGTCTTTCCCCTGGATGTTCCCGACTATGATGACGCCATGGGCTATGTGGAAACCCTCAAGGAGGATGTGGGTCTTTTTAAGGTTGGCCTTGAACTGTTCATCTCGCAGGGCCCGAAGATCATCAATGCCATTCGGAATGTGAGCAGTGCCGGGATCTTTCTGGATCTTAAATTGCATGACATCCCCGTCACGGTGCAGCGGGCTTTCAGGGCTGCCAGCGTCCATAAGCCCACATTTGTAACGGTTCACTGCGATGAGGGGGGGGGAATTCTTAAAAGTGTTGCGGAAAACAATCCGGGAAATACAAAAATCCTGGCCATCACCGTACTTACCAGCCTCAACCAGGATAAACTGAAGATCCTGGGGTACAGAGATGAATATGTAAACGATATTTCAGCCCTGGTCCTTCAAAAGGCGCAGCTGGCCAAAGATGCGGGATGTCACGGGGTAGTCTGTTCCGGTTTGGAAGTGGGGATGGTCAAGAGGACGTTGGGCGATGATCTGATCGCTGTAACCCCCGGCATTCGTCCGGCCTGGACCCTTGTGGAGCAGGACGATCAGCAACGCATTGTCACCCCGGCGGCCGCTGTCGGAAACGGCTCCGACTATGTGGTCATCGGTCGCCCCATCCGGGATGCGAAGGATCCTCGAGATGCGGCCAGGCGTGTGGCGGAAGAGATCGCATCAGCCTTTTAGCGTAAAACAATCTAATAAAAAACAGTCAATCAGCAATTGTAACACCGTACAATCTCGGCTTTTTTAGGTGGTGGTGCCGGCTGAATTCAAGGATCATAAACTGAATTATTTGACTGACAAGGACTCTTGGGCCTACTTGAAAAAATTGCTCACTGAAAATCCTGAGTTTTCTTCAAAAGGAGCAGAAGCCCTGGTATGGCGATGAGGGTGCAAGCGATGAAAAAGTAGTCCCAGCCCATGTTTTTGGCCAGAAAACCCGTAGGGGCGGAGGCCAAAACTCGGGGAATGCCCATGAGGCTGCTAAGCAGGGCATATTGGGTTGCAGTGAATTTTTTGTTGGTGATGCTGGCCATAAAGGCCACATAGGCGGTGGTGCCCATGCCGCTTGTGAGGTTTTCGAAACCGATGACCCCGGAAAGGAGTGGAACGCTGTAGCCTACCCGCGCAAGGAGAACGAAACCGGCGGTGGACAGCGCCTGTAAAATGCCGAAAATCCATAAAGATTTTTTGATTCCCAATCGAATCATGGCCACCCCACCCGCCAGGCTTCCGCCGATGGTGGCCCAGAACCCGAAGAGTTTCACCACAGTGCCGATCTCGGTCTTTGAAAACCCCATATCCAGGTAAAAGGGTATGGTCATGGCGCTGGCCATGGTGTCGCCGATTTTATAAAACAGGATAAAGGCCAGAACCCAGAGGGCCCCGGCCCTGGTGAAATACTCCACCAGGGGATCGATGACCGCGTCACGGAGCGTTGTGGGTCGGCCCAGCGGGGTCGGCGGTTCCGGCGTGAGCAGGGTGGTAAGCACTCCCGGCAGCAGGCAGGCCGCCATGATGAGATAGACCGCCCCAAAGGAGATATGATCCGCCATGATCAGGCCGCCCCCGGAAGCCAGGAGCATTCCCACCCGGTAGCCGTTGACATATAGGGAAGACCCCAGCCCCAACTCCTCGTCGAGGAGATCTTCGCGCCGGTAGGCGTCCACCACGATATCTTGCGATGCGCTGAAAAATGTGACCAGGAAGGCGGCAAAGGCCACCATCCAGGGGTTGTTGGCGGGATCCGTCAGCCCCAGGCCCCCGATGGCGAAAATCAACGCCACCTGTGCTATCAGGAGCCACCCCCGCCGTCTTCCCAGAAAAGGAAGTGTAAAGCGATCCAGGAACGGTGCCCACAAAAATTTTAGGGTGTAGGGAAGGCCCACCAAAGCCATCAAGCCGATGACGGTTAGATCCACCCCCGCTTCCTTCATCCATGCTTGGAGCACGGTGATGGTCAACAGCAGCGGCAGCCCGCAGGCAAATCCCATGACCAGGGCCACCAGCATGCGACGGCTGAAAATGGCGCTGATCAGGGGGCTGGGTTTTTCAGGGGGCATGTTTTGGGATATCACTCGGCGGTGAGGACCCGAACCGTTTCATCAATTTCATCCGGTGTGACATCATTTCTGAGGGATTCCATCCGCGTCATGACTTTTGCAAAACGCACTCCCTCGGCGGCGCTGATCCATTCCAGCTGCAGCCGTTCCGGACGAATGCCCAGCTTAATCATCTTCTTGTGGACTTTCTTGACACGCTTTTCGGTCCAGTGGTTGGCGTCAATATAGTGGCAGTCCCCGATATGGCAGCCACTTACCAGGATGACCGGGGCGCCCATTCTGAACCCGTCCCAGATGAATTTTTCGTCCACGCGGCCGGAACACATGGTGCGGATCAGGCGTGCGTTGGGGGGATACTGTAACCGGGAGACCCCCGCATAGTCGGCACCCGCATAGGAACACCAGTTGCAGGCAAATACCAGGATTTTTTCCTGCGGCTCGGTTTCAAGAAGCGCATGGGACTGGTTCATTATCTGCTCATCGGTGAAATGGTTCATGACAATGGCGTCAAATTTGCACTCCGCCGCACAGGTGCCGCACCCGGCGCACGCCGCCGTATTCACGGATGCGGGAATTTTCCGTTTCACATCCACCGTGATGGCGTTGTATGGNCAGACCTCGGCGCATATGCCGCAGGATTTACATTTTTCCTCGATNACCATGCTCGTGATGGGTTCGGTGGTAATNTCCCCCTTGTGCATGATACGAATGACCCGTGCCGCTGCAGCGGAGGCCTGGGTGACGCTNTCCTTGATGTCTTTGGGCCCTTCGGCACAGCCCGCATAAAAAACACCGCGGGTAGCCGCATCCACCGGTTGCAATTTGGGGTGCGCTTCCAGGAAAAACCCGTCCGGCGTGAGTTGCAGGCCCAGCATCTCCTGAAGCTTCTGCGTACTGGAAGCAGGTTTCATACCCACCGCCAATACCAGCATATCCAGATCATGCATCTCCAGCTTGCTTGTGGAGGTGTTTTCAATGGCCACCCGCAAACCCTTTTCGCTTTTCTCCTGTACCGTGCCGGGAAGGCCGCGAATGTATTTTACGCCCAACCTCCGGCTTCGGGTGTAGAGGTCTTCAAACCCTTTTCCAAAGGCCCGGATGTCGATATAAAAGACCTTGATCTCCATATCCGGGTAGTGTTCCTTGAGCATNAGAGTGCTTTTGACGGTGTTCATGCAGCAGGTATTAGAGCAGTAACTGCCGCCTTTTCGAACGGACCTGGATCCCACACACTGAACAAATCCAACGGATTCAGGGGGTTCCCGGTCAGTGGGTCGCACCAGTTCGCCCTTTGTGGGACCGCCCGCGTTGATGAGCCTTTCAAATTCAACACTGGTGAGGACGTTTTCAAACCGGGAATAGGCATATTCGTCCATCTCGGTGGGATTGTACACCTCAAGTCCTGTGGCCACAACGATGGTTCCCACATTTTCAAGGATCTCCTCATCGGACATGTGGAAATCAATACACTCTTTGTCGCAGGCATCTTTGCACTTGGCGCACACCACCGGGTTGTGTCCCAGGCACTCGTTGACATTGATCACGTAGGCGGAGGGAACCGCCTGGGGAAAGGGGGAGTAGATGGCCCTGCGTGAAGAAAGGCCCAGGTTGAATTCATCGGGTCGGATTACCGGACAGGCGTTGGCACATTCCCCGCAGGCGGTGCACTCTTTTTCATCCACATAGCGCGCTTTTTTAAGAATGCGGACGTCAAAATTCCCCACGTATCCTTTGACACCCACCACTTCGCTCATGGTGTACAGTGTGATCCTGGGATGTCGACCGACATCCGTCATTTTCGGCCCCAGAATTCAGATGGAGCAATCCATGGTGGGAAAGGTTTTGTCCAACTGGGCCATCATGCCGCCGATGGTGGGACTTTTCTCCACCAAGACCACATCGTAGCCGTTGTCAGCCAGGTCCAGGGCGGCCTGAATGCCGGCTATGCCCCCGCCGATAACCAGGGTGCGCTGGGTCATGGGAATAGTGTCTTCTTTTAAGGGCTCCAGCAGGCGAACGCGTGAAACCGACATCTTCACCAGGTCACAGGCTTTCCGGGTGGCTGCTTCCGGTTCCTGCATATGAACCCAGCTGCACTGTTCGCGCAGGTTGGCCATTTCCATGAGATAGGGATTGATACCGACCGACTGAACCATCTGTCTGAAGGTGGGCTCGTGAAGCCGGGGTGAGCAGGACGCCACCACCACCCGGTCCAGGTTATGCTCCAGAATATCATCCTTGATCTGCTGCTGCCCGGGTTCGGAGCAGGCATAACCGATATCCTTGCTGACCGTCACATCTTCAAGCCCTTCCGCAAAGGCCGCCACTTTTTCGCAATCCACGGTCTTGGCGATATTCAAACCGCAATGACAAACATAAACGCCGATGCGGGCCGCTTCTTTTTCCGGTTCATGCTGTTTTCTTGCAACCATCTTTGCTTCCATCGTTTCCTCTGTTTCTTATTCCCACTCTATGGTCTTAGCCAGTACGCTCGTAAGATCCATCATCTCCATTTTGAGCGCTTCCCCCTTAAACGGATCTTCCATGGCGCAACGAAGGTGGATCTGGCACTTGGGGCAGCCGGTGATCAATAAATCGCTTCCCGTATCTTTGGCCTGCTCAATGCGTTTGACCTGGAGGGCCTTGCTGAATGAATCGCAGCCGATCCAGGCACTGTTGCCGCAGCATATGGCGTTGGCCCCATGATCCCGCATTTCACTGAAACCTTTCAGGTTCAATCGATCAATCAGCTTCCGGGGCAGTTCCGGACGATTTTCAAAGCGGCTCAGCCGACACGGATCCTGAAAGGTCAATTTTCGGTTTAAAGGTTTAAAGCCCACCGCCCCCTTGTCGATTTCATTTTCAAGAAAATCGTAGATGTGGGTGACCTTGAAATTCAGATCAATCCCTTGCTCCGGATAATCGCGGCACAAGGTTCGGTAGCACTCGGGGCACGCGGTGATCACTTCTTCGATGCCTGCCTCATGAAGGGACGTCACATTCAGCCGGGCCAGCTTCAAGAAATTGGTTTTGTCGCCGGACCAGAGGAGATCATGGCCGCAGCACCGCAGGTTTTCCAGGAGGCGCGGATGAATGTCGAAAAAATTGAGCAGCCGGATGCCATCTACAAGGATATCCCGCGTATTCAGTCCAATGTGTCGTGTGAAAAACAGGTCAAAATAAGGTGCACACCCCCCGAAAAAGAGGATCTTGCTCTTCTTATCGATGACGACGTCTTCGGGCAGCCAATCCCATTGCCTGATTTGTAGATCTTCGGAGGTCATGGTCCGCATGAGGGAATGGAAAAACCCCCCATGCACCGCGTGCGTATCCAGCCTGTTTTCCACAACCACTTCCCGCAAATCTCTGATAAATCGTGAAAAATCCACTGCCGAAGGGCATCTTTCATAGCACAGGCCGCAGGTGAGACAGGACCAGATATCACTCTGAACGGATGGGGAGGAAATTTGGCCGGAAATGGCCGCATTGGCCATGGCTCTGGGAGAAAAGGGTTTTCCCACGAGGGTCAGGGGACAGGCGGAAGAACATTTTCCGCAATCCTGGCAGGCAAACACATTGTGAAGGGCTGCCAGACGTCGCAGGGCCTCGCCGCGGTCTGCCACGGGTTTTTGAACCGGGGTCGGTACAACCGGGCTTGAACCCATTTTCTCGATTTCAGCGCTGAAGGTTTGAAGGAATTCAAGGAGCGCTTCCGATTCATCCGGCAGGAAGGTAGCCAAACGCAAGCGCTCTTTTCCCAGGCCCAGCAGTTCCAGAATACCCCGGGTATCTTCCACATGGCCCCGGGCGTTGGTGGTGCCGGTGCCGTAGCGGCACGTTCCCGGGCTACAACCCACCAGTGCGACGCCGTTGGCGCCCATCTCGAAACACTTAAAAAGGAGGGCCTTGCTGATTCTGCCGGTACAGGGAATTCGCACCATTTTAATTTCCCCGGGGATCATGGCTGCTTGATCCTGGAGAACCTGATAGGCGGAATGGGGGCCCCAGTTACACAAAAAAAGAATGATTTTGGGATCTGTCATAATACCTGCCAAATGAATTAAATCCGGGGCAGAAGCACTTCTTCGAGCACCCGCTCAAGATATTCCTGGTTTCGATAAGGGCTGTCCGCCGCATTGGACGGGCAGATGGAAATACAATTGCCGCACCCCTTACAAAGGGCTTCATCCACCACCGCGTACCATCCACCCACCCCGTTGGGGTTAAAGGAAATGGCCCGGTAGGGACATATCTCGATGCACCTTCCGCATCCGCGGCATTTCTGTTCGTCCACCACCACGGTAAAGCCCTTGCTCTGTCGCGGGCCTCTGGGCATAACTGCGGCGGCCAGCACCGCAGCGGCTAATCCGCCTTTTCGCTGGGAAATCTGAATACCGGGGGTAGACGTCAAAAACAAGCCCGAAATGGGGGTGGTTCCAGGGTAATGAAAAGGAATGTCCGGAACCCCTTTTTTCTGCACGTCTACGGTCAGAACCGTATTGGGAAGGCCCTCCTGGTGGACATAGGGCACCCTGCGGCTCGCTTTTTCCCCCAAGATAATGGCGCCCACCTGCATAACCTGGGAAAAATCACCGGTTTCCACCGTAATCTGAAAATCCCCCAGGGTACCGCCGATGGCCGTAATTCGAGAACCTTGAAAACAATGAATATTGGGGTGCTCAAGGATTTTTGTGAGGGGCTTATTTTGCATCCCGAACATGAACACCTCATATCCCGATGAGGCCAGGGTCTGAGCACTGAAAACGGCCGCTTCGGACTCACCGATGACTGCGGTGGTGAAATTGTAGTCGCGCATGGGGGCCGGAAGGGGTCTCAGACGTTTGGCCCGATTGATGGAACGACCAATCAATCCTTTAAAACCGTTAACAGTACCGGAAGGATCATCCGGCAGGTTTCGCAACACCTCTCCCCTCAGATTGCAGGTCTCCACCATGGCCCGGCTGATGCCCGTGCCGCGAAAAAGGGCATTTTTGAGACGGCTTCGCTGGTCCGTGCACGCGGAGCAGACAAAATCGTGAGGGCAGCACACGCAGGAAGCCAGGACCACCCGGGTGAGGCCCTTTTCTCGTATGGTCCGCAGAATGTCCGCGGCCCCATCAGGCACGCAGGCAGCGATCATGACCTGTGCATGGACGATGTCCTCTCTTTGGATCAAATCCCCCACATGCCGGTCCATTTCATCCATCCAGCCGAAAGCATCATTGCACCGGCAGACGAACACACCGATACGGATCTCCGGGGAAAGCTCGGGGTCCGGGGGGAAAAAGGAGACGCCGCGCCCTTTGGGCCTTTGGGAACCCCCTTCCAAAAGAATCATGGCATGGGCTGCCGCGGCAAATCCGCGCGCCACCATGGCATTGACATCCGGTTTCGCGGCTTTGGGTCCGTAGGCACGAATAACATCCTCCCCCTTCACAGGCGGGGCGGCGGAAGGATCCGCAATGATGACCACTCCCGCATGTTCCACGGTTTCCCTCATTTGGTCCTGGTGACGAATGGCGCCGACGGCTTCGCAGACATCGGCGCAAAGGAAACATTCCGAACAGACACCGCATTGAAGGCAGCGTTCGGCTTCAAAAAGGACTTGAGGTTCACTTAACCCCATGGCCACTTCCGAAAAATTGTCTTTTCGAACACCAGGCTGCTGTTCGGGCATGGTGGGTCGGGAGAGGGATGGAATGTTTTTAGGGATGTCCGGGTAATCCCTGTCTGCGGGCCGTCCGGTTTTCCCGGCGGGAATTTCTTCCCGGCTGAGGGCCCCATGTATGGATCGGGCCGCGTCCCGTCCCGATGCCATGGACTGCACCACGGTGGTAGGACCGGTTACCCCATCGCCCGCCGCATAAAGGCCTTCCACGCGGGTTCGACTTTGGTCATCCACGGTAAGGCATCCCTGCCGGCTGATTTGAATGCCTGATGCCGGGTCTGTTTTTTCCAATTGATCTGCGTCCGCAAAAGGACCCATCTGACCGATGGCCACCACGGCCCGGTCAAAGGCCATATCGAATGGATCCGAATTCGGAATGGTGACTGGCCAGGGGATACCGTCGGCGTCAGGTTCACCGGGACGGGTAGGTCGGCATTGCAACCTCAGCAGGCGACCGTTTTCCCCTTCAAATGAAATGACGCGGGCTGAGTCCACAATTTCAACGCCTTCTTCCCGGGCGCCTCGAACCTCATGGGGACTTGCGGGAATCAGATCCTCCGGAAACCAGCTCACCAGCGTCACCTGGTTCCCTCGGCGAACAAGGGTTCGTGCCAGGTCAAAGGCGGCGTTGCCATCGCCGATGACCGCCACCCTGCGGGGTTTTCCTTCAACCGTTTCCGACGTGTTTTCTCTTTCATTGCCATAGAGCCGGGTCAGAACCGACAGACAGCCGTCTACGCCTTTAAGCGCCTCTCCCGGAACCCCCAGTTTCCGGTCCGTCCAGGCCCCAACCGTTGCCAGTACCGCTTGAAAATCCCCCTTGAGGGCGGGAAGATCCCTTTGCAAATCCACTGGGCGCGAGGTTTCAAATTGGACCCCCAGTTGGTGAATATACTGAAGGTCATAATCCAGAATTTTCCGAGGCAAACGATGGGCGCCGATGCCATAACGCAGGAGCCCACCCGGCTTATCTTCTTTTTCAAATACCGTTACACTGTAACCCAGTCGCGCCAGTTCGGCGGCGGCCGCCAGTCCGGCGGGCCCGGAGCCGATGATTGCCACCCGTTCGTTTCTTGAAGGGGCTTTTTCAAGTTCCGGTTTATGGGGTTGGGTGATTTCATAATCCGTCAGAAAACGTTTTATATCCCGAATGGCAATGGCATCATCCAGTTCCCCGCGCCGGCATGCTTCTTCACAGGGGTGGGTACAGATTCTGCCGCAGATGCCGGGAAGAACATTGTCTTCTCGAACCACCCGAAACGCTTCCTTGAACCGGCCGGCCCGGGCCAGNGCCACATAGGCCTGGACGTTAACACCTAAGGGACAGTTCGATTGACACGGCGGTTCCTTTCTTTTGTCGATGANGGGTCTTCCGGGAAGGGCATGGCGACCCCCAAACCGGATAGGCGTTAGNTGGTCCGGGGTGATAACCGGACACACCTCCGCGCAACGGCCGCACAAAACACACTGTTCGGCATCCACATAGGTTTCGGGGTGCTGGATGCGAACACGAAACCCNTGAGGCGAATGTTTGATGCCGGTCACCCGGGCCGGAAGCATGCAATGGATCCCGGTGTTCCGGAGGATNCGAAGCAGTCCGGGTCGATGGGNAAAGTTGAAAGGGGCACCGGAAGGCAACCGCCATTGTTGGGCCGCCAGTTTTTGGTTGAGGTCCGCTTCCCGATCCACCAGGGTTACCGGAATGCCCAGTTCCCCCAGCTTATTGGCGGCAGCGATACCGGCAGGGTTGGCGCCAACAATGACCACACTGTGCAACCGATCTTTGGAACGTTTCATTTATCAGGCTCCCCTATTTCCAGAGGCCTTTTTTTTCCGGCCCTTGAGAACGGCCAGGCCGTAGTCATATCCTTTGGTGAAGGCTTTGATGTTCTTTTTTTCGGTACCTTTGGGCACCGATTCGGTGACAGAGTCCCGTGCGGCATCTAAGGAAACGGCACCGGTGACAGCCGTAAAAAACCCGAGCATGATGATATTGGCCATCATTTTTCGGCCCAGCTCCTCGGCCATGCGCGTGGCGGGGATGGCAAAATAGGGATTATCACTCTCCTTGGGCAGCGCCGTGGATGGGTTTACCAGATCCTGATCAATCATCAGGGTTCCGTTTTCTTTCATGTCACCGAAAAATTTATCGAATCCACCCTGGCTCATGCAGGCCAGAACATCGGGATGTCTCACGTACGGGTAATGAATGGCGCCGTCGGCAATGATCACCTGGGCGCTGCACGCGCCCCCCCGGGCTTCCGGGCCATAGGCCTGCACCAGGGTACTTTCCTTGTGGTCGCCGATCACCGCAGCTTTTCCCAGGATGCGGCCCGCCAGAACAATGCCCTGGCCACCGAATCCGGTAAATAGAATCTCCCGGCGTTGGGAGGGTTTGTTTTTCTCTGTCATGTCAGGCGGCCTTTTCTTCATTAAAGAGTTCCGGGGGGCGACACGTACTGTCGTACCGGTCAATGCAGGTGGGACGTTCAATATCCACGAATTTTCCCAGAATGACCCCCCGGTCGAAATCAATATCCAGCTCCATGGGATGGGCGTCGTTTTTGATGATGGTCTTTTCCTGGTACATTCGAAGGGAATCCAATGCACTTTCTTTGTTTCGCCGTCCGAAATTGACGGGACAGGGGGAAAGCACTTCCACAAATGCAAACCCCCGGTTCAGCAATGCATCCTTGATGGATTCCGTCATATCCCGGGTATGCAGGATGGTCCAGCGAGACACGTAGGTGGCGCCGGAAGCGTAGGCCATGAGCGGCAGGTTAAAGGGGCCGTCCGGGTTACCGGCCGGTGTNGTGGTGGTCTTGGCGTTCAGCGGGGTGGTGGCCGCCACCTGACCGCCGGTCATGCCGTAGTTCAGGTTGTTCACGCAAATCACGGTGATATCCACGTTTCGGCGCGCCCCGTGGATAAAATGGTTTCCCCCGATGGCAAAAAGATCCCCGTCTCCGCTAAAAACCACCACGTTCAGCTCGGGGTTGGCCAGCTTCAGGCCCGTTGCAAAGGGAATGGCCCGGCCGTGGGTGGTATGGTAGGAATCCAGCATCACATAGCCGGCGCCTCGGGCGGTACAGCCGATACCGGACACCATCACAGTTTTCTCAAGATCAATGCCACTGGCTTTCATGGCTGTTAGGCAGGACGCAAAGGCCGTGCCGATACCGCATCCGGGACACCAGATGTGGGGAATGCGGTCCGTCCTGAGTAGATCGTCCAGGGGGTGGTGTATTGGCTTGTTCGTTGAAGTCATGGAATTCTCTGCCCTTATCAGCTAAAATGATTCTTTCAATGCTTCCAAAACACGATCAGGTGTAATGATGGTTCCCCCGACGTGGCCGACCAGAATGCACGGGGCCTGGCCGCGCACAGACCGTTCAACTTCCAGATGGATCTGGCCCAGGTTGATTTCCACGGTGACAAACCCTTTAACCCGTGCCGCGAGTTTTCGAACTTTTTCTTCGGGAAAGGGCCATACGGTGATCAAGCGAAGAAGACCCGCCTTGATACCCTGCTCACGGGCTTCATCCACGGCGGCCAGGCTGGTTCTTGAGGAAACGCCGTAAGAGACAATGATAATTTCAGCGTCATCGACCCGATATTCTTCGGTTTGAATGATATGTTCCAGGTTGTTCCGGATTTTGCCCACAATGCGGTCCATCATGACTTCCTGGCCTTCCACCGTCATGTCGGGATAACCCCGCTCATCGTGGGTCAGCCCAGTCACATGAATCTTATAGCCTTCACCGGCAATGGCCATTGGCGCGACACCATTGGGGCCCGGTTCAAAGGGTTTGAAGCGATCCTTTCGTCCCCTGGCCCTCGGGCGGGAGACGGTATGAATGGCTTTGGCTTCGGGAATCACCACCCGCTCACTCAGGTGGCCGATCATCTCGTCGGCCATGATCAGTACCGGCACCCGGTAGGTCTCACTGAGGTTAAACGCCTCAATGGTCTGGTAGAAGATTTCCTGGGGCGATGAAGGGGACATGGCAATGATTTCGTAATGGCCGTGGGAGCCCCACCGGGCCTGCATCATGTCCCCCTGAGCACCCTGGGTGGGTAGCCCCGTTGAAGGTCCTGCCCGCTGTACATCCACCACGACGCAGGGTGTCTCCGTGCAGATAGCCAGGCCGATATTCTCCAGCATCAGGCTCAATCCCGGCCCGGATGTGGCGGTCATGCTTTTGACGCCTGCGCAGGATGCCCCAACAATAGAGGCCATGGCCGCAATCTCATCTTCCATCTGGATAAAGGTGCCGCCCACTTCAGGGAGTCGTCCGGAAATATGCTCGGCNATCTCCGTNGCCGGTGTGATGGGGTACCCCCCGAAAAAACGGCAACCGGCTGCCAGCGCNCCCTCGGCACAGGCCACATCCCCGGTCATGAAATGCTCCCCGGTCAGAACTGCTGGTCTCATGTTGTCTCCGTTTCAGGCGCTGCTGCTTGCTGGTTTGTGGTTGGGTCTTCCACCGAATAGATGGCAAATTCGGGGCATATGATCTCACAGTAATGGCAGTTCACGCAACCATCGGGTTTGACCACCGCCGGCGGATGATATCCTTTTGTATTAAACCGCGTAGAAAACGCCAGTACTTGCCTGGGACAAAATTCGATGCAGAAGCCGCAGCCCTTGCACCGGTCTTCCAGGATATGCACAATGCCGGTCGTGATTTGTATTCCTTCTGAATCAAGCGGAACCCGCCACAAAACCATTGGGTCATTCCTCATATTTTGCGCAATTTTGATTATTGTTTGGAAAAACAGCGGTTACTATAGCATTCCGCTTGAGCATGTCAAGATAAAATTTTTTAGAAAAAAGGGAGCATGAAGGACACCGGCGCGTTTTTCGCAGGGGTGTTTTGAAACTTAGGCAAAGGGTCTCCACCTTGTCCCATAGCCTTGATCAAAGACAAGATTGCGGTTCTCGGAAGTTTTTTGATCCGTGCTTATTCCCACGCTCCGCGTGGGAATAAGCACGGAAATGCTCTATAACCCATTGATATGATTGAATCACCTATTCAGCTGAACCAGTGCCCGGCCATAGGATTAGTATGAATTTCAGAGCGTTTTGCATGTTAACGTGTGCATAACCTGGTGGGAAACAAATGATGTGGTTGCAGATGCGCGTTGAATGATGAAATAGGTGCGAAGCGCCATTGGCTCTTGTTTCTTGCCCAGGGTTCAAGCGATTGTTAAGTGCTATACGCATGTGATAGGTATTTTTCAAGTGCTTCTGTGACTACAATCTCCTATCTTTTGTTGTTGACCGAACGCTGCGCTTCACCGGGCGCGGTTTTTTGCGCTCCGCGTGAAAGCGCCTTGTTAGGCCTTCGTTTTCCTATATGTTTTTATTAGTTTGGATACTATCGCATTAACGCTACACCCTTCACTATCAGCTAATTCATTCAATTTTTTATAATTTGCCTGAGAAATCTTTTTGTCGAGTACACTGATTGAGCCATCATTCCAATGAAGTGCATTTCTACCATACAAGTAAGAATTTTTCTGGATTTGATTTTGCAACCTTTCTTTTTGCTTGACTCCAGCATCATTTAGTTCTCTTATGGGAGTCATTTGTCCATACTGTCCGAGATGGTAAATCACTGTTTCTTTTAAGTTTGAAGTGCCCTCTGGCAATTGCAGTAGGATTTCAGCCATTGCTTGTTTCAATTTTTCTTTTGAAATTCCAATTCCTAGCCCAAATCCTGCTCTTCTCATTTGCGAATATGTTTTTCTGTCGAACATTATCTTCACCTTGCTGAATGTTAAAGTTATCAATTAATATCGTCAAAGAGGCCTAACATCAGACCTCGTTATTTGTGTCTCATTTGAGACATTTTTTTCCGAGAAATACGTTGTTTTTTCATGGAACTGGTTGATATTTCATGCGTGGGAGAAATTGAAACGTCCAATGGTGTCTCAGAGGATCGTTTTTTAGCTGTAAGCCTTGACGCATTCTATTTGATTTTCAGTAACTTATGGCAATATTCTCGGACAGACTTCGTCGTGTTAATCCTGTCGAGGTAACGAGGTCTGAACATTGAGTTAAGCTGTATTTTTTCGGCCCAAAAATTGCCGCCCTCCCAACGTAAAAAACGGCGACAAAATCTCAAAATGCAATTTTTGGGACGAAAAACATCAGTCTTGAACCATTGGTTGAACGTAACTCCTCGTTTTGGCACACTGCTTGCTGATAGAGATTGCTTTTTTGGTCGCTTTGACGTTTGCGAAGCTTCGTTCAACGTAAAGCTGAGGGGCTGTGCAACGATAAGCGAAAAACTTGATAAATGCATAAAGTGTCGATTAAAAACAGCCTTTCAAAACGGCACGGCTTTGCNCAGTCCCTCTCAAGCGCCTGGTTGGGCTTTATTTTTTTCAGCTTTAATTTGAGCGATGGCATTATCAAGGGTTATACCACCCAGCCAATTCTCACGCTCTTTTGTATAATCACCTCGGCCTACCGAAAACTGATTCAGAAACCGAATGGTGTCAACTATGCCCATTTCTTTGAATAGAATATGAGTAGCCTGACGACTAATTTCAGATATCGGTCTTGTTTCCGTATTCATATCTCTAACTCCATCACTAATTCGGTGGGGGATACCACCTTGGTATTTAATCCATCGAAGCTCTTAGCTTTTTTCAAAAATTTATCATCACACGTACAGAAATAATCAACTTTTGAAGCGGATGCAGATGCCAAATGCAAAGCGTCCAGCGGTTTCAGGCCTAAAGCGCCAAACCGTCTGGCCAGAGATTCTATTTTTGTTGTCAACCCAACAGTTTCCATTGCTATTTTCATAATTGCCAAAGCATCGTCCTTACGCTCCTGATCAGGAATGCGATTAATTTCGAATAGCAACGCGTCGGACGAGATGAACTGCAAATGATTTGACTCACACAATGCGAGAATAACGAGTACTGCTTCAGCCTCAACAGCTATCCTTGGTTGTGATTTATCATCAAAGGGGCGTTGTAGACTACAACAATCAAGATAAATTCTCATTTTATGACTTTCCTATTGGTTCACATTTGGGTTTCCCGATGCCCAACGCTTGAATTGTGGGGCCGGGAAACGAAAACCGATGGTTTTCAAAAAGATTATAAAACTACCTTAACTGACACTATTTCAAAAAAGCCGCAGCCTTTCCCGGTCCCACACAAATGATTTGTTAGCAGATATCTTATTGTTTTTTTTGGGTTTAGTCATAAAGAATCAATCCATTTTCTTATAACAACAACCGCTGCAATTACTGCAATAGACCCAATAAGGCCCAATGCCTTGAATCCTTCAAGCGCCTCACGCCAGTGTAAAGCTTGATATATAAAATTTCCAATAATTGCTAAAATCGTTATTATTATCAGAACTTCAATAAGAGTGATCTTTCTCTTACCTTGCTTCAGTTTTTCAGGTTTTTGTTTTTTTAAGCTCTGGTTTTTCATTAAATATAGTTGGACCTGCTAACGCTTCGCTTGAGGGGCCGGGTGTGAAATGCGTAACCTTCTATAGATGCTACGATATTGGCGCAGCAACAAGCCTTACTTAAAAACCCAGCTGTACCCGGTCCCTCTCCAAGCGGTTGTTATGAATTTTATTGTTTTTTTGTATATTGTAGAAACTCAATAGGAGCTCTATTTTCAACTATGAACGCAACAAGGATACCGTCGCTGGGGCTGTTTGGTTCAATTATTATCTCTTTACCCTTTATGGCCTCTTCGAGATCATCAACTTCAAAAGTTACATGCGCTACTTCTTTGACAATATCTGGTAAATTACAGTTATCACCATATCTCATCCATTGAACACCATAAGGATTGGATTCATGGTCTGTACAATGCAAGTCATATTTTTCAAGATATGTTTCACCTTCTTTTGGTGTTTTAGTTGGAATTCCAGTGTGATGATATCTCATAATTATAGTATTTCCATCCTATTCATAATCGCGGTGCTGACCGGCACCGGGGGCCGTGCAAGCAAGCGTAGCTTGATTGTGCGGTTCCCGGTGTCCGGTCAAGTACCTTGTTCAGGCGCGT
>JGI24023J19991_10001472_pt1 | contig 17850 bp, 18 predicted proteins | sample Cruoilmetagenom1_FD_19991 | JGI IMG/M metagenome (IMG submission 19991) | reverse complement strand
TCCGGAAGCCGTATTTTCAATGGAAGCCCTCCGCGATTTCAAGACCGTCCATTTGAAGGACGACAATTCGGAGCATTAGGTTTGGATATCTCATTTGTTATCGTCAACTGGAATACCAGAGACCTGCTGCTTCAATGCCTGACGTCCATTTATCAAACGGCCGCAGATATGAACTTTGAGGTCTGGCTGGTGGACAACGCTTCGACCGATGGAAGTGTTGCCACCGCACGGAGGGCCTATCCGGAAATTCATATCATTGAAAATACGGAAAATCTGGGGTTTGCTGCCGCCAACAACCTGGCCTTTGCCCGAATGGGGGGCCGTCATGCCGTGCTGATCAACACCGATGCTCGGCTCAAGGCAGGCGCCATCAAAAACCTCTTTGATTTCATGGAAAAGGCGCCGGACGCGTCAATGGCCTGCGGGCAATTGCTCAATGAAGATGGTTCAAGGCAGAATTCCATTGCGCCTTTTCCCACGCTGTTTTCCCTGATCTCTAACGAGACCCTTTTGAGGCTTTTATTTCCTAAAAAATACCCCAGCAAAAGAAAGCACTATACCGCTCCCTTACCGGTGGATTCGTGTATCGGGGCCTGCATCATGGTTCGAAAAAGCGCCATGGATCGGGTGGGTTTTCTGGATGAACGGTATTTTTTCTTTATGGAGGAAACGGACTGGGCCTATCGTATGAAACTGGCGGGGTGGAAAATCTATTTTGTCCCTACAGCTGAAATCTTCCATGCACAGGGAAAAACCGTTGGCAGCGGGGTTTCTGCAAGGATCCTTTTTTATCGTTCCCGGTATCAGTTTTTTGAAAAATGGCACAAAAAAACCTACTCCCTGGTTCGCCTGTTCACGTTTTCCCGGTTGTTGGTCAACACCCTGTTGAACCTTTCAGCCGTGGTATTCACCCTGGGGTTAAACAGACGATTCAAGGAAAAGTTGATGATTTACACAAAACTGGCGCTTTGGCACCTCAAAGGATGCTCATAAATGAAAGAAATGGAAACCGCACAACTTTTGAAAGGAACACCGAAACTTCCGAAAGAAAACGGTCCCATTCTGGTCATACAGCTTGGGGATATTGGGGACGTGGTATTGACCCTACCTACCATAGGGGCGCTGGGGAGCGCTTTTCCAAAACGTTCTCTGGTCCTGTGTGTCAGGGAGCATGCCAGGGAATTAATGGAAGATTGTCCCCGGGTCCACCATGTGCTGAGCGTAAACAAACAGAGACGGAAGTTCAAAGCGGAACTGGATCATCAGCTTCAGTTCTTTAGGGCCCTTCGAGGACACCGATGCGATTTGGCCATTGAACTGCGGACAGGCACCCGCGGCGCAGTGATTGCGCTGCTTTCAGGGGCACGCACCCGAATCGCCCGCTATGCCAATGACGGAACCCTGTGGCGGAACCGCCTTTTTACCCATCTTGTAAGGCCCACCCGCGAAAACATTCAATATGCGGCCCAGCACAACTTGAATATCATGGCGCCCTTTGGGCTCGTCGAAACAGACCCAAGGCCGACCATTTTAGTCCCGGAGCGCCGTCGCAGAAAAGCAGAAGCCCTTTTTCTAAAAACACGAATTCCACAGGATAGGCCTCTGGTGGCGGTCCATCCATTTTCACTCTGGAAATACAAGGAATGGCGGCTTTCTGAAATGGCGGCCCTGCTGGATCGGATCCAGTCTGAATACAACTGCAACCTTGTGATTACCGGCGCCCCCAATGAAAGGAAACGGGCCAAAGATCTTATTGGCATATGTAACCGAAAACCCTATAATCTGGCCGGCGAAACGTCCATTGGCGAACTTCCCGCCGTCTTTGAGGCATGCAGCCTCTTTATCGGTGTGGATACGGCTGCCCTGCATATTGCCGCGGCCGTGGGGATTCCCACGTTAGGCATATTCGGTCCGTCGTCATGGACAAACTGGGCCCCACGGGGGCATGACCACCTCGTGGTTGAAAAAGGCCTGCCTTGTCAGCCCTGTAGCCAAAAAGGTTGCGATGGTTCCGAAAAGAGCCGTTGTCTGACGGAATTGACCGCGCAGGAGGTCCATACAATGATGGAGGGGATTTTGGATGCAACCCTGGTCAAAAAGCCTAAAGTGCATTGAATGGGAGAAAGACGGATCAAATGTTGAGAGAGACCGTTAACAGCGCCGGGGGGAAAACCCTTTTCGGTAAAAAAAGCAGCGTTGTTTTGTCTACCATAGGCGTACTGGCAACGGCCATGTTCTTGTATTTTGCAGGCCTTGACGGCTATCCACTACTGGATCCAGATGAAGGGCGTTACGCTGAAATTCCCCGCGAAATGCTGGAAAGCGGCGATTTCATAACCCCCCGGCTTAATTATGTGAAATACTTTGAAAAGCCCCCCCTTTTCTATTGGCTCACCGCAGGGAGTATGGCACTTTTCGGCCAGAAAGAGTGGGCGGTTCGTCTGGTGCCGGCTGTGGCGGGATTTCTGACCCTTCTGTTGATTATGGGGTTGGGAAAAAGAATCTTTGATGGGCCGACCGGCGTCATGGCTGCCTGGATTTATCTCACCAGTGTGATCCCGGCGGTTCTGGCGCGACTGCCGATTATCGACGGGGTTTTCAGCCTGTTTTTGACCGCCACCTGGGGCGCNTGGTGGTTGGGGTATAAAGCGCATACAAAACAAGCGAGGCAGCTTTGGTATTGTATTTCCTGGGCCTGTCTCGGTCTGGCGGTCATGACCAAGGGCATTGCGGCCATTGCACTGACGGGATTGATTGCAGGTGGTTTTATCCTTTGCCGCCGGGACTGGCGGGCGTTGTTATCCTTTGTATGGGTACCGGGTCTGTTGATCTTCGCCGTCATCGTGGTTCCCTGGCATTGGGCCGTGAGCGCGGAGAATCCGGGATTCTTTCATTTTTATATTGTGGTGCAGCATTTTGCCCGTTTGGTGAGCTATGAACACGCCAAACCCTTCTGGTTTTTTATTGCCATCTTCCCTTTTGGCATGCTGTTGTGGACGGCGTTCTTTTTCCCCGCTGCGGCAAAATCCTTCCGGGAAGCATTCAAGGCTGTCCGGGGAAACGGGGGGCAGGGGCAGGGGGAGGAGAGCATTCTCTTTCTGGTCATCTGGGTTATTGCGGTGATCGGCCTGTTCAGTCTGAGTAGCTGCAAGCTTATTCCCTACATTCTGCCCGCATATCCGGCCATGGCACTTTTGACGGCACATTTTGTGAGGGGTCGGGCCTTTATGAAACGCTCCGTCCGTTGGGGTGTCGCCATTCCGGCCATTCTGTTTCTGGTGGGCGCCTTGGTCTTGATGCCACTGGCCATGCGACAGGACACACTGTCCGTGGCTGAATTGGTGCCGGTCGTTCGGGTGGGACAGGCGGGCCTTATTATAGGCAGCCTCTTTCTGCTGGTATCCCTCTTTAAACGCCGTCTGGTCCCCTTTGCCACCGGTTTTGCCATGGTGCTGCTTTTTCCCGCCATGCTCATGGTCGTACCGTCAGTGGCCCAATACCGCAAAGTCGGCGGGTTCATCAAAGCCATGCCAAGGCCATTGCCCCAGGAAATCAAGATTGCCGAATGGCGCAACTACGATCAGTCCTTGAGCTTTTACAGCGGCAGAAGGACCATTCTGGTGGATGAGATCGGTGAACTGGCATACGGCAGTTCCGTGGGAAACCACGAGGAGTATTTCCTAAACGGTGAAGAAAGCCTTAAGCGTCTTGCCATTGATGTCCCCCTGCTGGTGAATATCCGTCCCAGTCACTGGCCAAAAGTTCGAAAATGGAAGACCCTTAAGCCCGTTGCCGCCAACACCACCAATGTCATGGTAGGCAACAAGGCGTTCTTTCGTTTGACCGGCCTTGAGCCATGGCCTGATTCGGCCATTACACCGCCGCCCCTGCTGCTGATGCCCCGGCACCGGGAGAAGGCAAAATCCAATGGTAGTTACCCAAAGCAATGAATGTTTTAACCCGATATCTTCTCAAGGAATTTTTCAAGCTGCTCATNGTCTGCCAGCTTGTTTTCATCGCGCTGTACCTGATGATTGATTTTGCCGGTGGAATAGATGATTTCATTAAAGCCAATGNGCCAAAANGCGTCATGATTGCCTATTTTGCTTTTAAAATCCCGGCCATTGCAAGCCAGATGCTGCCGCCTGCCACACTGACCACNGTCATTATCCTNTTCAGCCTCATGAAAAGGAACAACGAGATGGTCGCTCTGAAGGCCAGCGGTGTCAATGTCTGGCAGATCGCACAACCGCTCGTTTTGCTTGCGGCGTTTTTCTCTATTGCCCTGTTTCTATTTTCCGAAACCATCGTTCCCTATGCCAGTTCCAGGTGTAATGAAATATGGCGGATGAAGTCAAAAAGGAGCATCCCGGTCGATTCCACGGGCAAAACCATATCTGGTACAAAGGCAAGGATTGCATTTACTTCATCAGGCAGTTTGACAACCGGAAAATGATGATGGTGGACCCCACTTTCTATTTTTTTGACGACAAGTTCAAAATTACCAAGAGGATCGATGGACGTTCGGGGATCTGGAAGAACAAAACCTGGCAGATTCAAAATGGTATTGTTCAAAACCGTGAGAAGGACGGGGGTTACAATCTTCACAAATTTGAACATCTGGAGGTAAAACTCGCTGAAAACCCCGAGGATTTTGTGCGGGAAAACATAGAGCCTGAAGAGATGGGGTATGTCCAACTCAGACGATTTGCTCAAAGACTTAAACAGGAAGGGTATGACGCCACCCGGTATTTTGTGGAGCTGAACATCAAGATTGCCTTTCCTTTTATCGTCTTCATCATGATGCTCATCGGTATCCCCATTGCCCTCTGGAAAAAGGGGATGGGGTCGCCTGTGGCTGTTTCAATCGGTATCTCACTCTGTTTTGTTTATCTGCTTATCCTGGGACTTTCCCGAACCTTGGGTTTTGCGGGGATTCTGCCACCGGTTTTCTCAGCATGGCTGGCCAACAGCATATTTCTCTTTTTAGGCGTCTATCTGATGATTCATGCCAATCGCTGATCGATTCTAAACCCTTATTTTGGAGGAAATCCATGAATCCCATTATTTGCTTTATTGACGATTCCAAATTTGAGCATGAACTGGTTCGCAATGAAATTGCCCCTTGTGCGCCACGCTTTCAATTTGTTCAAGCATACACGTTTGATGAAGCGAGATCATTATTGCAGAATGCTGCGCCGGCGTTATTTCTCCTGGATCTCTGGGGGCAGGATAACACCGTGACCAGCCCTCAAATCACGGCCATGGAGGATGTTCTTGAAAAAATTGCCGGTTTCCCCACCCCGGCGGACGTCTATGCCGGGTTGAATGACGTCAAGGGGGATGTAAACAATGAATATCTGAAGCGTTTTTTTGCCATTGTAGACAGCTGGCGAACCCTGTTTGAAAGCGTTTGCCATAAAGTGGGGCAAAATCGAAAGTATGGTCTTTCAAACCTGCAACAGGCAAGAAAGGTTTACCCGGGCGTGCCAGCGGTTTTTTATACGAGGAAGTCGTTGATCAGTGACGCGGTTGCCATGTTCAAAGCCGGCGCCGATGGCCTTTTCATCAAACCATCAGGGAAAACCGATGATGAAACCCATCGCCTCACCAGGGAAAATGCCCCACTTCTGCTTAAAGACCTTGAAAGAATCATGGCCAGCTAAGGCGAGCTACGCTCGCAAGCAAAAGTACAGGCGTATTGCAGGTTTTTGACATGTAAGAAAGTTTAAGATATTCTCAATATATCTGGAATTTGAGGACATCGCATTTTATAATTCCCCTGTATATCATAACAATTTACATGATAAACAGGACTGTATAGCCACTGGTTGAACGAAGCTTCGCAAACGTCAAAGCGACCAAAAAAGCAATCTCTACTAGCAAGCAGTGCGCCAAAACGAGGAGTTACGTTCAACCAATGGTTCAAGACTGATGTTTTTCGTCCCAAAAATTGCATTTTGAGATTTTGTCGCCGTTTTTTACGTTAGGAGGGCGGCAATTTTTGGGCCGAAAAAATACAGCTTAACTCAATGTTAGCCTTTGTTAAATTAAATGGAGATGATTTGATGAAGTTTTTAGATCCAAACAAGCCCATTACAACGTGCATATCTGAGACATGTGATAACTGCACCGTTAGAAATGCTCTGCATTGCCATTTTACACTCAGAGATTTGATACACTTTCTTTTGATTGCCTCTCCTGCCTTTCTATTAGGAGGCGGCGGAATCTACCATATAAATGGATGGATGTTGATTCCATGGTTAATTTTGGTAATCGGTTATTTTGGATTTGTAGAAATCCGGGTCATGTGTTCCCATTGTCCTCATTATGCTGAGGAAGGAAAATCATTAAAATGTTGGGCAAACTATGGTTCACCCAAAATTTGGAAATATCGACCCGGTCCAATGACATTTTCTGAAAAGGTTATATTTTTTGTTGGCTTTGCATTTGTCTGGGGATATCCTCTTATTTTCCTTATTGTCGGCTTTCAATTGTTTTTACTCATAGTTTATCTTTTGACAGTCGCAGGCTTTTTTATGACATTAAGAACTTTTCTCTGTTCTCAGTGTATGAATTTCGCATGCCCACTGAATACGGTGAACAATGAAGTTCGAAGTGAATTTTTTGAAAATAATCCCGAAGTTGCTAAAGCATGGACTGTTGACACTAAACACAAAGAACCATGAGCATATCTATTTGGGTAGGCTATAGGGATAGGGGAACGCCCCTCACAGGGCGTCCCTCCCACACCACCGTATACGGGTCCGTATACGGCGATTCGGCTGATCAAGGCAGGCATCAAATTTACTTCTGACGAATATGACGCAATCGTCAGCGTAACGGACAAAGCGAAGGCCACGCTTTTCAAGCTCTTTATCAAGTTTGTCCAGGACTATATTACTGAGCAGCGGGGAAAGTGGGCCTCCTCGGGGTACCCTCTTGTGTTGCCTGCTCAAGACCGCCAATCATAACGCCTGCGGTAAAGAAACTACGAATGAGTTTCAATACACGCTTGTCATTGATCCGGGTGGCCAAGTGAGCCATAAGTCTATCATGGTTAACTCGGTCAAAAAATTTGGATAGATCAATATCCAAAACATACCGGTATCCCTGCCTTACATACTCACGGTATTGACGCATGGCGTCGTGCTGTGAGCGGTTTGGCCGGAACCCGTAGCTTGTTTCCGAGAAGGTATGATCCCAGATTGCGGTTAAGACTTGAGCTATGGCCTGCTGGATCACGCGATCCAACACGGTCGGAATGCCCAAAAGGCGAACTCCGCCTCCCGGCTTATTGATCTCTTTCCGCCGCACCGGCATAGGCTTGAAGTTTCCCTCAAGCAATACCTGCTCAATCTTGCCCCTGTGGCATTCCAGATACTTTTCTATTTTGCGGACGGTCATTCCGTCCACGCCAGGGGCGCCCTTGTTCTTGATTACACGCTTAACAGCGCGTCTCATGTTGTTCCGCTCAAGGATTGACTCCATGAGCCGAATTTGGCCTGTCGGGCTTTCAGATAGTCGCAACGCAATGAACTCTTCAGAACTTGCATTCCGCGCCACAATTGTGTCTGGGAATCCCAAGTTCAGCTCAAGCTGTTTCAACTGCTGCAATGGATTCATTAGAAACGTCTCCTTATTAACCCTTTCATTTACCCCTGCCATTCGGCAGGTGGCACCGTTCGGGCCTTCGCCGGAGTGAGGCCTCCCTTTATTCAGGGCTCGTTTCTCCGACTTAATATGCCCTCTGCTAACTCCCGTTACGCGATGGGCTCCCCTTGCGGGTCGCTCACTCGTGGTCTCTGCAATCGGAAAAATGATATATTACGCGCACCCTTAAAAACACGTGCCGTGCCCAGCACACAACAAATAAATCCAGCCGACGCAAAAAGCGCACGCGGCAGATTTAAACGTTAGATTTTCAATTCAACAGTTCTGGTATGATCTCAATTGTTCTGCACCTTTGCGACTGAACCGGTCCGACTTGGAGGCTTTTGCACGGCAGTCTTACGCAGCCAATGTACTTTAAATAAGGGATTGATAACATGGCCACACAAGACTTCAAACGAAAGCTCACCGCCATCCTCAGCGCCGATGTTGAAGGCTACAGCCGTCTTATGGGTGAGGATGAAGATGCGACAATCCGAACCTTAACAGCATATCGGGAGTTGATGTCCACTCTTATTCAAAAACATCGAGGCCGAGTGGTCGACTCCCCTGGAGACAACCTTCTGGCTGAGTTTTTGAGTGTGGTGAATGGGGTGCGTTGTGCGGTGGAGATCCAAGAGGAACTCAAGGTTAGGAACGCTGAATTGGCTGAAAACCGAAGGATGGTATTTCGTATCGGCATCAACCTTGGAGATGTGGTCGAGGAGGGGGATCGGATCTACGGGGATGGGATCAACATTGCGGCTCGTATCGAAGGACTGGCTGAGGGCGGAGGAATCTGCATCTCCGGCACTGTCTATGACAGCATCAAGAACAAGCTGTTCCTGGGCTATGAGTCCATGGGTGAGCAAAGAGAAAAAATCTGTCCCTTTTCCTTTTCCCGATCGATGATGGATGAGGATTTGGGTGTATTTTTAAAGCGGCAGAAATTGAACTCGATTCAGCAGGTCTTCAGGTTCGCCAGCCTTTGAAATGAGTTCCAGATTGCCGATGCAAGCGCCGATAGTCGTCCCCATTTGGTGGACATAAATCACCCCACCAAAAGGAACCTCTTCTTGTTGTCGTTTGGTTGCTTCAGCAAGGAGATCGTCATCGTGTGTAAAAAGCACTCGACCCAATTCAGTCGCTCGATCTAATAATGCTGAATCATCCATATCGTTGGCGCCATCTTCATGGGCTGTAATGACATCTACGCCACGCAAACGCAGACCCACGGTTATGCTTCGTGGCACATTATGATCCATAAAGAACGTAATCACAATCAGATCAATCCTTTGGATTTCAACCGTGCAGCAAGAGGTGTTTGTCCTGTGGCTTTCCGAGCCTGGCTCACAAAAGCAAGCCTTCTTTCAATATCCCTATCAAGTTCATCTTGATGATCCCAGTAGTAGGCTAATGCTGAGTATATCTGGCCAAGCGTAAGATGAGGGTGTTGAAAATATAGCTCTTCAGGGCTCCACCCGTAGGCGGTTTTTTCCAAGACAATCTCGATTACCTTCATGTTTGTACCTACTATGATAGGTACCCCTTTGTCATCCAATGCCACATGCTCATACTTTGTTTTTTCAGAAGTCAATGACATGACCAACACCTCGCATTCTAAAATTTGCTGTAATCGGAATATATCATGGAATTAAATATCTATCAAACGCAATAATTAAGGCTCAATCTGCTTGCGTATTAGCTCTACACGGAAGGAACGCAGAGCGTGGGAACGAGTACATATATGAGGGTGAGTCCACAATGCGAGTTCATCCACTGGAACGCTTGGACTTTGCGTCGATTTTCCCTCTTTTTTCATATAAAAACAGGCCCTTTTTCCCTATGGAAAAGTTCAATGAGCTCAACTTGACAAAGCTTTTTCCGATGCTTAACGTATCGCCATTGTTGAAAATGAGAAACAGTTTTATTTATGGTTTTTACAGGAGTGGAATGTGGCCAGGATTGATGTCGTGGATGAAAAAAAACCAACTGAAGATTTACCGGAAGAAATAGACGGTGAAGGGGAAGAGGCTTTAAGCCCGGAAAATGAATCCAAAAATGAAGAGGAAATCCCTTTAGGGGAAATGACGAAAGATCAGTTGATTGAAAAAATCTCGGAAGTGCAGGCATCGGCTGATGCAAATATGGACAACTATCTCCGTTCACAGGCGGAGATGGAAAACATGAAAAAACGGTTTCAGAAAGACAAGCAGGACCTGATCAAATATGGAAATGAAACTTTGACCAAGCAGTTGTTGCCCGTTGCGGACAACCTGGAAAAAGCTTTGGACCACTCGAAGGACGAAAATCCCCTTGAAGCCTTGCGTGATGGGGTTGACCTAACACTGAAAGGACTGATGAACGTCTTGGAAAAGGCTGGCGTGGAAGCGGTGGAAGCGGTTGGCGCACCATTTGACCCCAATTTTCACGAAGCCGTTTCTGAACAGGAGGACGATCGGGTGACCCCCGGAATGGTGCTCAAAGAGCTTCAAAAAGGATACTTATTGAACCAAAGGCTTATCAGACCGGCAATGGTGATTGTTAACAAGTGACCATCCATAAATGGCTAATTTGCCCGATTTTGGCGTCAGGCTAAAATTGTAATCCTAGAAATATTTCCATGTATTCCTGCGGTTACAATTTTCGCCTTCCTTAAACTCGAACAAATTTTCTCATTCGTGAACGGACACTAACAAGAAATAAAAAAGACTTAGGAGATAAGTAAATGGGAAAAACGATAGGAATTGATCTCGGGACAACCAACTCGTGCGTAGCGGTGATGGAAGGCGGAGATCCCGTTGTGATCGCCAATGCCGAAGGAAGCCGGACAACGCCTTCTGTTGTAGGTTTTACCGAAGGTGGAGAGAGATTGGTGGGGCAGACCGCCAAACGGCAGGCCGTGACCAACCCGGAAAACACGGTTTTTGCGGTTAAACGACTGATTGGTAGAAAATACGATTCCCCGGAGGTCGGCAAGGACATTAAAGTTCTCCCCTACACCATCAGCAAGGCGTCCAACGGTGATGCCCATTTGAACATCCGGGGAAAAGATTACAGTCCTGCTGAAATATCCGCCATTATTCTTAAAAAGATGAAGGAAACCGCTGAAAGTTACCTAGGCGAAACAGTGACCGACGCGGTTATTACCGTTCCTGCCTATTTTAATGACAGCCAGCGACAGGCCACAAAAGACGCCGGACGGATTGCCGGATTGAATGTTGAGAGGATTATCAATGAGCCCACTGCGGCTTCTCTGGCCTTTGGCATGGAAAAAAAAGGTGATCGAAAGATTGCGGTTTTTGATCTGGGCGGCGGTACCTTCGACATTTCTGTTTTGGAAATCGGCGAGGGTGTCTTCGAGGTCAAATCCACCAATGGTGACACCCATCTGGGCGGAGAGGATTTCGATCTCAGAATTATTGACTATCTGGCTGATGAATTTAAAAAGGACCAGGGCATTGATCTGCGGAGTGACAAAATGGCACTTCAACGATTAAAAGAAGGCGCTGAAAAGGCCAAGACAGAACTCTCCGGTGCCATGGAAACCGATGTGAACCTTCCTTTCATCACAGCTGATGCAAGCGGCCCCAAGCACCTGAATATCAAACTGACCCGTGCCAAACTGGAAGGGCTGGTGGACGAGCTCATTGAAAAAGTGGTGGCACCCTGTCAGATGGCCATGAAAGATGCAGGACTTTCCGCCGGCGATATTAATGATGTTATCCTGGTGGGCGGCATGACACGAATGCCCAAGGTCCAGGCTAAAGTTGCTGAAATCTTCGGCAAAGAGCCCAACAAAGGGGTGAACCCCGATGAAGTGGTCGCAGTGGGCGCGGGTATTCAGGGTGGCGTATTGAAGGGCGAGGTCAAAGACGTTCTACTTCTGGATGTGACCCCCCTCTCCCTGGGAATTGAAACGCTGGGAGGTGTTTTCACCAAACTGATCGAAAAAAACACCACCATTCCCACCAAAAAGAGTCAGACTTTCAGCACGGCGGCGGACAGCCAGCCGGCAGTGGAAATCCATGTCCTTCAAGGGGAACGGGAAATGGCCACATACAATAAAACCCTGGGACGTTTTCAGCTCGTGGGAATTCCACCCGCTCCCAGAGGTGTTCCTCAGATTGAAGTGACCTTTGATATCGACGCAAACGGTATTGTTAGCGTTTCCGCTAAGGATCTCGGAACAGGCAAAGAACAATCCATCCAAATCACCGCTTCAAGCGGATTGAGCGAAGAAGAGATTGAAAATCTTGTTAAAGATGCCGAACTGCATGCGGAGGAAGATAAGAAAAAACGTGAACTCATTGATGCGCGAAATATGGCCGATTCACTGATCTATTCCACTGAAAAATCAGTCAAGGAAGTGGGAGACAAACTGGATGACGACACCAAGTCGAATATCGAGCAGACCATCGAAAAGTTGAAAAAATCCCTGGAAGGGGAGGATACCGAAGAGATCAAAAAGCTCACGGAAGAATTGACCCAGGCATCCCATAAGCTGGCTGAAACCATCTATGCCAACGCGAACCAGGAACAGGCGCAGGCCCAGGGGCAACCGGGTCCGGAATCTGATGCGGATGCCCCCAAGGATGATGATGTGGTGGATGCTGATTTTGAGGAAGTAAAGAAGTGATCATTCGCTTTATCTTTTTAAAGAGGGCCGTTCCTGTCTTGCTGGCGGGGATGGCCCTTTTTTTATTTGCCTGCCAACCCAAAAGATCCGCCTCCTCTAAAGTGACGGAAATTCGCTCGGACCCCTTTGTTATTGCTGAAAAATACCAACAAAGCGGTGACTTTCAGCAAGCGCTGACCCGCTACCAGGTCTTTCTGGAATGGGCGCACAAGGACGAACGGATCCCCCTGGCACTCCAACGCATGGCGGAAATCCATTTAAGGCTCAAAAGCCCGGAAAAAGCCCTCTCCTCCCTGGAAAAGCTGTCAAATACATATCCCGATTACACCTGGATGCCCGAAGTCCGATACCAAATTTCGGTGATCCTCAACCAGCTTGGAAAATATGAAGCTTCCGCCAACAACGCGATCCGTTGGCTTGATCAATATCAACAGCACTTCCTGCAAAAAGATGTCCTTATTCTATTGGGGAAAGATTTCTGTGCAATGGGAAAAACGGAAGAAGCGTTCTTCTATTGGGTCAAGGCCAAGAAAGCGTGGAAAGACGATCCGGAAAAGGAAATTGAGCTGGATGAAAAACTGAAGACCCTGATTGACACGAGCAGTCCGGCGCTCCTTTCGCGTCTGCTTGAAAGTGAACGGGGAACGCCCTATCCGCCTGAAATATACCATCAAATGAGCTTGGTTTTCCTGTCGCAAAACAAACCGGGTCAGGCGGAAAAAGCCGTTCGAACCCTCATGGCGTCCACCCGGGCTCCCCATTGGGCTTCCACGGGAGAAGACATCCTGGCAAAGATTGAAAAAGAAATGGCCGTCTGTGAAAACTGCATCGGTTGTCTGCTCCCCTTAAGCGGCCCTTTTGCCGCCTATGGTCAGGAAGTCCTCAATGGCATATCATTGGGAATGGTGAGCGCTCCCATGGATGGGACAAAAATGGAGGTCATCATCAAGGACACGGCGGGAAAGCCGGAAAAAGCCCTGGATGAACTTGAATCATTGGTTAATACACGGAAAGTCGTGGGTGTTATCGGCCCCCTTTCCAGCAAAACAGCTGCTTTTATTTCCGAAAAAGCCCAGGAACTGGGTGTGCCAATGATCGCCTTAACCCAACGAAGGGATATTGTGAAGGCGGGGGATATGGTATTTCGAAATTTTCTAACCCCTGCACAGGAAATCGATTCGCTTCTTGAGGTGGCTATGGATCAATTGAGGTTGGAGCGGTTTGCTATTTTATACCCGGACAACGCCTATGGACGCTTTTGCATGAACCTGTTCTGGGACAGGCTGGATGAAATGGGGGGCAGCATAACCGCTGTGGAATCTTATCCAACGGATATAACGGACTTTGCCGATCAAATAAAAAAGATGGTGGGGCTTTCAGCCCCCCCCCTGATCGACTTTGACGCGGTTTTTATTCCCGATACCTACCAACGGGTGGCCATGATTGCACCGCAACTGGCGTTTCATGATGTTCTGGGTGTTCGGTTGATCGGCACCAGATTATGGCATTCCCCCAAATTGCTGGAAATGGCCGGGAATTACCTTCAGGGCGCTGTCTTCTCTTCAGGTTTTGTAACGGAATCCGAAAACCCGAGGGTCATGGATTTTGTAACAGATTACAAAAACAACTTTGGCGCAATTCCGGGAATCCTGGCAGCCAACGGGTATGATACCATTCGCCTACTGAGAACAATCCTTGCTGAAAACGATCCTAAAACACGGGATAATTTACGGCAAGCCCTGCTTGACGTGCCGATTTTTGACGGTGTGACGGGACCCTTCAGCTTCGATGCCGATGGAGAAGCCTTAAAAACGCCATTGCTATTGACCATTTCCGGAAGCAGGGCAATCCCTATTTATTGACGTGATTGGCCCTACCCCCTGACAACTGTCCCCTGCACCCTGTGAACGGTTATTTAATAATTTCCCCTGATTCATCGACTTCATCAGTTTCCTCATCATCCTCCGCGTCTTTTTTCTTTTTCTCTCTTGATTTCCAGGCAATCTGTGCGACCAGGATGCCGACTTCGTAGAGAATGATCAAGGGACCCGCCATCATGCATTGGGTCACCACGTCCGGTGGGGTGAGGATCGCCGCTAGAACGAACGTCATCAGAATTGCGTATTTACGCTTTTTCCTGAGCAACTGGGGTGTTACCACGCCCATTTTGGCCAGGAAAAAAATAACCACAGGAAGCTCAAAAACCACCCCGAAAGCAAAAAGAAGTTTAATGGCAAAGGAAAAATACTGCTTTACCGAGGGCAGCGCCTTTACATATTCGTTTGAAAACCCGACGAAGAATTTGAAACCAAACGGAAAAACAACGAAATAACCAAAAAGGGAACCCCCCACAAACAAAAGGGTGGAAGCCACCACGAAAGGAATCACATATTTTTTTTCTTTCTTGTAAAGCCCGGGGGCGATAAACATCCATAGCTGGTAGAAAATGTACGGCGCCACCAACATGATGCCCGCCAAGAGAGAAACTTTTAAGTAGGTGAAAAACATCTCGGGAAGGTCGGTGAAAATGAGATGATCTCCTTCGGGCATAACCGCCTGCAGGGGTGCCACCAGCAGACCGAAAAGTTTTTCCGCAAAAGCGTATGACGCCGCGAAACCAATCCCCACCGCAATGGCGGAGGCGATGAGTCGTTTCCGCAGTTCCTCCAAATGACTGATAAACGGTTGTTTGTCTTCGCTATCCATTTCGGTCTTTCTCTGCGGGAGCTTCGGGCCGGCCTTTTTCTTCTGCATCTTTTAAAGGTAGAACTTTCTCAGCCTCCGTTGAAGAAGGGACTTTTTCCTGGTGGTAATCATCCAGCATTTCGTCAAAATCCTCAAATTTTTGGGGCTTTTCCTCAACCGCCGCTGTTTTCTTTGAATCCGCTGGCTCATCCAGGCCGCTGACCGCATCGACCAGGTCCTCACGGGCCTCTTTGAGGTCCTCATCCAGATTCAAGCCCTCTTTGATTTCCGAGGTTGCCTTCTTGAATTCAGACAGTCCTTTCCCCAGGGATTTGGCCAGATCGGGAAGCTTCTTGGGTCCGATAACGATCAGGGCGATTACCAGAATGATGATTAATTCGGGCATGCCGATACCAAACATTTTTTCCTCCAAAAACTTGACATTAGAAATTGGGGTAACACACCTATATGCTGAGATTTTCAATTTTCAACATCAGAGCGGTTTCATCGCAATCAGGAAATTTAGGGCATTTCAGGCAGTCAGCCCATATTTTGTGGGGAAGACATGATTTGTCAACCTCATAAAACCCTATTTTAACAAAAAAATCGGGGACGTAGGTCAATGTAAACACCTCGTCAAGGCCGAGAGAAGCAGCCTCGCGCAGGCAGGCATCCACAAGCTTCCGGCCCAGCCTCTGTCCCTGGAATACTTCGGTAATGGCCAGCGATTCGATTTCCGCCAGATCCTTCCAGCAGATACCCAAACCACAGACCCCTTGAATGCGCTCACCCGGTACCGTTTCCAGAACATAGTAGGCGCGCAAATGCTCATAAAGCTCACTGAGAGACCTGGGCAACAGTTTCCCTTGTGCAGCAAATGCATTCAAGATTTCGTGAATCGCTTCAACATCCTCAATAACCGCCTTTCTCACAAGCGGATATTCATGTTCGTCATATACCACAATCTATTCCTTTTTGTCAGTATTTGGCCGATTGATAAAAAAATTATTGTTGACGATTGACCTTTTGAACAAAACCTTTCAGATGTTCCTTTTCAGCCAGATTTTTCTGTGTTTCCACAGCTTCCGCCCGAGTTTTAAATGTGCCGCATCGTACGCGGAAATAACCCCGCCCTTTGATAAAAACTTTGTAATGGTAAGCGGGGTATCCTTTTTTCACCAATCGGTTGACCATATTAAACGCCTGTTTTTCTCGATCCAGAGAAGCCACCTGAACCACATAAAGTTCTGTCGAGGGTGGCGGCGGATCACGCTTTTTCACATTGCCTGGGGTGGTACTTTTACGCTTGGGGGTCTTATGCGGTGGGCTCTGCCCGGACGGAACCACCGACACTTTTTTTGAAGAAAGTTCATCGTAAAACGCAAAATTGGAATCCTTTTGAATGGCCTTGATCTCATCCAGTTCAGAAGCGTCTTTCTGACCCACCATTTCCTGAAGTTTTACAATCTGGTTTTTGATCTCGGCCAGGGTTTTTGCACCGCTCGGCAGAAGACCCCTGCCTGCCAAAACGCCAAGCGTAAAAATCCAGCCCAGAAAGATCAAAAAGCCTAAGCCCCAAAAAAAGAGCGCCGTGCGGGAAAATTCCAGGCGAAGACCCTTTTTCTCTTTCTCAGTCTTTTCTTTTTTTTCCTTCATGCTGTTTTATTTACATTTTTTCAGGCGCACTGACACCCAACAGCCTCAACCCGTTTGCGATGATGATCTTAACGCCTGAAACCAGCATCAACCTGGCCTGGGTCAGGGTTTTGTCTTCGGTAACAACCCTGAGCGCACCGTTTTTTGACCCCATGTTGAAATACCGATGAAAGGATGCTGCCAAGTGCGTCAGGTAATAGGCCAACCGATGGGCTTCCAGGGTCTTGCAGATATCCTCCAGAAGTGATGGGAATTCCGACATGGTCCTGATGATAGCCATTTCCTCCTTCAGCCCAAGTGGGTCCAAAATCCCATCATGATATTCCGGTACACCAATCCCTTCCGCTTCCGCCTTTCGAATAATACTGCATATCCGGGCATGGGCGTACTGAACATAATAGACCGGATTTTCACTATCCTGCTTTTTGACAAGATCCATATCCACATCCAGCGGTGAGTCGTGGCTCTTGGTGAGAAATACAAAACGTGCCGCATTAACCCCCACCTCATCCAGCAACTCCTGAAGCGTTACAAAACTCCCGGCCCGCTTACTCATGCGGAGTTCACGGCCATCCTGCCACAACTTTACCAGTTGGATCAACAGGACGGAGAGCCATTTTTCGGAAATAGCGTGACTTATCAGGGCTGCCTTTACGCGAGGTACATATCCATGATGATCGGCGCCCCAAATGTTGATCGCTTTGGTAAACCCCCTACGGTGTTTCTCCAGGTGATAAGCGATATCCGAGGCAAAATAGGTGAATTGGCCATCGCTTTTTCGAATAACGCGGTCTTTGTCGTCCCCGAATTCAGACGTTTTGATCCAAAGAGCGCCCTCATGCTCATACAGATACCCCCTGTTCCGTACGGATTTCAATGTCTTTTCAAGCAATCCCGAATCGAAGAGATCGCTCTCGCAAGACCAAATATCAAATTTTACCCTGAAACGGTCCAATGCTTGCTGAATCTCCTTCAGCATGATTTCACTCCCGGTTTTGGCAAGAAAGGCTATGGCTTTATCGGGATCTTCCGGGTCAAAATCGATTTTCCCCGAGAGGGTATCAGCCAGATCCAGGATGTATTCGCCGTGATAACCGTTTTCGGGAAAAACGAAGCCCGGGTCCTCCTTCTGCTTCAGGCGCGCCCAAATGGATTCACCCAGGATTCTGATCTGTAATCCCGCATCATTAATATAAAATTCCCGAACAACCTGATGCCCG
>JGI24023J19991_10001471_pt1 | contig 17857 bp, 18 predicted proteins | sample Cruoilmetagenom1_FD_19991 | JGI IMG/M metagenome (IMG submission 19991) | reverse complement strand
TGAGCAATTCATCTACGCCCTAAAGGGCGGAGATTTCTTGCTCATAAGGTTAATTACTGAAAAAAAGCTGGTTTAACACCATCATGGTAAAAAAGAGGTTGCTCGATTTGATGATCTCCCGATGGTGGTGTGTTGAATGAATCGTAAGATTTCTATGCCCGATAGTGCATCAACCGTTTTTCACTCTTATCATCAGAATCTGCAGATCTCATACTTTTATAGCGGTTGAGCAGTCCCCTGTAGAACTTCTTCCTCGTTCGCTCATAGACTCCATAATATCTTATCATTTTGAAGTTCCTATCGGGTATGTGCCCTATAATGGCTGATATGAAGCCCCTGGCCTCCATCTTCCGATATCGCTTCTTTTTGGTAGTGTGGTCCTCATGCGCCTCAGCTCAGTGAGGATTTCGTATTACCACGCCTTCCTTAATGTCTCGTAGGGAATGTATCCTATCGGCACCCATTCTCTATTCTCCCCCTCTGCGGCCATAGCAGCGATCTTGGTAGTTCCCTTCACACGCCCATAAACCCATGTCTCGCCTTTTCAGATAATCTTTTATTCTTATTTAGATCTCTATAGATGTGCCACTCTATTGTCCAAGATGCGGATCTAAGAACTTAAAATATATGCTATGGCTTGGGGAGGTATATGAGTGCAAGGATTGCGGTTATCGGGGAGGCTTCATAATAAGGGATGGTGAATTGGCTAAGCAACCGATAAGTGAAGAGTGGAAGGAAGAAATAAAGCGGATAAAGGAAGAATTGAAAGAAGAGGAATTGAAGGAAGAGGAATTGAAGGAAGGAAGGGAAGAAGAGTTGAAGAAAGGAAAAAGGGTATCGCCTGGATTTCGGGCGGGTTTATATGGTATAATCATTGGCGCTATTATCGGTGAAATTCCCGGGAATATTATCGCGATGATTTGTTGGATCCTCGCCATCCCCCTTGGTCTTTTAAATGTGTCCATGGCTCTAATCAACAGCGCCCTCATCGTCGGCATCGCTGGTGGAATTGTCGGTGCTATAACCCTTGGATATCTCTGCTACAAGAACGGCTACCCACTAAAATGACACTTCGCTTCTGGCCATATTCTGGACCATTGAACGATCTAAAGAATAACCCGGATATGACGCCGAGGGAATTGGCGGCGCGTATAGCGGATCACTTTGAACCGGAGGTGGGTCGGTACGGGCTTAGAACTACGCTCTCTGCGATCGACTTCAGTAAAATGGATGAATTGGCCAAGGCCACCGATGGGATAGCACTTCTTTTGATGGACATCGAGAAATTCAAAGATGAAATTGCGCTGTCATTATGTAACAGAAGGAAATATGCGACTACCTTCCAAATTAACTATTATGTTGATCTTTATCATTTCATAGAACTTCTTATGATAGGGGAGATGAAGGTGAAAAAAAGCGAAAAACAGGATCCTCTCCATAATGAACGAAACCGTGATCGCCAATGCACATGTAGAAGGAGATAATTCAGGTGGGTTAAGCATCTATTTTCCCCTATTTAAGGAAGATTATAACAGTAGCTTATGGTACGCAGAAATACCATCTCCTTACGAAGAATTGATGTTCGCACGCGATACAAATTGGGATGATTTTCTAAGGGTTTATCTCGACCTTTCTTCTTACTTGCATCCCTGTTGCATTTCCTATTGTCTTTTTTACTTCACATACGTTATATTACGAAAATAAAAGGATAAACCTAAAAAGCGTTCTTCACGTTAACGGTTTCAGTTAACGATGGAAACGCTCAACCCGATACATTCCAAAGCCGCCTTGGAGATTCAAGACGTAATAGTAGTCGCAGACCTGCATCTGGGTATAGAGGAAGAACTCAAACGACACGGCATTAACCTTCCACACCAAACCGATGCTTTAGCCAGGGAGCTGGTAGAACTCTGCTTCGAGAGTAATAAGAAAAAACTGATCATTTTAGGGGATGTGAAGCACGCCATCCCCTGGCAGACCTCCCACGTCAGAAGGTTCTTCGCTAAGATATTCGAGATGGCGCCCGAACTGAGGGTGGGAATAATACCTGGAAATCACGATGGGAACCTGGAACTGGATATCGAGGAGAGGATACAGATCTACAGCAATAGGGGCATGACCTTGAATTCAGTTGGGCTTTTCCACGGCCACATGTATCCAAGCGAGGAAGTAACAAGGTGCCAGACCCTGGTGACGGGGCATGAGCACCCCTGCCTCAAGCTTGGAGAAGGGATCTTCGAAAGATGCTGGTTGAGGGTTCCCTTTTCTAAAAAAGGAGAAAAATGGAAAGATGGGAAAGGTGAAGTCGTAATAATGCCGGCCTTCAACGAACTCTGCGGCTGCAATTCCCTTTCACTCTCTCACGAGCATTATCTATCCCCGCTCATAAAGAGGGATTTTTTGGATCTTGAAAAAGGGATCATATACCTTCTGGATGGGGTTTCATTGCCACTTAGAGAGGTGATAGATGCACCCAGAAGTTGAGAAGACCCTGGGGTTTGAGGAGTTTACTCCGATTCAGGAACTCTCCATTCCTTCGATACTCGATGGTAAAAACTGTCTGCTTATAGCCCCAACTGGTAGCGGAAAGACCGAGGCAGCCGTAGCGCCGATATTCTCGATGATGTTGGATGGTGAAGAGAGCAAAGGGATCGAAGCTCTCTACATAACGCCGTTAAGGGCATTGAACCGCGATATCCTGAAAAGGATTTTGTTGTGGGGGGAAGAACTCGGCATAAAAGTGGGAGTTAGACATGGGGACACCCCTCAAAGCGAGAGGACTGAGCAATCCAGATCTCCACCTCGATTTCTGATCACCACCCCTGAGACCTTCCAGATACTGATGACTGGCAAGAGGTTAAGAGAGCATCTGAAAAGGATAAGATGCGTGGTAGTGGACGAACTGCACGAGTTTCTCGGCGACAAGAGAGGAAGTCAGCTGGTAGCTTCCCTTGAACGGTTGGTGGATCTGGCCGGCCTGGATTTTCAGAGGATCGGCCTGTCGGCCACTATTGGAGAGCCCGAAAAGGCGGCTAGATTCCTGGTGGGTGTGGATAGGAAAGTCGAGATCATTGAGGCTCCACTGGATAAGGGCATGAGGATAGGGATCGAGCATCCCGAAGGGATCCTGTCTGACGCGGTGATAGAAAGAATAAGAGAACTGGTGCTCGAGCACGAATCAACGCTCATCTTCGTGAACACGCGGGAGACCGCCGAGTTGTTAGCGGCTCGCTTCAAGATTCTGGATCCAGGACTGCCCGTGGGGGTTCATCATGGCTCATTATCAAGAGAGGCTAGACTGGAGGCCGAAACCAGATTCAAAAATGGGACTTTGAAGGGGTTGATCTGCACATCTTCGATGGAGTTGGGGATAGACATCGGGAGCGTGGATCTGGTGATCCAGTACAACTCCCCCAGACAGGTAACGAGGTTGATACAGAGGGTCGGAAGATCTGGACACACGCTCGATAAGGTGTCCGTTGGAACCATAATAGCCACGGATCCAGACGATATAGCCGAAGCCGCAATAATCGTGAGTTCGGATGAATTAGAAGAGATAAAAATACATGAAAATCCGCTGGACGTCTTGGCCAATCAACTATACGGAATGGCATTGACTGAGCGAGTTGTAAGTGCCCCTGGAGCTTATGCCGCTCTGAAGAGAAGTTACCCTTTCAGGAATCTGAAATGGAACACCCTGGTAAGGGTATTGAGACAGTTAAAGGACATAGGAAACGTGTGGTGGGATGAAGACAGAAAGGAATTCAGCAAGAGGAGGGGCGTCTACACACAATACTACGGAAACATCTCCATGATACCCGATGAAAAGAGCTACAGGCTGGTGGACATTACCAGCAACAAGGGAGTTGGCACGCTAGATGAATCATTCGTTCTAGGTTATGGGGGAAAGGGCGCGCCCTTTATCTGTGGTGGTGCGCCATGGCAGGTCGTCGAGACCGACGAGGAAAAACTTCTGGTAAAGGCAGCGCCAGCAAAAGATTTGACCGGAGCCATACCGTCCTGGGTGGGGGAGGAGATACCCGTTTCCTTTGACATCGCTCAAGGGATAGGCAAACTGAGGGAAGAGATATCCAAGCTCCCTGAAGACGAGGCGATGGAGTGGATCCTCGGACATTATCCCATTGATAAAAATTCCGCTCAAGCGCTCGTGGACTTCATATCGGATCAGAAAGAGACTGACTCGCTGATTAGAGCCCCCGTGCCCACGGATAGGGTGGTGACCGTGGAGATGAAGGGGCTTCACGTGGTCATCAACGCGCTTTTTGGGCACAAGGTGAACGAGACTTTGGCTCTGCTGATTTCCTCCGTGATATCCACCAGGCTCGGCGCGCAGGTGCTGACAAACGTCCAGCCCTATCGGATAACGCTTGAACTGCCAGGCAGGATTAAAAAGGATGAGGTCGAGCGAACACTGAGGTCCCTGGAGCCCAAAAACGTAGAGTGGATGCTCACCAGGATATTGAAGAACTCTTCAGCATTCCAGTACAGACTCGTCCAGATAGCAAAGAAGTTCGGGTTTCTGGATAAAGACTTCAGCAGAAGGCTGCCTAAAAGAGTGCTCGAGATAATGAGGGAGAGCGTGATGTTCGATGAGGCGGTCAGAGAAGTGCAGATCGATAGGCTCGATGCGCAGAGAACAAGAGAGGTGTTGAAGAGAATAGAGAAAGGTGAGATAGAGATATCCAACATTCCTTTTATCTCCCCCATAGGCAGAGCCGGCGAGCGATACGCGCTCTCGCTGGTGACGCCTAGAAGGGCGGATAAAGCAATACTGGAAGGGCTGAAGAACAGGCTGATGAAGACCGGAATAAGGGAATGCTGCATAAACTGCGGATGGAATTCCAGGAGGAGTGTGGAAACCATTGAGTTAAGGTGTCCAAAATGCACATCTCAGATGCTAGCCGTGCTCAGCCCATATGATGAATCTTATAAGTTGCTCAAAAAGAAAAGGTTGACCAGGGAAGAGAAAAGAGATGTGAGAAAAATGGCCAAGAATGCCGGGCTCGTGGTGAGCTACGGTAAGAAAGGCGCAATGGTGATGGCGGGCAGGGGGATCGGGCCTGACACGGCGTCCAGGATTCTCAGGATAGGCAAAGATGAGATCTCGTTGTTAAGGGACGTCCTGGGGGCGGAGATAAACTACGCCCGGACTAAAAGGTTCTGGGACTGATTTTCAGGCCAATTAGAGAAACCAGGGGATTATCATGGGGGCTAGTATCAACATGAGGGTAAGTGCCGATACTCCCGATGTTATCTTACCAGCTATCGCGTTTGCCTTATCTTCATCCTTGGTGAACTTCTTGGCCACAACGGTACAGAAGTCACGGAAGAGCCACCCCCCATCCAGGGGAAAGATGGGGAGGGCGTTGAACAACCCAACTAGTAGACTGACCCAGAATATCCAGTACAGAATGTTGTAAATAACCCAGAAACCTTGAAACGGGGCGCCTAGGACATCTCCAAAATCTTCTGAGATGGGCTGAAGCCCAAAGAAAGGCAGCCCCATGAACATTGAAAAGCCAGAGCCTGAGGACAGAGGATTTTTAAAAAGATCCGTGAGCCCCCTAGCGCTATGTGGCGTGGTGTAGGCATCTGTGTAATATAATCCCTCAGAGATTACTTTTTCATCCTCCAAGAAAAGGCCAAAACTCCCCCCGGAAGCATTGATTCGTTTAGTTTCCCCCTGTAATAAAACAACTAACTCAACAATTTGGTTCTCTTTTAACAACCTACATACTTCAATGTAATCGTTTGGGTTCTCAATCTTTGTGCTATTTATGCTCACCAGTATAAAGGGTGTTTCCAGTCCCTTATCCGCCAGGGGAGAATCATCGCAGATCTCAGTCACGATCGCTCCCTCTGTGGGCTGAAGGGAATGGGCAGATCCGACGAGAATGCCCAAGAGCAAAAGCGCTAGAATGATGTTCATACCTGGCCCAACCCCATATATCCTGGCCCTGTGAGACTTTTTGGCTTTTAGAAGCTCCCCCTCATCCGGCTCTGCAAACGCACCTAACGGAAAAAGAATGAAGACGAACCCTAAGGATTTCAGAACCATATCATAGCTCCTCATCAATATGCCATGGGAGAATTCATGCACCACCACAGCGATGAACAAACCTAGAAGACCATAAAACAACGGGAATATGGGGTTAAGTATGGGGATCGCGAAAACCAGACGTGGGTTGATCGGTTCCTTGAGCTCGAAAATTAGGGGTATCTGGCCGATCAGCATAGCGAACATCGCAACTGCAGCTAGACTGCATAGCGCGATGGATACAATGCCAAACCAGTGCCAGAATTTTTTAGGCTTGCTCATTCTATCCACAAGCTTTTTGGCCCTCTCAGTCCTAATTGTGAATATAGGCCCATAGGTGCTGGCGTGTATCTTCTCAAGTATCTTGAGCTTATCCAGGATGAATATCGCAGCCCAATAGACTGCAAAGACTATTAACGCTATCAGCCAACCCTGCATTCCTTGTTGAATTGCGGTGGGTTATTAAAGGTTATCAGTTAAAAAAAGAAGGAAAGGGGGTCTTTATCTATCTTATCCAACCCCCCTTCCCCTTCTAATCCTCACCCCCCCTCTGAGTTTACATACTTTGTATAACAAAAATAAAAAAGGTCTGTTAGACCCTACCCTTTCAGATAATCCATGAGCTCAGCGAAACTTGGCGGGAATTTTGCCTCAAAGAGGAGGTTTGATGCGGTGGGGTACCTCATCCCGGCTTTATGCGTCTTTTCCAACCCTTCCATTATCTCCTCTGCCTTGCTAAATGGAATGGCAAAGGCCGCTTCGTGGTCCTGGGTTAGAGCTATCGCGCGGTCGCCGCCACCCACCATTACCGATTGACATCTATCCGTTAAAATAGTCCTCGTTATCTCTTCGCCGCAGGCGAACCCCCCGATGCTCTCAGAAACCACGGGTTCGCCCGTTTCGTAAGCGGCGGCCTGTACCAACCTGGATATCTGAGCCGGGTTTCCATATACGATGATAACCTGTGGGTCAAACTCCGTTCTATGGAGGGGCGACGCCACCATATGCGAGTATTTCCCATATTCCAGCTGGGGGATGCTTTTAGACATCTTGGCCCTTATGCCCTGATCCTTCACCCAGAACGGAACGTTAAAACTGCCGTCCAGAAATTTATTTTTGGCGGGCAAAAAACCCAGAGCAAGGGCCCCCAATGGACAGAGCATATCCTCTAACCCCATCGCCATCACCCAACCATAACGCCGCGCCAGTGCTATCTCCTGGCACACCGGCATCTGAATATTCAAATCCCTTTTTGGCATCCTCGCTTTTTCGGGGATCTCTTCTTCAGAACTGACCATTTTCACCGCTACCGGAAAGCACTGAGGACGCACGTACTGATTTAGGATTTCCTCAATTTTCTTCAATTTCATATTTTTCCCTCTTTCTCAAATTTTGATGCACGATCTTGGGAACCGCTAACGCTAACTATCGATCTCTTTATGATGCACCTTCGACAAATAAGACTTTTCTTTTTTTTGGGGGCCAGGATCAAAAAACCAAATGTTTTATTTTAGTACTCTCTTTCCCCTTACATGCTTGAAGAAGCGAGGGAGAGATGGCCTGGCAGGGCCTCTTTTATCCTGGCTGCCGTCGGCTCGGCCGTCGGGCTTGGGAATGCGTGGCGGTTTCCCTACGTCTGCTACGCCAACGGGGGAGGCGCTTTTTTAATACCATATTTCATCGGCCTTTTCGTTCTAGGTATTCCCTGGCTCGCCATGGAACTTGGGATGGGGCACATGATGCAGAAGGGCGCTCCTCAGACATTTGCAAGTATGGGCAAGAAATGGGAGTGGGCGGGATGGTGGCAAGTGCTTATGGCCTTTATGCTTGTCATCTACTATGTCGTGATAATGTCATGGTGCCTGGGATACATGGTACATTCTGCCACCCTGTCCTGGGGTTCAGATGCGACGGGATTTTTCCACGACTTTATAGGCAAAACGGGAGGGGTGGAGGTAACTGGAGCCCTGCAATGGCCCATACTCATAGGGCTACTGATCTGCTGGGTGGCGATATTCTTCATCCTCCACAGGGGAGTGAGGAGAGTTGGAAAAGTGGTGTGGTTCACCGTTCTCTTGCCTTGGGCATTGCTCGTGATCCTGGTTATCAGGGGACTCACCCTTGACGGTGCTCTAGATGGGCTCAACTGGTATCTCGAGCCGAATCTCGCGGCCCTGCTAAAACCCAACGTGTGGGTAGCTGCATTTGGGCAGATAGCATTCTCGTTGAGCGTCGGTCAAGGGGTGATGATAGCATACGCTAGCTATCTGCCCAAAAAGTCAGACGTCACGAACAACTGCGTGATAACCTCTTTAGCGGATGCTGCGACCGCTTTTTTCGCGGGCTTTGCCGTCTTCAGCATTTTGGGATTTATGATCTTCCAAAATCCGGGGCTGGAGATAGGGGAATTGTCTGAAAGCTCGATAGGCCTCGCCTTTACGACATATCCCACGGCCATATCTCAGATGCCAACTGGAGGACAGATAATCGGGATAATCTTCTTCCTCTGCCTATGGACTCTCGGTATAGATTCGGCCTTCTCGCTGGCAGAGAGCTTTATAACGGCCATCACGGACAAATGGGAGATATCCAAGGATAGAGCTACCGCTCTGGTATGTTCGTTTGCATTTCTCGCGGGGGCGATCTTCACCACTGGGGCGGGCATATACTGGCTCGATATAGTCGATCACGCGGTTGGCTTTTATGGGCTTCTGCTCTGTGGCTTAACGATGTGCTTAGTGGTAGGATGGGTATTCGGCGCCGATAAACTGAGGTGCCACCTGAATGAGGCATCGGATATAAAGCTGGGCAAATGGTTCAACTGGTTCATAAAGGTGGTCACCCCACTGGCTATAATGATACCGCTCGTCCCAGCTCTCATAAACAACATAAGAACCCCATACAATGGGCACCCACAATGGGCCCTTCTGATAGGGCTCTGGGGTGCGCTCGTAGGAACGCTTGTCCTGGCATTTGTCCTCGCACATATAAAGGAAAAAGAGGAGGCGGCAAAATGAGCGCAGGGGCTATAGCCGTGCTCATCATCGGATGGGCTATCCTCATTGGAGGGTTAGCATACTTCATCTGGAGAGCGATAAAGGGCAAGAACAAGTGGATGGATTAGAGAGTTGGAGGTAAAAAGAGGGAAAGCTTTAATCTCCGCCTACCTTTTCTCATGGACATGATAAAGGTGGCGATAAATGGATTTGGGAGGATCGGAAGAGTCACCCTTAGAAGCGCCCTGGCGAGGGAGAACTACGGAAGTGACTTTGAAATAGTCGCCCTGAACGATCTGATGGATAGCGAGTTGGCGGCGAACCTCTTCAAGTGGGATACCGTCTACCGTAAATATAAGGGGGATGTAACCTCCCTGCAACACGGGATTGAGGTGGACGGCAAAGAGATAAGGTTGTTCAACGAGAAGGACCCATCTCTGCTTCCATGGAAAGATCTTGGCGTGGATCTTGCCATAGAATCCACCGGGATCTTCAGGGACAGAAAAGGAGCATCCAAGCACCTGGAAGCCGGCGCAAAAAAGGTGCTGATCTCGGCTCCCGCCAAAGATCCAGACATCACCCTCCTTCTTGGAGTCAATGAAAGGGAATACGATAAGGACAAGCACGACATAATCTCAAACGCCTCCTGCACCACCAACTCTTTAGCCCCCCCTGTAAAAGTGATCAACGACGAATTTGGCATCGAATCGGGGTTCATGACGACCGTGCACGCCTACACCCTCGACCAGAGAACCCTGGACGCCGTCCATAAAGATTACAGAAGGGCTAGAGCTGCGGCAGCTAACACCATACCCACCACGACAGGCGCAGCTAAAGCCGTTGCAGAGGTTCTGCCCGAGTTGAGAGGTAAATTGAACGGAATCGCTTTGAGGGTGCCAGTCCCGGACGGGTCGATTACCGATTTCGTGGCACATATAAAAAAGGAGGCGACGGCGGAAGAGGTGAATGAGTGCCTCAAAAAGGCTACTGAAGGAGAACTAAAAGGAATTATGAGGTACAGCGAAGAACCCATAGTCTCAAGCGATATAATTGGGGACCCGTACTCGGCCATAATAGACGGCCCCCTGACGATGGCGCTAGGATATCAGATAAAAATATTCTCGTGGTACGACAACGAGTGGGGCTATTCAAACAGGTTAATTGACCTCATAACCAGGCTTATCTGATCATGGACAAGGAGTATTTCACCCTTGAGGACCTTGGCGGCAAAAAAACCCTTCTCAGGCCGGACATAAATCTCCCCCTGGAAAAAGAGACCCTAGAGATAGCGGACGATACCAGGATAAGGGAGATCCTCCCGACCATAGAGCGCATATGCCAGACCTCCAGTCTGGTCATACTGGCGCATCAATCAAGACCGGGAAAGTGGGACTTCACCTCTCTGGAGAAACACGCCTCCAGGATCGGAGAGCTGACTTCCATCCCAACAAGGTTCGTAGACGATGTCTACGGGGAAAACGCTAAAGACGCGATTAAAAATTTGGATGGGGGGATACTCGTCCTGGACAATGTGAGAAAATGCGATGGAGAGCAGGATTTAAAGAGCGCCGAAGAGCACTCCAAAAATCCGCTAGTCAGAGAATTGTACCCGCTATTCGATCAGTTCGTGATTGATGCCTTCTCCGCTGCCCATAGAGCTCATTGCTCCTTATTGGGCTTTACCTGGATGCTGCGATCAGGTGCTGGGTATGCCATGGATAAAGAGCTCTCGGCGATCGAAAAGGCGCTTAATGACCCTCAAAGACCCTTCCTCGTCACATTAGGTGGGGCGAAGTATGAGGAGGTGATCCCTCTGATCCCAAAGCTTTTCGAAAGGGGCGTGGATAGAGTAGCGCTCATTGGAATGCCGGGGAACCTATTCCTGAGGGCGATAGGGAAATCGATAAGAGGGCCCTTCACATCGGATCAGATAAAAGAAGCCAGAAAAGTTTACGCTAACTACTCCGACAAAATCGAATTACCGGTAGATGTGGCAACAGATGAAAACGGGAGAAAAGAGGTGGAGGTGGATTCGCTAAGCAGAGAGGTAGAGCCCCTGGACATAGGAAAGAGGACCATAGATGAGCTGAACGGGTTGATCCAAAGGGCCAAGACGGTCGTTATATCCGGGCCAGCGGGAGTCTATGAGGATGCGAAGTTCGCAGCAGGCACCAGAGATCTCCTTAATTCGATATCGGGAAGTAGTAGCTACTCCCTGGCGGGGGGCGGGCACACCTCCAGCGCCATTCACCTGTTTAACATAAAGGGCTTCTCCCATGTTACCACGGCCGGCGGCGCATTCGAAACCTCCCTGGAAGGAGGGAAGCTGCCGGTGGTAGAAGCGCTCAAGGACAACTTCAAGAGGTTCAGATAAATCAACGTTTCTTGTGGAGGAGAATCCTTGTCTGCTCCCTCATCAATTCGTGTATGGTGGGCAGGAATCCCCACCCTTCTTCTTTGTTGGTGCTTACCCTCCCCTCGTAGAGCACTCTGCAGGTAAGCTCGTAGTAAGGTTTGCCACCCTTGTCTATCCTGCCGACGGTAACGGCTATCGACTCAAGCTTGACCGCCCTCGCGATCTTTCTGGCGTATCTATGTATGACCTCATAAGCCATCTCGACGGTGATGTTGCTCTCCTCCTCAGCCCCCACCAGCTGAACCATCACTCCCTCTCCGCCTCTCCCCTCCCGAGCCACCAGCTCCAAAAGATCTTTCGGGGTCACCGTGCCTACGGGCACTAGACCCTCAACAACCACGCAGTGGCCACTGCTCTCAAGCATTTTGGGGATATCGCTCACTGGCGTATCTCTTTCGACCCAGATTGGAGGGTCCAAAAGGCTCATGACTTCGACTTTGACCGCCTTGTCCCCCCCAAAGTCGCCCCGCTGCGCCCTCACCCAGGAGACCGCAAAGGCTTTGGCGACTGCGGTTTGCGTCAAAATTCCGACCAGCTTGCCGTTTTCGTCGATCGCCGGTAGGGCCCTTATCCTCAGATCTCTTAGCACATCCTTGGCCACCGTAAGCGGTTGATGCTCCATTACAGTGATCGCTGGCTCGCTCATGATCTCCTCAGCCGTTATGTTTTTAAGATCCACCATCTCGGGTATTTTGGAGAGTATGTCTCCCCTGGATATAAAGCCGAGCAAGAGTTCCCCACCGACGACAGGAGAACCTCTGAACCCGTTATCGAGCAGTATCCTCGAAGCTTCTATTAGATTCATGTCTGGGGATATCTTTGGGGGGTATCTCATCAACGATTTTACCTTAGTCTTGGGTTGAAGCTTTCCCCTCTTCATTATGTCATCCAGGGTCAAAAGACCTAACAGCCTCTCCCTCCTGGCTANAGGTATCTCATGGATCTCCTCTCCCTCCATCAGCCCTAGAGCCTCGGTAAGGACGCTGTCCTCGGTCAGAGTGATNGGCTCGCGAGACATCGCATCGCTAACTTTAAACTCCTTTGCCTTTAACTCTACCATTTAAACCTAGAGTAAGATCGCGTTCGTTTTATAAATCTTTTCTAGCTTTAACATCAGATGAAATATTTCTTCAATCAAAACGCCTGTCGGATTCTGGGGAGGAGAAGCCCCTAAAGTTGCGGAGATTTTAAGTATCCAGAATGGATAATAGCTGATTAGATAAGGAGTATTTGACTATGGGAGAATTGCTCTGGCAGCCCTCCGATGAGTATATAAAGGAAGCAAACGTGACCAGGTTCATCAGGTTCGTCAACGAAGAATATGGCCTCAAAATGGATTCATATCATAATCTATACGACTGGTCAATCGAGAAAATACCGGACTTTTGGGCCGCCGTGTGGGAATTTGTGGGGGTTATAGCATCCCGTAGGTATGATAAGGTGGTCGATGATTTAAACGAGTTTCCCGGGGCAAAGTGGTTTTCCGGTGCAAGACTGAACTTCGCCGAGAACTTATTGAGATATAGAGATGATCATAAAGCCTTTAAATTTAGAGGGGAGACAGTAAAAACTGAGATGACCTATGAGGAGCTCTACGATTCAGTGGCTCGCCTGGCAAAGTCGCTGCGCGAGATGGGCGTTAGCCCGGGAGATCGAGTAACTGCCTACATGCCCAATTTAATAGAGACAGTAGTAGCTATGTTAGCTTCTACTTCAATAGGTGCGGTATGGTCTTCCTGTGCCACCGATCTTGGCCCACAAGCGGTGCTGGATCGCTTCAGTCAGATTGAGCCAAAAGTTCTCTTCACCGTTGACGGTTATTTCTACAAAGGTAGGGCATTTGACTCGTTACCCAGAGCAGAAAAAATCGCGGTGGGGATACCATCCCTTGAAAAGGTGGTCGTGGTTCGTTACCGGGGTGAATCGCATATCGGCAACATTCCCAACGCGATATCCTATGACGATTTTCTGGCCAAAGAGCAGGTCGGAATTCAATTTGAACAACTGCCCTTTGACCATCCCGTGTATATCATGTTTAGCTCGGGAACAACTGGAAAGCCAAAGTGCATGGTTCAAGGACCTGGAGTTCTTATTAATCATCTAAAGGAGCTGATACTCAATACCGATCTTAAGCGAGAAGATACGATCTTCTACATAACGACGTGCAGTTGGATGATGTGGAACTGGCTTATCAGTTCTTTGGCGGTAGGGGCCACTATCATTCTGTATGACGGCAATCCCAATTACCCCGATCCAGGCGCCATGTGGAAACTTGCACAGGACGATGAAATAACTATTTTCGGTCTCAGTGCGAGCTACATCAACTACCTCAGAAGTCAGGGATTTGAGCCAGGAAAGGCCTATGATTTATCGCACCTGCGAGCGATATCCCAAACGGGCTCGGCTCTTTCGGCTGAGGGTTTTGAGTGGGTATATAAAGCGATTAAAGCGGATATCCACTTTAACTCCATTTCGGGCGGGACCGACATCAACGGCTGTTTCGCCTGTGGGAGCCCCATCCTTCCCGTCTATGCGGGCGAGCTGCAGATGCCTGCTCTGGGGATGAAGGTTAAAGCGTATGACGAGAGGAAAAATTCGATACTGGATCAAACGGGAGAACTCGTTTGTGAGGCCCCCTCTCCTTCCATGCCGCTCTATTTCTGGAACGATCCAGATAACAAGAGATATAGGGAGGCTTATTTTTCGGCCTATCCGGGGGTATGGCGCCATGGCGATTACATCATGATCCATGGCGATACCAGCGGAATAACGTTCCTCGGACGCTCCGATGCCGTTTTAATGCCTTCTGGGGTTCGCATAGGCACGGCCGAGATATATAACCATGTGGAGAAGATAAAAGAAGTGGAGGATAGCCTTGCTATAGGGCAGGAGTGGAAAGGAGATCAACGGATCATCCTTTTCGTTAAACTCGCCCAGGGGCGTAGTTTAACCGAAGACCTAAAAAACAAAATCAAAAAAACTCTCCGTGAAAATGCTTCTCCCCGGCATGTCCCCGCCAAAATTATCGAGGTGCCTGATATCCCCTACACGCTGAACATGAAGAAGGTGGAAACAGCCGTTACCAATATAATACACAGTAGGCCAGTAACAAATAGAGATTCTCTAATCAATCCAGAATCACTGGACTACTACGAAAAACTGCCTGAGCTTGAGGATTGATGTGCCCTCTGCACACAGCTTCTCTTCATTTTGGCCTGGCAGATCGTTAACTATTAAAAGTGGACCCAATTGTGGGATGAGAGATGAGAGAGACTTACATGGATTATGCCACCACGATGTCCGTTGACCCAAGGGTGCTGGAGGTCATGCTTCCCTATTTTGTCCAGAAGTTCGGAAACACTATGGCGCTATACGAGCTCGGCCAGGAATCTAAGCTGGTCCTTGAAGATAGCAGAGAGACTGTAGCGAGGGCCATAAATGTCGATGCAGGAGAGATAACATTCACGGGCAGCGCCACCGAAAGCAACAACCTGGCTTTGAAGATAAAAGTTGAAAAAGATAAAGAGGGTAAGGAAAGGATAGCTGACGCAAAATTCGAGACCTGCGCTATACTCGAAGAACTGGAGAAAAAGCATGAGCGCATAGAGATGGAGAAAAAAAGATAGAAGAGAGATATGGAGTGTGGATCGAGATGGAAGAGCGGATGCATGAGGGGGAGAAATGAGTTTTCTAGATCTGCTGCGAGGTTATGCCGCACTTCAGAGGGGCAAGAAAGAGTGGGTTAGAAGAGGGCTAGAGGCCATCGAGAAAAATGACCCGGCAGCGCAGGATGAGATCGTCAACAGGAGATATCCCGGGTTCAAAGCTCTATACCACCACAGGATCGCACATTTATTATGGGAAAATGGGTGTGAGAGAGTCGCCCGTCTTTACAGCGAGAGGTGGAGGCGAAAGACTGGGATAGAGATTCATCCCGGGGCAAAGATCTTGGATGGTGTTTTCATAGACCATGGAATGGGCGTGGTGATAGGGGAGACCTCTGAGATCGGGGAGCGCTGCATTTTGCACCAGGGGGTAACGCTGGGAGGCACGGGCAAAAAGAGGCAAAAGAGGCACCCTACTCTTGGGAAAAACGTCGTGGTTGGGGCCGGGGCAAACCTCCTCGGAAACATTACCATCGGTGACGATGTGAGGGTAGGGGCCGGCTCGGTCGTGATAAATGACGTCCCCACCAATTCCACAGTGGTCGGAGTGCCAGGACGGATAGTCAAAGGCGTTGAAAGTGATGGCAATAGAGAGCGATTGCCCGACCCATTAGTGGAGATGCTTATGGACATGCAAAAGAGAATCGAAGAGATTGAGAAAAAATTGAAGGAAAAATGAAGATCGCAAGCGATATTACCGAGCTGGTGGGGAACACTCCCCTGGTGAGGCTTAATCGAATTGCCAAAGGTTCAAAGGCGGAGATGGTCGCGAAACTGGAATTTTTCAATCCCTGCGGCAGCTGTAAAGACAGGGTGGGGTTGTCGATGATAGCGGAGGCGGAGAGAAGAGGGCTCATAGATGGAGAAACGGCGATAGTAGAGCCGACATCCGGGAACACGGGCATATCTCTGGCTTTCGTCTGCGCTGTTAAAGGTTATAGATTGATCCTCACGATGCCCGAGAACATGTCGCTCGAGCGTAGAAAACTCCTAAACCTCCTGGGAGCCGAGCTCGTCCTGACCCCGGAGGAAGAAGGGATTCCAGGGGCGGTGAGAAAAGCTGAAGAGTTAGCGGAAAAAGGTTACTACATGCCAAATCAGTTTAAAAACTCAGCTAACCCCAAAATTCACAGGCTCACCACCGCGGAGGAGATCTGGCGAGATACCGATGGTAAGGTGGATATTATCGTCTCGGGCGTTGGAACTGGGGGTACGATCACGGGCGTCGCGGATTTTATAAAAGAGAGAAAGCCCGAATTCAAGGCCATCGCTGTTGAACCCGCAGGTTCCCCGGTTCTGTCCGGTGGAAAGCCGGGCACCCATAAGATTCAGGGAATCGGCGCCGGGTTCATCCCTGGGACCTTAAAAATGGGTCTGATCGATGAGGTTTTGAGGGTTAAAGATGAAGATGCGGGAAGGATGATGCTCAGGTTGGCGAGAGAAGAGGGAATACCCGCGGGCATATCCTCGGGCGCTGCTTTATATGGTGCTCTACAGATCGCAAACAGAAAAGAGAACAGGGGCAAACTGATCGTAACCATATTCCCGGACACTGCAGAGAGATACCTATCAGTAGATTGGCTCTGGGAGTTATGAAGGCAATCGGTTTATTCTCTGGGGGGTTAGACAGCGTTCTGGCGACCAAGCTCATGCTGGACCAGGGGATCGAGGTGGTAGCAATTACCTTCAAAACTCCGTTCACCGAAAACAGTTGGGCACCAAAGATGGCCGACTACCTGGGGGTAAATATAAAAATAATTGAAACGGGAAAAGATTACATTGAAATGGTGAAAAAACCAAGGTATGGTTACGGAAAGAACATGAATCCCTGTATAGCCTGCAGGATATTCATGCTCAAAAAAGCAAAAGAGATCATGGCCAAACAGTATGACTTCATATTCACGGGGGAGGTGCTGGGAGAGCGGCCGATGTCGCAGGGGAAGAGACAGCTAAAGCTGATCGAGAAAGAGAGCGGTTTAGAGGGTCTGATCTTGAGGCCTCTTTCAGCTGGGCTACTTGAACCAACTATGCCGGAAAAGAGAGGGCTGGTGAATAGAGATAGGTTGCTTTCCATTAAAGGAAGAAGTAGAAAAGAACAGATCGCACTGGCGCAGAAATTGGGTTTGAAGGAGTACGCCACTCCCTCGAGCGGCTGCCTGCTTACAGATCCCAACTTCTCCAGGAGGTTAAGAGACGCTTTTAGCCATGGAGAGGAGGACGTGGAACTGCTAAAGTATGGTAGACACTTCCGCCTGCCAAGCGGGAAGAAGGTCGTAGTCGGAAGGAACGAGGAAGAAAACGAGATTATCTCCCGCCTCCTTACTCACGAAGATATCCTGCTAGAAGTTAAGGGTTTACCAAGTCCTATCGCCCTCATTAAATCAAAAAACGCTGAAGATGTGGAAATCGCCGCCATGATCTGCTTGAGGTATAGCGATTGTAAGGGTAAGGGGGAAGTAAAGGTAAACGGGACCTATCTGCGGGTAAAACCCATGGACGATAAGAAACTCGAAGAGATGAGGATATAACGTGCTTTTGTGCAAAGCATCAACCACATTTTTCTTTTTGTGTGGGTGATTTTAGGTACCTCCAAAGGTAGAGGTGTGCAGGGCAACAGATCGATTGGGTGTATAGCCCCAAAAGTATTTCCCACCCAAAGCGCCAACAGCAAAAACTTGAAACTGACGCCTAAGAAATTGAGATACTTGCTCAGGAAAAAGGA
>JGI24023J19991_10001469_pt1 | contig 17885 bp, 19 predicted proteins | sample Cruoilmetagenom1_FD_19991 | JGI IMG/M metagenome (IMG submission 19991) | reverse complement strand
CGTTGTAATAGCTGGCTATCTGGGTTGGGCAGAGCACAAACGCCACCGCGCCGCCCACAATGGGAGAACACATATATTCAGTCAGCGGATCAACGATCGTCTTCGAATTCAAGACGTCTTCTGCCGTCACCTCCTCTTTCAGAAAGGCTTGCGGATTGAGCGCTCCGTTGTTGCGATTCTTCACGCTGACCGCTGCTAGCTGCTCCTTCGTCGTGCCGTACTTCTCCATGTGCGCCCTCGCCAATTTTGCAAACATAGCCGTGTAGGGAGGATAACTCACCTCCATCACTTCCCACGCCTGTCCCTGGGGGTGAATGATGAGAGAACCGGGGTCTTCTGTTCCCGCGCTGCCGACAACTATAACTAAGTCATTGACTCTGGCCGCGACGTCGTAATACGCGTCTCTGAGAGCGGTAACGCCAGTGGTAAAGCCATTCTCTACGTTAAAGGCGCCTATGCCCAGCATATCCGTCCCCTCCAACATCATCTGACCGGCATTTGCTATCGCATTGAAGGAGCGTCCACAGTACAAGAGCTCAATCTCTTCTTTATCCATGTTCTCTGTATCTTGTAAAGCCTTTTTGATCGCTTCTTCGCCGAGACTGAGAAAGTCTCCCTTCCCGAAATCCGTTCTTCCAATTCCAACGATCGAAACATCTCTCATCATTACCAATCCCTCCCCAAGACGTCGACGGCATAAGCCATCCCGATTCCAAAACCGCCGCCCATGTTGTGTTTCCACGCGATCTTTGGCTGTGGGGAAATCTGCGTGTGTGCGTCTCCCCTCAACTGATGGGTGAGCTCATATATCTGGGCGAATCCTGTTGCGCCCAACGGATGACCTTTTGAGATTAATCCGCCGTCTGTATTCACCGGAATTTCTCCATCCTTGCAAGGTCCTCCTTCCTCAATCCACTTTCCGCCCTCGCCCATCTTGCAGAAGCCGAAACTCTCATAGTGCATCAGTTCCGCTATCGCGAAGCAGTCGTGCACCTGTGCGACATCTACATCTTTGGGCGTGATACCCGCCATCTTATACGCCTCTCTGCCCGCCCTTACGTTAGGGTCCCAGCCCGAGGTCAAAAAATCGAGCCCTGCTTTCGACGTCTTCAAGACGCTTGCCATGATCTTTACGGGCATCTCGTTGTATTTCTTCGCAATATCGCTCGCCGCAAGTATACATGCCGCCCCGCCGGTAGATGTCGGGCAACACATGAGCATCGTCAACGGATCGGCGATCATCCTCGAATTTAATACATCGTCTATCGTCACCCTCTGCCTGTACTGCGCGTTTGGATTTCTTGATGCATACTCTTTTGACTTCACGCCGACCATCGCGAGCTGTTCCTTCGTAGTTCCGTACTTCTCCATGTGCGACTGCGCATTTACGGAGAAGAGGTATGGAACAGGGGCGGGACCTTCAACTTTTTCCGTTGTGAGCGCCCCTTTTTCAGTCATGCTAAGAGCGCCTTTTCCCAACTTTTCTATACCGAAACAGAGTACAATATCGTGAACGCCCGCGGCTATATCGCGATATCCCGATTGAAACGCGTTCGTCCCGCTAACACACATGTTCTCGTAGTTCGAGACGGGTATTCCGGTCAGACCCTCTGACCCTCCAATCCCTTCTCTTCCATCCTGCCCTTTAATCTTGCAAGCGACCCTCTGGCCCGCCTGCGGTCCACCACCCATCGTGCCGCAGTATGCCGCCGCCATATCTTTCATCTCCAAATTTTTTAACGGTCATCGTTGAACGCCTCTATAATCCCATCTGCACCTATCTCCGAGATACTCTCTGGCCTGTGCTTAAAAACAGTCATCCCAACAGCGACTATTGATACATCTCGCATCACATCACCTCCTCGTTCTGTGTGATTTTACACTATTTAAATGTTATTGCTCATCTGTAATATCTGATAAATATTAAAACCTCCGCCATCATTCCTTCTAATGGAATAACGGTTAGATATAGAAAATGCATATATCGACCTTTTTGGTTCTAAATAAATTTTTCTAACTTAAAAGAACTTCGAGAACAAGCTTCTCTTTACCGCACATTCTTCTCTATACTCGCAATATTTACAAAATACCTTCTCTTCTCTTTCCGGCAGATTCCCGCGATATATCTTTTTTATTTTATTTCTAACATCTAAAACGAGCCTCCTGTCGTATCTGTTTATCTCAACCAGCACCGGCTTCCCAGAGCAAAAATATTCCACGACACCCCTATTTATCGTCTTTCCCACCTCTTCTTCCAATAACATTACGTATGCGGCCAGTTGTATCCTATCTTCTTTCCAAACGCCAAAATCTGGGCATCTTCCCGTTTTAATTATGCTTGGAATATGATCTTTCTCTCTATCGGATATGATCTTATCCACCCTGCCGAATAGTCCCAATCTATCTGAATACAACCTCCTCTCTATCTCTTCAGGCTCCATCAATGCCCTCACTTCGCCGCCGGAATTTTCTACCGCGCACCATATCCCTTCGGATATCTCTGAAAGCTCGTTCTTCACCTCTTCCTTGACTGAAGAAAAGAGAGAACTATCTATTCTTTCAAATTCTTCCCGATAGATGTCTTCTATCTTACCTTCAACAGAAGAGAAGGACCTTAAAAGCAATTTATTTAGTATAGACTTATCTTCCCATTCCCTCTCATACAACGCTTCTTCTAATGATATCTCCCTCAAGAATGTGTGTTTAAGAAATTTATCCGCCTTACCTCTCCATTCGTCGTCCCCCCTGAAATACAAAATTCTCGGGCAGACAAGATAAGTCCTTATGTCCGAGACGTTTATATTCATCCTTCTCCTAAAGTTCTCCTAAAAGGGAGAGAGATTTTATGTACTCCCCTTTTGCCTCTCTCGTCGTTCCTACGACCAAAACTTCCTTTTCATCCCACTTCTCAAGGACGCCTTTTGCCTCGATAACTTCCCCCTCAAAACATTGCCCTGTGTAGGTGTGTGTAAAAGATACAACCGTATCCACATCCCCTCTAACCTCATAAATTGCCGGGCTATCAAATGCATACCTTGCGTTCGAGACAGACGCTCTTACTTTTTTTACGCCGATCTTCTCCTTTTTGGTAGGAAAATTTATCTCTTCTATCTCTTCCCAGTCTCTAACGTAAAGGAGATCAAAATACCTCTCGCCGATCATCCCTCTGTTCCCTTTTCTCTTCTCGTGAGTCAAGAACTCTTCAAAAGATAGCTCGGGTCTTCTCTTCTCATAGATCTTTTTCCACGTATCTTCATCTAAATCCCTGATGATCTTTCCTCTCTTCAAATTTTTGATGATCTCTCTCGCCCTCTGCCATTCTTCCCCATAGATCACGAAATCTATATCGGATGAGTCGGTCTCAAGGTTCAAAAGGCGTGACCCCGTGATCCCCATCGCTTCTTTAGAAACCCCCGCCTCTGACAATATACAGACGAGCTTTTTCAGATCTCTTGATCTTCTCATCGCATTTTTTAGCTCTTTTTCCGGTTTTAAGATCTCTTTTATGTCCCTTTTAGAAATTAATAGAGCTTCTTTTGAGAGATATTCAGGCTTATTCTCTCTTATGAACTCGATGGCATCGTTAAACTCAAGTTTCCTATATCTCTCCCCATCTCTCTCCCTCTCCCCGTGCTCATCCGGGATATATCTCAACATACCATTTATATAGTCTCTATCTTCGTACCCAACAACCGCAAAGATCCATCCATCCTTATTTATGAAGAAGTCCCTTATCCTAAGACGCATCTTCAACCATCGCCTCCTTTAACCATCTTGGAAAGAGCTCTCTGTTTCTACGAAAGAAACTTTTAAAGTTTGAGTCGAGGATATAGAAGTGTGACCAATCATTCTCACTCCTCGTCGCCCTTCCATATGCCTGTGTGATCTTTCTTGCCACCATGATATTCATGAATCTATCACCCTCTAATTCCCTCCTCTTCTGTATCTGGGGATCTTTCAAATTTGGATAGGGAACCTTGGCCAGTATGTTTACCCTGCAGAGCTCATCGTCCAGAGAGATACCGTTTTCCATATTGACCGATAAGAAGATCTTGCACCCACCATCTTTAAACTGCCCGAGGTCCTCCTCTCTCTTTCCCTGTCTCTGTAAAATGCAGTCGTAATCTAAATATTTGGCAATATCATTGGCAATACCATACGAATGGCAGTGTACAACGGTTCTCTCTGTTGCCAATTCCTTTATCTTCTCTGCCATTTTAGGAATCGTCTTTGCCCTGTTAGAAAGTGACATATACCCAACGTAATCCAGATAAATGGGCCTATTCTTTACAGGGAACGCGGAAGAAACCTCGATAACCTCCACGTTATCTCCAAAAGATCCGAGCTCTTCTTTGAACGGTGGCGTCGCAGAGGATAAGACGAATCGATCGCCTTTANCNAANATTANATTTAAAAACCTCTTTGCAGTTATGGGAAAGAAGGAGAGCATATCGATCTTGTTTATTCCATCTGTTTTTTTAAATTTTTTTATCCCCCACTCCTCTTTAGAGCGGTCGTAGTCATTCAGAATGAAATCTATCTTGCCGATCGAATTTTCTATCATATTCATATCCCTCAATCGTGACGCCGTGATCTTGTTGGATAGATGGCCTTTTGCCTCTTCCAATAGATCCTCTCGCCGATCCTTAAGTTCGTCTCTATATTCTTGGAGGAAGGGTATATAACTTCTAAAATCATCTAAAAGAGGGAATTTAAACTGATCTCTCCTGAAGGTAATACTTAAGTTGGATCTTATCGTATCTTCAAGTTCGTGTGCCTCATCAACGATGATGAGATCACGCTTCTTGAGGAATCGCGCCGTCATCAACATCGACATATTCGTCACGACGATCTGTGCATGCTCCGCCTTCCTCTTTGCCCGCTCATAGGCACAATCTTTACACGGGCAGGGATCATCGCAATCATCACAGTGTAGACGTCCCCCGTTATAGGGACAGACGCCAAGCAGTTTTATGCAGTCGGCACAGGTTCTCTTCGTAATGCTACAGATATAATTAGAACGCCCTTTCAGAAGGGAGACATATCCACCAAAATTTTCTTCTATCTGATCCTGCAGGTTCTTCGTCGCTACAACATAATACGATTTATAATGGCGACAGAGAGTTATATTCACGGCGGACTTTCCAAAGCCGGTTGGAGCAGATAAAATGATATTTTTCCCCCCAGAGAGATTACTATGAGTTTTAATTATTACATCTTTTTGAGAGGGCCTGAATTCTTCAAATGGAAATAATTTGACGGTCTCTTCGTTGTAATTTGTGCTATTCTCGTCTAAATTCTTTTTCCCGTTATCTTTTCTGTCCGCAGGCGTAAAATCTTCACAGTTATTGCAGATCTTCGGCGAGGAAGAAGCATATCTTATGCCCGTCAATTTGCATATAAATATCTCATTACCACTCGAGCTCTTCTTTCCTGTGCTTGAAAGATATTTACACCTTCGCATTCTCATTATCTCTTATTTTTTAGCTCTTTTATCTCTTTCTTCATCTCAATCTCCCTTATAAGCAAGTTCTTCTCAATAGCATTCATTTTCATAAGCAAAGAATACCAGAATACCACCATCATCGCGAAGATGCCTAATATACCAACCTCTGCCCCCGCCTTACCGAAGAGAAAAAGTGCGAGATCCACAAACCCAGCAATGGCAATAATTAAAAAAATTATTATCTCTGCCCATCTTTTTTGCTCCATTTTTATCCCTCATTCTATAAATTTGCACAAAATATTTAATCCCATCGGATATTCTATCAGATGTGGAAGGTCAGCACATGCCAAAAACAAAGTTTTTGAGCGCGATGACGGGTGGAATAGCTTTCTTCACGAGAATCCCAATAAAGACGGGAGAGGAAGAATTTAGTGCGTTAACGGATAATACGTTTGTATTCACTGTTATAGGCGCCATTATAGGTTTATCAGTCGGGATATTTTCATCTTCAATATCATCCATAACTTTCATAAACGTTGAATTACGAGCAGTTCTAACGATCGTCTTTCTTTATCTCTTGACAGGTTTTCTCCATCTGGATGGCTTAGCCGACCTATTCGATGGATTGATGGCAAACGAGATAGAGGCGATGAAAGATACGAAGGTTGGTGTAGGAGCGCTTGCATCTCTCGTCATCTACCTAATCTTCTTGTACATCGCGATCAAGAATCTTGGGGATGGAGCAAACTTAATTTTGGCGTTCTTGTCTGCGGAGATGTTGGCAAAGATATCGATGCTTAATCTGGCATTCTTTGGCAGGAGTTCTCATGTGGGAATGGCAAGACCGTTCATCGAGAAGACGTCCCGGAAAGACATTGTAATCTCTTATATCCTGCTTGTCCCATTCTTCTATTTCTTCAAAGATTTCTTCTTTTTCCCAGTTATATCGGTCCTCTTCGCCGATTTAGCCATTTTATGGGTATGCGATAGATATTTCGGCGGAATAGGAGGCGACGTTTTGGGGGCAGGAAACGAGATCGGAAGGCTGGTTGCACTGGTTGTGATAGGATGTATGCCGTTTTGATGGCTGGAGGAAGGGGAAAAAGGCTCATACTTGATTTTGAAAAGCCAATTCTCATCATAAATGGTAGAACGATGATAGAAAGGATTATAGATGAATTGAGGCGATCGGATCTCGATGGGATATATGTATGCACGACGAAGGATACGCCGCTTACCGAGAGACTCGTCTCCCGCACGTATGAAGGAGAGAAAGTGAAGGTGATAAATACCGCTGGTTTGGGTTATATAGAAGATATGAGAGAATGCGCAAAGAGGGCAGGTTTGAAAGAACCGTTCATTTATATATCTGCGGATCTGCCCCTGATCAATTCTCGGATGATAAATTACATCATCTCATTCTATGAATCAAGAGAGGAAGATGCCCTATCGGTCTTTTTGAAGAGAGAAGTTTATGAGAGATATGATATAGGGGCCGAGATGGTTCTTCATTATAAGGGTGAGGAGATCGTTCCAGTGGGCATAAATATAATAGATGGGGGACGTATTGAAGAAGAGCAGGAAGAATGTAAACTCGTACTTGATATTCCAGAACTCGCATTTAATATCAATCGTATCGCGGATTATGAGCGATTGATAGATTTTTTAAAGGATGATCTTTATGTGTGGGGAGATGTTGAGGGGGTAAGATAATGGAAAAGACCATAGGAATATATATCATACATGCGCATGGTGAGGATAAAGCGAAAAATATAGCGTTAAAAGTGCTCAAAAATCTTCGATTTTTGGCATACGCAAATCGGAGATTTGCGACTACTTTGAGGCGGTTTGAGGACGATAAAATATTTCAATCCGGCTCGATACAATCTGTTTTCCCAGCCGATAGCGTGGGAGGGGAGGAAGCGATCTCTAAGCTTATCGATCAAACGGAGAATCTCTTCCGAAAGAAGGTGATAGATCTGAAGACGTTCGTGGAAGAAGAGGTGAATGTATCTGGCTCGATGCAGGAGCACGTTATGCCCAAATCACGTCTTCGAGAACTTGCAAACGCGGTTGCGTCAGTTGTAGCATCAGATTTTTATTTATTCGCAGGTATCATCCCTGTTGGTCGTAAGAGCGACGTAGAGTGCCTCCCAGAGTCATGGATGGCCCTTGCAAGAGTTGGGTATTGATTAGATTTTTTGGCATGTTGCCCGAAACGAGAACAGATGGAACCAATCCCACTGGTAGAAATTACAAAAACTGAAGATGGAGAGGCAAGAGAACATCTCCTCGATCTGCGCGTAAAAGATGCAATCGTTTCCATCGATTATACTCCAAAGCTGTTCATAAATCAACTTAAGAGGTTATGCTCGACCTCGTTATCTCTCCAACGATATTCTTCTGCATCAAACTTCTGACCTCTTCCAGATCGTCTGTCTGACCTAAAACCCACATCAGCTTTGTCAAGGCGGTCTCAGGAAGCATGTCTTCCCCTTCTATTACTCCTGCTTTTAGCATCTCCCTTCCAGTTCCATATACACGGTCGCAGACCCTCCCATAGATGCACTGTGATGTGATCACGATCGGGATATCCGCCTTCAGCTGTGGGATCCATTCCGAGGAGACATGCCCAAGCCCTGTTCCCTCTATAACCAGACCTTTGTATCCGTCATCCACGTAAAAATCTATAATATTAGGATCCGCCCCAGGATAAAACTTTATGAGGGCACATCTCTCCTCCAATTTATCATATAATCTTAATTCTTCCTCTCCTCTCCTCTTATGTGGCTGAAACTCTTCTATCTCTAACCCCGGGTAGATTACCCGCCCAAGTGGACTGGAATTTACCGAATGGAAGGCATCCCTCCTCGAAGTGTGCATCTTTCTGACTTTGGTTCCCCTATGGATCAAACAGAAATCGTCCGATGTGCTTCCGTGCATCACGACGGAAACTTCTGAGATATCGCTCGTTGCAACCCTTGCGGCGCATATAGCATTCACATAACTATCGCTGCTCGGCCGATCGGAGCTTCGCTGACTTCCCACGAGAACGACTGGGACAGGTGTTCTCAGCATGAAGGAGAGTGAAGAAGAGGTGAATCCCATCGTGTCAGTTCCGTGCGTTATGATGACACCATAACTCCCTTTTTTTATCTTATCATACGTCAGTCTTGCCAGTTTTATCCAGTGTTTTGGCGACATGTTCTCGCTCAATATATTAAATGGGATCTCGGAGTCGTAGGTGGCAATATCAGAAAGTTCAGGTATCGCCCTCATTATATCTTCCGCCTTAAATTGGCTCGTTACAGCGCCAGTTCTGTAATCGACCCTACTTGCTATCGTTCCTCCCGTTGAGATGATTGAGACCTTTGGCAAACTTTTTTTTACCAGATCTCTCTTTGTTTTTTCACTCTCCCTCTCACCTAAAGATCTTTTAGGTTTAGAGATTGAAAATTTCTCATCACCCATGATCTCGATCTTCGTCTTCTCGTCGATCTTTATACCGATGTTGTACCCACTCGCGAGTTTTAAGACCAGCGTATCTTTAGATTTAGGAGAAGGCATCACGATTCCCCTGTATTCAAGACCATCTTTTATGATCTTAACCCTATTTCCTTCATTTGCATTGAACATTTAAATTAGAACTCCTTCTGTAAATAGTCGGAAATCGAAGATTTCCGTATCCCAAAAATCTTTGATTTTTGAGGACTTCACCATTATTTGGTTCTCTGCCATCCCATCATTATTTAAAAAGAGCGAAAATGCCCTTTTACCTACCCATCATTGATGCAAAGATTTACATATCTCCAAGAGCCCCCTCAATCTTCTCTCAAGTTTATTTGTCATCTCACCTATCTTCTCTTCGTCTTTCTTTAGTTCTTCTTTTCTTACTTCTATCATCCTCTTGACTTCCAAGTAAGAAGTGCCNCCCAAATTATCCCTTCTTTTTATATTTTCTCTTANATCTAAGGCAGATTTAACCGTTTCTTCGCTCAAACCGATCTTGCTCAATCTTTCTCCGATCTTTTCTGATGATATCTCATCCAATTTTTCCAATATCTGCGATTGATCCCCATCTCCTCCTTCCCTTGCCAGTTCTCCAACAATTGAATGAGCAGTTCTGAAAGGTATTCCTGTTTCCCTAACTATCGTATCTGCAAGTTCTGTAGCCACCGTAAAGCCTTCTTTTGCCCTCTTCTCCATCTCTCTCTCGTTTACCCTTAATGTATTCAAAATCCTATTTAAAAGATTTAAAGTCATCTTCACAATCTCCACAGATCTAAAAATGTGTATTGAAACCTCCTGATTGTCCAAATTATAAGAGAAGGGGAGAGATTTACAGATCGAAAATGCGGCAGTCAGATAACCGATCAAACTTCCAGACCTTGCCCTCATCAGCTCAAGAGCATCCGGATTCTTCTTCTGCGGCATTATCGAACTTGTGGATGCGAAAGAATCCTTTATCTCGATGAAATTAAATTCCGATGTGCTCCACAATATCAGCTCTTCCGCCATTCTGCTTACGTCAATCATCAGTATCGAGAGAGCAGAGAGCGCCTCTAAGATGAAATCCCTGGCACTCACAGCGTCCATCGAATTCTCTATCAGATCATCAAATCCGAGCAAGTAAGCGGTTCTTTTACGATCAATCTTGAAACCGGTGCCTGCAAATGCCGCAGAACCGAGAGGAGATACGTTTACCCGCTTATAGGAGTCTAAAAGCCTATCAAAATCTCTTTTGAACGCATCGTGGTGCGCCATGATGTGGTGGGATAGAAGTACGGGCTGGGCATGCTGTAGATGCGTGTATCCGGGAATGATTACGCCAAAATTTCTTTCAGAAAAATTTATTATCTCTTCCCTTAATTTGATGAGTGAGTTTGTTGTCTCCAGTAATTCATCTCTCAATTTAAATCTCAAACACGTTGCAACCTCGTCGTTTCTCGATCTTGCCGTGTGCATCTTTCCACCCACCTTTCCTATCTTCTCCTTCAATCTGCTCTCGATCGCAACGTGAACGTCCTCGTATATCTCCAATTCTTCCTTCTTTATCCCATCTCTCTTTATCTCAAGAAGACCGCTCAATATCTTTTTTGCGTCCTCCTTTCCAATTATCCCACACTCGCCCAACATTGTCACGTGGGCAAGATCGAGATAGATGTCGGCAGTAAAAAGCCATCTATCCACATCCAAGGAGACCGTATATTGCTTAAATAACTTGTCTTCCTCCTCTTTCAACCTGCCTCTCAATATATCTTTCATCTTCGTTCCCTTTTTCATTCATCTTTACCTTCAAACGGATAAACATACTCGAATTCCTCGTCCTGAAGATAACTTCTTCCCAGTTTCATACAGATCTCTGCTTTCATAAGTTCCCTTCCTAAGTATGCGATGTGTTCCTTTGAACTCGCCAAATCTTTCTCGATGATCGTATCCATTATCTCTTTCGCACCCTTCCCAAGAATCGTGCATCGCCTATGTATCGCGTAAATCCATCCATCCTTCACGTTTATCAAGAACCCCCCAAGTGGATCGATCTTCCACTCCTTCTTCTCTTTTGCCGCAACGATCTTGGTCGTCTGAAAAAAANNCNTCNTTTTTCTCTTTTCTTTAAATAGGAGGAGATCTATTCCCAGATCTTTTGGTGGCATTCCTCTATTCTCGGAGAGAAACATCATCTCAGAAGCTCTTCTAAGTTCATATATACTCCCAAAACATTTCTGGCTGTATTCTGGTGTGAACAATATATCTGCATTTAGTTCTGATGCCAGACCTGACAAGATAGCATTTACTCCGACAGAGTCTGCATCTATTAGCTCTGAGACATTTCCAACGCCGAAAAATAGAGGAATATCTTTAAATTTTTCTCTTATTTTTTTATATCTCTCCAATGACGCGACGAGCCCCTCTCCCACGTGATTCAAGATCGGATCCGCGACGATCTTTTTTATTCCAAGTTCTCTTGCAAGATTCAAATTTTCGTCCAAATCGGAATCTTCTTCCGCTATAATGGTAACGGCTGAATCTGCCTCTGCAATTTTTTCTCCGATACCATCCAATATCTCCTTATTTGCGCTCAAGAGCATATCTGCTCTGCCGCATCCGGATAGAAGAAATTCTGGAACCGAAGTATCGATTGAGAAAGGCAGATCAAATCCCAATGCGACGTCAATACTTCTCTCGACATCATCCACGTCTGCATCCATCGAGATCCCCAGATCTATCATATCTGCTCCTTCTCTTAGATAATCTCTTATCTTTATTGAAAGGTCTTCCCGCTCATATTTATCTGCGCCTACGATCTCTGCGAGTACTTTCATCCTTGAAGAACCGCCGATCTTCAGTTCTTTCAATTTAAACGCAGATTTTGCCGATTTTTCTAAATTTAGAATCTCTCTTTCCGCTTCTTCTCTTCTAACGTTCTTTAAGAGCTCACATGCCGGAACCTCTTTAGAAAATTCTATCCTATCGGCTTCTGGTAGGATGTATCTCAGATCATAGGCATTCTTTGGCCCAAGTCGTATGGGCATTCTCAGATCTTCCTCTAACTCTTCAAAACTCGCCTTTATAAGCCCGGGGATGAGAATCATATCATAATTTTTTATGTTTATATCTGTCTCTCCTAATCTCTTTCTTAAAATTTTTGGCGTTATGAAAGAGGCGACTTTTATATTGCATACGAGCAGATCCGCATACTGCCCTACCGATTCCCTCACCGCTTTTTCTGCTTTTTTACCAGTTATTGCGAGAATTTTCATTTTGATGAATCCGCGAGCTTATTGAGTCTTTCTAAGGCTTTTATCATCCTTTCATCACCACAATTTTTTATTATAGGAGAATAGAAAGGATATAACTCATCGTATCTATTGGTTATTCTTCTCCTTGTCGCAAGAATTGTAAGCTCTAAAAGGAGGTTGAAACCCCTGTTTATTCCTATCACTTCTCGTTTAAGCACCTTCCCCCAAGAAAACTTAAGATAAAATCTACAAAAGTGTTTCTCCTCCGTAATCCCATCCACCTCAAATTTAATTATCGCGTGGGAATCTTTTAAAAAAGGAAAATCGTCCAGAAAAAAATAATCTTCTTCCTTTAGATCATTAAATGCAGACTCAACGAAGAAGAGTGGGTTGTATGTTACATTTATTCCTATATTTCCGTCCTTAAACAGGTTTTCATACGTGTGGCATGTGAAAATCTTTGATTTTCCCTGCACCAAATCTCCAATTTGGTTGCGTTCTTTAAATACCTCGACGTACGTCAGATCTTTATTTATCAATCCTATGGGAGCCGCATTGATCCCTCTTTTTGAGATCGTCGTCGAGATCACCTCGGTGATTCCTCGCCCATAAATTCCAAATCTTTCCAGATCTTCCTTAAATTTTATAACCCCCATAAGCCAAAAAGACATATAAAGATGAAACGATTATATCTGCGATGCACCCGGGATTTATCCCCTTTTTCACGAGCTCTGAATCAAATTTTCTCACTTTCTCTATCGTGTAATCTTTTATGATCTCGTTGGCACTTTTCTTAACGCGCAACGCTTCTTCCATCCCAAATTTAGCCACGATCAGACCATCTACATGCTTTGATAGGAGAGATACATCCTCATAAACGATTCGACCGTTTATGTCAAAGTCATCCCTCTTTGATCTATCCATCAGATTCTTCGCAACCTCAAACGTTATCGGATACCCCTCCACCCATTCCCTTGCTACGAGATTATCCTTTGGAGAAAGTTCCATCAGTTCATAAAGACTTTTGTTTTCCTCTTTTAGCTTCTGCAGCGAAGCTCTATCCTTTATGTCATATCTGTCTGCCTCTTCAACTCTAATCTTCTCGTTCAAGAAGATTTTATAGAATTCTATCGTATCCTCTACGTCCGTCCCCCTCACCACATCAGAGACCGCTCCCTTAAGCTCTTTAAGTTTGTCGTCTTCGGATTCAAATGCAACGAAATCTTTGATTCTTTTAGACGCTCTCAGAAGCGGTATCGACAGAGTAAAAGCCCCAAAATGCGTATTTCCTCCGCGTTGCCACTTATGGCTCTCCTCAACTCCAAGCCTGATCAGTCTGCCAATCTTTTCCTCTGAGTTATATGCCCTTACAAATATCTGGTATGCCGAGACGGATGATGCCAAAAAATGCTCATATCTGGTTTCTCCAAAATCATGCATTCTATCAATATTTCCAGGCTTTGGGTCGGCCGAAACTTCGAGGAGCATCGAAAGCTGGGCGCATCCGGCGTAAAAATATTCGTTCATGAGAATTATCCTAAGACCCCATTACCATTCTAATTAAATGGGTGGCCATTGCATCCCTCATCGGCATTCGCAGAATCGAAGAGAGCATACGAAATAACTTTTTGAGGGTAAGAGATCGTACGGTCTTTGGCAGACGATCATACGTATACGTCATCAGGGACCCCAATCTATGATAGATAAGCAGTTGCTCGATGTCGTCTTTCCATCTGTATGTGGGGTCGATGATTGCCTTAGCCGCTATCTCTCCACTTCTCATCGCTTGATATATACCCTCACCGACGGTCGTGAAGTTAAAACTGGCTGCATCTCCCACGAGAAATATATCGCCGAACCTAAACCCGTTGTAGTTGAACTTTATGGGGGCGGCTTTCATATCTCCACCCAATACGATCTCGTGTTGACGGCACCAACTTTTAAATACTTCTCTAAATTGTCCAATCTGCATAAATCGTGGCATCGTGCCGGCGCCGACGATTGTGTATCCTGCGTGAGGGAATACGTAACCCACCCCCATACCCAAGGCATCGTCTATGATCACCTCGAACTCGTCCCTGCCCCTCACATACCACTCCACGCAAACCGCTTTGTCGTTATAAAATCCCAGCCCACGCGCAATCACCGATGTGGAACCGTCGCTTCCGATCAAATAATCATATCTGATCTTCTTACCAGATTTGAGTGAAACGACACGACACCTTTTATCCAAAGATGCAACGGAACTATCTGGTGATATAGTAGCACCTGCTTTCTCTGCCACCGCCATCTGGTACTGTCCAAGCTTCAACCGATCTACCGTATAAAGGAACGGTTCTCCATCAACCGTGTTTATAGTGGTGGCCCAACCGTTCACATGAAAGGTCAAACTATCGCAACTTTTTTCGAGTAGAAATTTTGGTATGTAGATAAGCCCGTGACGAAAAATGCCTCCAGCACACACTTTATCCCCTATACGATCCTTGGGGAGCTTTTCTAATACCAATACGTCCTTCCCGCCTTCTCCCAATATTTTGGCGGCGGTTAAACCAGCTGGGCCTGCTCCAACGATGACGATCTCGTGATGTTCCATGGAAAACAACACTTCTATCTATCAAATTTATCGAATAAAACTTTTTAGGTCTTCTTTAAGATTTATAGGTATGCTTCCTAAAAAATTGCTTTGGTTCTGTTTCTCCCGGCGGTAACCTTCCCCGACATCCTTTTCCTATCTAAATCTTATTTGATGAAAGTAAGATCTGGGTCTCGGATCTCGCCAATCATTTTTTGATGAAAATTTTTAATTTAGCCTTCTGTGGGTAAAGTATATATTCATGAAATATACACCCTACCAAGATAAACGATGCGAGATGATATAACTTCTTTAATTGGATTGAATGTTTATACGAATGAGTGTAAACATGTGGGAAAGGTCGAGGACGCAGTTTTAGATCTGGACGGGAAGAAGATTACACAACTGGCATTAACCGATGTGAATGAAGAGCTCAAAGATCCGTCAAAGAGGGGTATATTGATCCCTTATAGGTGGGTTATAGGGGTGGGGGACATAGTGCTCGTAAAACGAGTCGTTGGGTTTCCTCCGGCCACAGAGGAGGAATAAGCATGTCAAAAGAGGATGCCATAAAGATAATAGATAAAATAAAAGGAGATGGGAGAGTAACATTAACGGAGTATGAGAGTAAGAATATTCTTGCGGCGTACAATTTTCCCGTTACCAAAGAAAAGCTTGCAAGAGATGAAGAAGAAGCCGTAAATTTTGCGGAAGAGATAGGTTACCCGGTCGTTTTAAAGATAGTATCTCCAGATATAACTCATAAAACCGACGTGGGGGGGGTTAAAGTGAATGTAAAATCCCCCGAGGAGGTGAAGACGGCATACAACGAATTGATGGGTATAAAGGATAAAATTAAAGATGCAGATATACACGGCGTTCTTATTCAAGAGATGGCACCAAAAGGAAACGAAGTCATCCTTGGAATGACCCAGGACCCCCAATTTGGTCCAGTTTTGATGTTTGGGCTCGGGGGGGTATTTGTTGAGGTATTAAAAGATGTATCTTTCAGAATACCACCCCTCACGAGGTTTGATGCAGAGGATATGATAAAAGAGATCAAAGCATATCCGATATTGGAGGGGGTGAGAGGGGGAGTTTCATCGGATTTGGACGCGTTGGTCGATTGTATACTAAAACTTTCGGATCTCAGCGTGGATCTATCCGATTGCATAAAAGAGATGGATATAAACCCCCTCTTTGCAACAGAAAAAGGCGCGGTGGCAGTGGATTCTTTGGTTATATTGAAGTAATTTAGAGGGGAGAAGAGGCGCCTTAAAAATTCCCATTACCTCTTTATATTTGTCAGGAGGGTGATAGGATAGGGCAAGGTGGAGGTGGATATGCTATCTTTTTAGTGGCCACTCTTCATCAGGGGCCCGTAGCTTAGCCAGGTGGAGCGCACGGCTGATAACCGTGAGGTCGCCGGTTCAAACCCGGCCGGGCCCACATACTCTCTTCAAATGTAAATGAAACTTAACTTAATCTAAATCATCCAGCCATCCAGCTCTTTTATTTATCTTCCTCTTGAATATTTCTCCAATATTGCTGGGGTCTTTCGCTTGGTGGTATTTGAGATAGATATAATCATCCATGATTCCCAAGATCTCTATCTTGCCAGTTCGATGGGACATAATGTACCTGAACCTTTTGCTGTGGCCGTTAATCTTCTTCTTAGCATCTTCTATAATTTCGTTGCCCCTGTAGAGCGGGACTTGAAAACGCCTTTTAGCTCTCTTTACCGGCCTGCATTGAAAAATATAATATGGGTTGACGCCGATACTTACCAGTTTATTCTGTAGTTCGGCCAGGATGTCTGGATTATCGTTCACCCCTTTCAGTAAAACGGATTGATTGTTAATTATCACATTAGAACTAATAAGTCGACCAACAGCTTCAATAGATCTATTGGTAATTTCCTTGGGATGATTAAATTGAGTAACGACATATATTCTTCTATCCTCCAGAGAACATTTTTTCAAGAGCATTAATAACTCCTCATCTTCAGAAATCCTTTCTGGAAAAATTACGGGAACTTTTGTTCCAAACCTGATAAAAGACAGATGAGGAATATCTGAAAGCATTTCTAAGAATTCTTTAATTATTTCTGTCGGCAATATAAAAGGATCCCCACCACTAATCAGTACATTATTAATCTCATTATGTTCTCTTATATATTCAACTGCTGTTCCAAAATTTTCTACTACTTCTTTATTTGGTAGCCCAACTAGTCTTTTTCTGAAACAATATCTGCAATAACTTGCGCATCTATTTGTTGTTAGAACCAATGCAGTTTGGGAATACTTGTGCTGCAGCCCGGTCAGTTTTGTATTTTCCAATTCACCGCTAGTGTCATAAGAACCAGAAAGATCCAATTCTCCTTCTGAAGGAATTGCCATCCGTCTAATGGGATCGTTTGGGTTGCTCCAATCGATTAAGGAGATATAGTATCTCGTAACGCGCATAGGATGTCTTTTTATAACTTTTTGTAATTGTTCCTCTTCTTTTGGAGTTAGTTCAATGTATTGTTTCAGCTGCTCGATGGTACATACAGCTTCTCCAAGTTCATCTTCCCATGTCAAAAGTATAACCTCTACAGCGTTTTTTTCTAAATATTATCTCAAACCTTCTCTTAAAGATCGCGAAGGACAAGGTTGACCGAACGATATCGAACCTTTTATTCAGATTAGGTGTGTGGCACAGAACTAAACTCAAATAACATCAATGATCATTGCGACTTCCATCATAAAATGGACATCTACCTTTTATACATTCCTTATTTAAAGGATTAAACTCGCATTTCATATCCTCGTCGATCCTCATCGTGGTTTTGAGCCCCTCCTTTAAAAAAGTTACTGCTTCAATTATTGCTAGATATGTGTTTCTCTTGCAGCATCCTGGGACCGCCGTGGTTTGCTATGGAAAGAAGACTTTTCGCTGTTATTGTATTTTTATAATCCACCGAGATCACCATCCCCATCCACAAGATTTATCAATCTCTCGGTCATCTCTTCCAGACGTTCTCCCGTCTTTGCCGAGATGGAGATGTCAAAGATGTCCGACTCAACTTTTTTTATATCAAGCTTATTTGCGACCACCAGAACCGGAAGTAAAAAAGTATTTCTTA